>LDZT01010967.1_pt1 | contig 19216 bp, 21 predicted proteins | sample 615521 | NCBI WGS metagenome assembly LDZT01 (sample SAMN03408292, study PRJNA278302) | terrestrial metagenome | isolation source: oil reservoir sample SB1 | place: USA: Alaska, North Slope, Schrader Bluff formation | collected 2011-09
TTTAATATTATATAAGGCACTACATTGGCCTTTTAAATTGAAACCCTTTATTCTATTGGAATTTTGTCTTTGAGGAGGGAAAAAGTGCGGAAGTCGGGACTATTCATAATTTTCGGTCTATTGAATATTCAAAAATTAGTTTAGGTGACTATTCTTTGATGGTGGGAGCTAATAATTCTGGAAAAAGCAATGTTATAGATATTTTACGCATATTTTATGGAAAAGGTTTGAAGTATGAATCAAATAGAGATTTTCCAAAATTTAATACAGAAGATCAAGAAAGTTGGATAGACATTGAATTTCTTTTATCAGATGATGAGTATGAAACTCTTAAAGAAGAATGGAAACTTCCAGAGAATAAAGTTAAAGTTCGTAAATATTTTCAGACAAAGGTAAATGGTTCAGATGGAAAACCAAAATTAGGAATTTATGCGTACAACAAAGAAGGCGAGATAGCTGATGACCATTTCTATGGAGCACAAAATGTACAACAGGGAAAACTCGGAGATATAATTTACATCCCTGCTGTAAGCAAACTTGATGAACAGACAAAATTAACTGGTCCTTCCCCATTACGGGATTTGTTAAATGATATTCTAAAAAAATTAGTAAAATCAAGTTCATCATTTAAGAATTTAACATTAGAATTTGAAGGTTTTTCTGGTAAAATAAAGACTGAAGAAACCGATGAAAAAAAATCGCTCGCTGGTCTTGAACGTGATATTACAGAGAGTATTGAAGAATGGGATACTAGTTTTGAATTGAATATTAATCCTGTAGCCGAATCAGATATTGTAAAGAATCTTATTTCTTATAAAATAGTTGATAAAGCTCTTAATGAGAGAATGGAAGCTGATCAATTCGGACAAGGTTTTCAAAGATATTTGATATTTACTCTTATAAAAACCGCTTCTAAATATACTGCGGTTAATATCCGTAGTACAAAAAAAGAGTTCAAACCCACTATGACCCTATTATTGTTTGAAGAACCTGAAGCTTTTTTACATCCATTCCAACAAGATGTTTTAAGTAGGAGTCTTAAAACAATCGCTTCACAAGAAGGAAGTCAAGTTTTCATTTCTTCTCATTCACCATATTTTGTATCACACAATACTGAAGATATTCCGTCGGTCATTAGACTATGCCGGAATAGCAACAAAACAAAGATCGGTCAAATTAGCCAGGAGAAGCTTGGAATAATATTTACTGATAATCAGAAAATCAACGAAATATTAAAAAATACTTGTGACAAACCAGAATTGGATGATTTAAATGAAGAAATGGAAGGAATTAAATATTTTTTATGGTTGAATCCTGAAAGATGTGGGCTATTCTTTTCTCAATTTGTTCTGTTGGTTGAGGGGCCTACTGAACGTGTTTTGTTTAATTATCTTATTGAAAAAGGTGAAATAAAAATACCTAAAGGTGGAGTATTTATTCTTGATTGTTTTTGTAAGTATAATATACATAGGTTTATGAATTTGTTAGAACCTTTTAAAATTAAGCATTCTATTTTGTTTGATTTGGACAATGATAAAAATAAAAATAAACATTATAAAATAAAAGAATTGATAGAAAATACAATTAATGAATATACATACAAGATAGATTATTTTCAGAATGACCTAGAATCATTTCTAGGTATTGGAAAAAGTGGAAAGCCACATAGGAAACCTCAACATGTTTTATTTAAAATTAAAAATAATGAAATCCAAAAGAGTGCTTTAAATATGCTGACTAATAAAATTGAAAATTTATTTCCAGATAATCAGAAATGATATGTTTCTATATCATAGCTTTTTGAAAATCAAAGAATGGAGGATGGAAAATGAGCATTATTGATGATACAAAAAATGTTATGGAATTGATAAAGAAATGTAATAATGCAGAGCTTTATCAAAAAATTGTTGATTTACGTGATGAAATATTTGAATTAAGGAAAGAAAATTTAAATTTAAAGGAAAAAATTAAGAACCTGATTGAAGAAAAAAAGATTAGTGAAAAAATGGTTTTTGAAGCACCATTTTATTGGAAAATGGATAGTGATAAAAAAGATGGTCCCTATTGCCAGAAATGCTATGATGATGACAAGAAATTAATAAGGCTGCAAGAACTTAAGAATGGGTCTTGGGAATGTTGTGTTTGCAAAAATTATTTTAGAGACCCTTCTTATTCAAGACCAAGAAGACCACCTACTCCTGGGTCAGCAATGAGTACCTGAAGGCAAAAAAGGAGGTCTAAAATTAAAAAATAACTCCCCAGCGAAATTGATAATAGAATAATCTGATTAACCAGGATAGTCAAATAACTTTCTTTATGCCAGAATAAGAACATATGGCCGAAGGAGCATTTGTGGCTTGCGGGGTTTGACCAGAACAATCACTTTGTCCGGGTTAGTTACTACAACTTTTGAAGCAATTTGACCTCTCTTTTTCCTAAATAAAGTTATAAAAGATGAGATTATGTATATTTCAAGAGGTGATAAACTTGATATCGGGGATTAGCCATATTACTTTTATTGTTAAAAACTTAGATAAAGCAACAATTTTTTTTAAAGATATTTTTGGAGCAAAAGAAATCTATGATAGTGGAGACAAAAAATTTTCCATATCGAAAGAGAAGGATTTTCTGGTAAATAATATTTGGATTGCGGTTATGGAAGGGGAAAAAATTGAAAAGAGTTATAATCATATAGCTTTTAAAATTGATGAATCGGATTATGAAATCTATCTTGAAAGAATAAAAAACCTTGGTTTAGAAATAAAAAGAGAAAGAAGAAGAGTTACGGGAGAAGGCAATTCGATATATTTTTATGATTATGACAATCATCTTTTCGAGCTTCATACCGGAACATTAGAAACCAGACTTCTTTGCTATAAAGAAGAACAAGCTGATTAAATTTAACAAGAAATGATACAGGAGACGGTTGTACTAGCTCAATAACTCGGTAACTTTTTCCAGCTTTTCATACGGGGTGATATAATCTAATCCCACATGGCGTCTTAAGTGGTTATACTCGAATAAGAAGTTGCCTAAATTATAGATGAGATTTTTAACAGAATCAAATGAATTGGGTTAGAAGAACTAATTTTTCATATTCTTCCAGAGTAATCCTCCGTCGTTTGATGATAATGGTCTGATTAAACTTCATGCTTAAGTACCATCTTTGGAGTGAAATTAGACCAAAAAAGTTACTTAATTACTGAGCATGAACAAGGGTTCTTGTTTGATAAGTAAAAAGAGATGAGGATAAAATTTAAAAAAATAGATTATCCACTAAATTTATTATTTTACTTTCCCCAACCTTGCCTTTATCCCAGAAATCTCATCCTGAAAATCAGCAAACTTCATAGAATAATATTCCCGATTCTACTGATTTAAACCAATGAATATAATGTGTATATCTTCGAAATGTTATTGACCATTTCTATTTTAGGATGATAAATACAGGAAATTATAAAATAGTTGATAAAAAACAACATATATGTTAATATAGTTGTGTAATGAAATTAATAATAAACATATATGTTAAAAGGGGGGTGAATAATGGTTAATTCCATACTTGAATCCATAGGAATAAAACTTCGAAAAGCACGAAAAAAATCAGGCTTAACACAATCACAAGTAGCCGACTTAATAGGCATTAACAAGACCCAACTATCTTACTATGAAACAGCAACAAGAGAAATTAATTTAAATATACTTGAAAAGCTTGCGAATCTTTACGGATATAAAATTGACTATTTTGTCACTGGTAATGAGACAAAAGAACCTGAAATACAAATTGCTTTTCGGGGAGTAGATTTATGTAATGAAGATTTAAAAACAATTGCCTGGACGAAAACTTTTTTAAATAATTTGAGCGAAATGAATGATTTGATCAAGGAGTGATATTGTTGAGTAATTATAAATTTATAAAAAATATAGCAAGTAATCGAGCAATCGATACAAGGAATGAATTAGGCATTAATTCAAGCGAGCCAATAGATGCAGATATCTTTAAGGTTTTAAGAAAAAAAGAAAAAGTCTCAATAATAGTTACAGAATTAAAAGGGAATATTTCAGGATTTTTTTTAAGAAAAGAAGAAATTTGTTTAATTGTAATAAATTCCTCCCGCTCATTTGGTCATCAAAGATTTACAGCCGCACATGAATATTATCATTTTAAATATGATAAAGGAATGAGTGGTAAAATATGCCCTATAACAATAAATAAGTATAATGATGATTATGAAAACGAAGTGGAGGCAAATTATTTTGCTTCTTATTTTTTAATGCCTGATCAATCATTAAGATACTATATTGATAAAAGAACAAATGGCAATAAATTAAATATAAGGGATTTAATCTATTTGGAGAATTATTTTATGGTTAGCCATGCCTTGATGCTTGTTAGACTGAGGTCAATAAACATTATTTCAGAAAAAGAAGCAGAGCTTATGAAAAATGGAATTATTGATAAAGCAAGAAAATTAGGATATGACACAGCTCTTTATAAAAACACAAAAGAAAAAGGGACGATTAATTATTCGAATTATGCTGAATTAGCAGAAGAGTTATTAGAAAAAGGAAGTATTTCTTATGGAAAATATGAAGAATTATTAATAGATGGAAAGTTTGAAAATATCCTCTTTAATGAAAATGGAATTGAAGGCGAGGAGGAAGTAGGGTTTTGAAACTGCCAATTGTGTTTGATACCGCTTGCATCTCGTCTTTTTTGTGGGTAAAAAGATTAGATATTGTAAAAGATCTTTTTCCTAGTCAAATTATTATTCCTCAATCTGTTTATGATGAATTAAATAAAATACATAATCCTCAATATAGGTTTCTCTTTAATGATCTATATACCCAAATTTTAAACGGAAGTTTCAAGTTAAAGAATATTATGGTTTCTGATCAAGAGTTTAATGAGTATCGTAAACTAATTTCTATGAAAAATCCTAAAAGAATTGGTAGGGGTGAAGCGGCTACTATTGTCATTGCAGGAAAGCTTGATGGAACTGTTGCGAGTGATAATCTAAGAGATATTTTACCATATGTTGGAAAGAATAATATGCCTTACATTTGCACAGAACATATATTGTACTATAGTTACGAAAAAAAATTTATTTCTATAAAAGAAGGAAGTCAAATCTGGGATAATATGAAAAGAACAGGAAGGATATTACCAAATTGTGATTTTAAGGAAATTGTTAGGAGATTTTAAATAAATAGTAATCAAAAATTTTAATGAATTTATCTCTTATTATTAGATTTATTTATATTGATTTTAAATTGTAAAATAATATTAAAATAATGTGATCTATAATTGAATAATAACACTCAAACAAAAAGTAATCCGGACTAATATCAGGATATTCAAACAACTTTCTTTATAACAGAATAATAACATATAGCCGAAGGGGCATCTTGTTTTCGAAAATAAGAAATGGATAATTTAAGAAATTCTATAAAAAACATTGGGACAGTTGTTTGTTTGGAGTGAATTTAATTAAATAATGAAATAAATAGAGTTTATAATTGAAATAACCCTTATCTATACGATAATTTGATAAACTGGCAAGCTATCTAATGGGATCAAGGAAGGGAAAAATGAAAAAAAAGAATCAGGTTGCAAAAAACAATGAATTTACCGAATTTTTACTATATAAATTTCCTAATGGCAAGGTAAAAGTAGAGATATTTTTGCATGATGAAACTGTCTGGCTTACTCAAGCTAGAATTGCCGCCCTTTTTAATATAGATCGTTCTGTCATTACAAAACATTTAAGAAATATTTTTAAGAGTGGAGAATTGAAAGAAAGTTCAGTATGTGCAAATTTTGCACATACTGCTGCTGATGGTAAAAACTATAAGACAAAGTTTTATAACCTGGATGCAATTATCTCAGTTGGATATCGGGTCAATTCAAAACAGGCGACCCATTTTCGTATCTGGAAAAGATAGTGGGAAAAGATAGTGGGGTCAGGCTTCACAAGTTCACATAATATATAAGAAATATATAAAAGAGAACCTACTTTAACGCACTCATGACGGTCTTTGACATGTTATTCAGTACAAATAGAGGTCATAATTGAAAAATAACACCCCAGCTAGTTTGATAATAGAATAATCTGATCAATCAGGATAGTCAAATTAGTTTTTTTATGCCAGAATAATAACATATGGCCGAAGGAGCATTTATGGCTTGCGGGGTTTGACCAGAACAATCACTTTTTCTAGGTAGCCCGATCAAATCCTGGAAGATTTTTTTACATCGTTCGATAAAATCTTTTCCAATCTAGTAATCTTAATTGTTTTACTCCAATTGACAAAATCATATGGATATTCTATTATTTAATTACTCCAGGAGGATGTCTTTAGCTTTAAGTAATATCTTAATATAAAGGCTAAAGAAAAATAGAAATATGAAAAAAAATGGGAAAAAATTATACATTGTGGTAACACATGTTATTAAAAAAGAAAATAATCAATATGTTGCTACCTGCCCGGAATTTGATGTGTCTTCTTTTGGCGATTCAGTGGAAGAGGCAAATGAAAGTTTAAAAGAAGCAATTTTATTGTACTTAGAAGGTATAGATGAATTAAAAGTACGGGAACAAATCTTTAAAGAAAAATCAATTAAAATATATAAAAGAAGACCAAAATCCATAGTAAACAATTATAAATTCGAAAAGGAACTTAGCAACCAGCCTTTTATCAAAAAAGAACCTTTGCAGGTTGCTCTGTGTAATTAATAATAAACATGTCAAATTATCCTACTATAACTGGTAAAGATCTAATACGCAAGCTATGTAAAGCCGGTTATATTGTGAAAAGAACAAGAGGATCTCATTTTTTCCTTACATTACCAGGTCATCCTAAAAAATCTACTGTTGTTAAAAATACATCAAAAGATGTTCCCCAGGGGGCGCTTTTGTCAATAAAAAAACAACTAAAAATATCAAGAGAAGAATTTATTAGCCTTATATCACTTTTGCTATGAAAGGAAAAAGGAATCTATAATTGAAAAATAACACTCTGGATAACTTGATAATAAGATAATCTAAATAACAAGGCTCGTTGAAATACTAAAAATTATTTTACATATTGGTATCATATATGGTTTCATTAGTTTGAAAGAAAGAAACCTATGATAGTTGAGTCAAATTGAAAAGCTATTTGAAAAATTAAGTAGAAGACCAACACCTACAGATATTTTGTTTGATAATGTTGACAGATTGCTTAGAGCTTACAACTTTAAAACAAGACATCCTTCTAGCGGAGGTAGCCATTATACTTATACCCATCCTGATTTACCCGATATTGTAACTATCGCAAAACATGGAAATAAAGTTAAAGCGGCTTATGTGAGGATGGCAGTTAGGGCAGTTGAAAAGGTGTTGGACTTATATGGAGGATAAGAAATATGAATGAAAAAAATCTATATCGAATAAAAGTTTATCCTATAAAAACTGATGCTGATACGACTGAATGGGCAGCTGAATTTCCTGATTTGCCCGGATGTGTAGGAGCAGGTGATACTGCTGAAGAGGCAGTTGCTATGGCAATGGATGCTAAAAAAGAATGGATTGAAACTGCCATGGAAGAAGGAAGGGATATCCCAAAACCAAAGAATATTTATGAAGATGACTTTAGCGGTAAGTTTACTCTACGATTACCAAAAACTTTACATAAGGAATTGACATTACAGGCAGAAGAGGAAAGCGTAAGCTTAAATCAATATCTATTGTATTTAATAACCAAAGGCCTGAACAAAGAAGACAAGATAGTTAAATATAAATTGAAAAATAAAATTGATTTTTTGTCTTGGTATAATTTGAGGCAAAATTTGAGTTGGAAGGAAGAAGAGTATTCAATACAGCCTTATGAAGAATTATTGAGCCAAAAAAGTTGAGGATTATAATATGAATGAGAAATATAAACTACAAATAATTGATGATTCCAGTTTTAATCTTTCTTTAGAAAAAGTGACTTATAATCGTTTAGGTATCCCAGAAGGACTAAGTAAAGGAGAAAATCTTATATTAAAAACAAAAGATAATTATAAGATTTTGAGGATTACGAGTAATGAAGTAAAAATTGAATTTATAAGGGAAAAATATTTTGAGCCTGTAGGGTTATTTCAAATAGAAATTATTTTGACAATAGCTTATAAATTACGAGAATCTAACAATAAAGAAAAAGGTAAAATAATTGAACAAGATCTTAAAAAAGAATATTCCAAACTTCTTTCTCCTGCTGCAACCAGGGCTTCTATTTTAGTCAGTGCTTTGACGGGAATTAACTTCAAAAACCCAGTGGTTGACCCTCCTTATCCGTTATTATGATTATTATGATATAGAAAACTACCTAATGTTTGTTTTTGTTTCGCCTGCAATGAGATGAAAACAATAGGAACAACAAGAAAAACATGGGGTCTATAATTGAATATTTAAGGGGCAGGTCTTGAATTATCAGTTTTGCCCTATCTATAAAAGGGAGACGATTGTTAATATCAATAATTTAGTAACTCCCGGCATAATTTTGTTAGCAAAATAAGGCAAAGAAGTCATGGGGTCTAAATGGGTTAGTATGTATTATTTGCATAACATTATGTCTTCTGCATGTTTGTAATTAATCAATTGCTTCACTTTTGTTGTCTTCCAGGCTTTTTCTTGATGTGAATATTCAGATATTTTTTCAGAAGTGAAAGGTTTAAAGGTATCTAGGACTTTATTAATGCTATTCATCTCTTCTTTAGAAAAGATAGATAAGTTTGGCTTTTCCAATGGTTTAATTGTTTCATATTCTTCTATGCATTCCTTGGGTGACTCCACATAATCTATTTTATAGGTAATGTATTTATCAGATAATTCTCCCAATAACAGTTCATGTTTAATTGGCGTAGGTCCGTAATAGTTTTTCAGGTATTTCAATCCGGTAATGGAAAGAGTATATTCATGAAAATGGACAAAATCAGAGTAAAATAGTAATTTCATAAGTTTTGTTTTAAAGAGTCGATTAAATTTTGTTGCAAAGAATAGAATCATGTTTACCATTTTTTCATAATTGAATTGAGTAAAACCACAATATTCATCCAATATTTCATTAAAATATTTTTCTTCAATATTTTCTTCAATTTTTTTATCTATATCTTTAATCATCATATTTTGAATATTCTTTTTGATTTTCAGGTAATCCTTATGGTTTATTCTATCTTTATTTTCCTCTAAAAGCTTTTTCATATTATTTGGATTTTGCAATAAAACCAGATAATCATTGTGGGATCTGTCTTGCAGAGCACCACTTTCATAACGATGAATGGTAATTTCGCCCCAACCCAGGATACGAGAAAAAGCCCTCTGGCTTAATCCGTATTTTTCCCTAATATTTTTTATTTGTTCAGGTGTTAGTAGATCCTTTTTTTTGCGGTATTGATTATAGATTTTTTCTAAATTATCATCTTCCAGTATCTCATCAATCATCTCTTGATTATTGTCCAGATTGATTCGAACTTTTTCAGTTATTTCAATCGGTTCACCTTTGACCGTATAGGTAGCTTTTCTTTTAATAATCTTGGTATTATTTTCATTAACTATCATCTTATTTACCTCCAGAGGGACAGAAAAGATAATTTTTATTTAAAAGGAAAATTCATGGGATGTTTTGCTGTATGAAAGGATATGCAAACCACTTCTTCATGATTTTTGTTTTTCCTTATTTTTAATTTAATATATATTTTTTTATTTTGTAGAGTTTTGCCAAATATCCAAATTGATTCATCTTTATAATTTATTTGATCTAAGTCTTTTTTGGGACCCTCTGAGTAATCCTGTGGCAATAAACTTAAAAGTTCATCTTTTACAAGTTTATAATTTAGCCCTAATTTAATTAACGTTTCCAGGTTTTCCTGTCGGGTCCCCATAAACTTATAGTAACCTTGTGATATAAGTTTCTTTATATCTAATAAAATTAATTTTATGATTTCAATATTTGGTTGAATTTAATAATCCTCACAAATTTTATAATTGTTATCATATGATAACAATATTATACTACATATTTTTTATTCTGCAAGGTCAAGAATAAATAAAATTGTGTGGGTAGAATTGGATGAGATTGCTTTGTCGCTTCGCTCCGCGCAACGACGAAGAGAGGGGTAGGTAAGCAAGGGAAACATAGGGGTCAGGTCTTCACAGGCTGACTTCGTCTGACAGCAAGGACGGCTGTCGGAGTGTTATTTTTCAATTTTTGTTAGCTTTGTTTCTGTAAAAATTAGCTCTAATTAATTTGAATATTTATTCCAAAAGGGTATAATTAGAATTACATTTCATTGGTAAAGGGGGAATAATAGATGGAAGGTGGCAGTCCGTGGATTGCCATGATAATTGCTATTGTTCTTATTATTATCAATGGTATATTAGCTTCATCCGAGATTTCTCTAGTTAGTCTGAAAAGAGTAAAATTAAAACAAAAAGCTGAATCAGGAGACAGGAAAGCTAAAAGACTGCTGGAAATCAAACAAAATCCCAGCGATTTTCTTTCCACTATCCAGGTTGGCATTACCCTGGCTGGACTATTATCAGGTGCCTTTGCTGCTGATGCCCTAGCCAGGCCATTAGTAAAATGGCTTTCTGGTTTTGCTATCCCAAATACCTTGCTCTCTTTAATTGATATAGTAGCAGTAATCTTGGTTATAATTATTTTAACCTATTTTATGTTGATATTCGGTGAATTGGTACCAAAAAGGATTGGGATGAAAAATCCCTATAAAATTAGCTCCAGGTTTATTTCTCCGATTATATTTTTGTCGATAATTACAAAGCCACTTGTCCGTTTATTATCTATTTCCACAAATGCAGTATTGAATTTTTTGGGAATGAGCTTATCTCAGGAAGAACATATTATGACTGAAGAAGAAATTTTGCTTAACATGAGGGAAGGCAAAGAACAGGGTACTATTGAAGAAACAGAAGAACATATAGTTAAGAATTTGTTTAAATTTACTGATTTACTGGTAGAAGATATTATGAGACATCGTACTGAGATACAGGCAATACCTGTTGAGGCTTCATTTGTGGATGTAGTGAAATTGATGAAGGGAACCTCTCATGGTAAGTTTCCGGTTTTTGAAGAAAATATCGATAGAATAGTTGGCGTTGTGTACAGTAAGGATTTTATTTCTATGTATCCAGAAGAAGAAACAAAAACACCTTTGCCAAGGGTAAGAGATATTATGCATCCTCCATTTTTTGTACCTGAATCACACCTACTGGTTAATCTTTTCAGTGAAATGAAGGAACACAAAAATTATCTGGCAGTAGTAGTAGATGAATATGGCGGTACATCTGGAATTATTACTATGACCGATATTCTGGAAGAAATTGTGGGTGATATTGAGACACCCTATGTAGAGATGATACAAAAGGCTGCTGGAGGTGGATATATTATTGATGGGCGAATAAAAATGAAAGATTTATTGGAGTTTCTCAATATAAAGATTGATACAGATGAGAATAATACCCTGAGTGGTTTTATAATTGATAGCCTGGGTTATGTACCTACTGAGGAACAAAAACCGGAAATTGAAGCTGAAAACTATCTATTTCAAGTAAAAGATATGAATGGGCCGTTAATTTGTTCTGTACATGTTAAACCTAAGCATTAATAAATAGTAATTTATCCAATATTTTAAATTAGTCATATAATGATATATGAAATAGCTTAATATTAATAGAATGGTTATAATGGAAATACTTGATTGACCGAAAATTAAAAGGTGGAGGGAAAAATGCCTAAAAAAATAAAGAATATTTGCGTATATGGTATAGGCGGTGTTGGCGGATATTTTGGTGGTAGAATAGCTCACAAAATCAGTTCTGATAATCTGCAAGATATGGAAGTGTATTTTATCGGTCGGGGAGAACACCTAAAAACTGTTCAGCAACAGGGATTGAAGTTAATAACTGACAGGGAGGAGTTGCAATGTTTTCCAAATATTGCTACAGATAATGTTAAGAATATCCCCATACCGGATTTATATCTGCTATGTGTAAAAGGTTATGATTTAGATAATACTATCGCTTCAATTTCAAGAAAGGTATCTTCTGGAACTGTAACAGTGCCATTGCTGAATGGTGTTGATATATATGAACGAACCAGGAAAAACTTAAAGGAGGCAGTTATTTGCCCTGCTGCAGTCTATGTGTCTTCCAGCATCGAAAAACCAGGTATTATAAGACAGAAAGGTCCTGAAGGACACATAGTTTTTGGCAAAGATCCAAAACGATTGAACCATGATTATAAGCCCATAGTTAACTTTTTTAAAGAAATGAAAATCAGTTCTGACTGGTATGATAATCCATATCCGGCAATATGGGAGAAATACATATTTATTGCTGCTTTCAGCCTGATGACTGCTTATACTAATAAAACAATTGGGGGAGTACTAAAAGATCGAAAATTAAGAAAGATGACTGAGGATATTATGAATGAAGTTGTTTCAGTTGGTAAGGCAAATAATGTGGAGCTAAGAGAAAATATAGTAGAGGAAACTATCCAGAAAGCTCAAAATTTTCCTGGTGAAAGCAAAACTTCTTTCCAGAGAGATTACGAGAAAGGGAAAGAAAAAACCGAATTGGACATATTCGGAGGTGCCTTAATCCGTTTGGCAAAAGAGCATAATATTGATATTCCTGTAACTACAAAGGTGTATAGTGAGTTAATCTAATATTTCAAAAGGATGTATTATAAGTGGTTTATAAAGTTGTGGGGGTTATTGGCAGCCCCCGGAAGAGAATGAACACTGATACTTTAGTAACGAAGGCACTGGAAGGAGCTTCTTCTGTTGGTGCAGAAATAGAAAAAGTTTATCTGAATGATCTGAATATAATGCCTTGCCAGGCATGTAAAAAACACCCGGCACCAGATTATTGTTTTTACCATGATGGAATGGATAAAATTTATAATGTACTGGAAAATGCTGATGGACTCATTATTGGTACACCTGCTTATTTTGCCTGCTTCAGTGCTCAACTTAAGTTAATGATAGATAGATCAAATTGTTTGGCAGAAATGATTACCAAATCAGATGGTAAATTAATTTTCAAATCCAGACTTAAAAAAAGGAAAAAAGGTATCTTTATCTGGGTAGCTAATATTTCCAAAGATCCAGAACATGCCATTGAACCCATAAGAATATGGTGTAAGTATTTTGCCAATGTTGAAATAGTAGAAAAAATGATCATCCTTAATTCAGATTTAGGCAAAGGAGCAAGAAATAATACAGAACTTTTAAAAAAAGCATTTATTCTCGGAAAAACCCTGGTAAATTAAAAAATTAGCAATTATTTTTTTGAGCGAAAAGACAAATTTCCATGGTTATTACTGATATTTGGTTCTGGTTAATTTTAGCTTTTAATGTCTGGATTAATTTGCTATAATGAAATTAATTATAGATCATGGTATACAATTTTTAAAATACAATTATTAAATTAATGACATATTGAATAATTAATAACTTCAGGTAATAATTTGCCAATTATTACTACTTAACAGATAAAAATGGGAATGTTTTCCTATAGATTATAGTAAAGTAATGTTTAAATTTGTTTTACTTTGTTCACTTTTAATATAATTTCTTACTAAGAAGTATTTTGCCTGGATTATTATTTGCAATGAAGGGAGGCGATAGGAAGCGTAAATAGTACTATAAGTTAAGTAAATTGTTGGTTTCAAATTATCAAGGAGGTTATTATATTAAGATGAATTTAAAAAAAAGTTATTTAGTTCTTTTGTTCTTAGCTATCTTTTTACTATCCTCAATAGGAAATGCCATGGCTGAACCTGTGCAAATAACATTCTGGCATGCCATGAGTGGTTCTCGCCTTGGAGTATTAGAGTCAATTGTTGAAGGTTTCAATGAGTCAAATCCAGATTATGAAGTTGTTCCACTTTTTACCGGTAGTTATGCTGAGACACTTACCAAATATATCACTGCCTATCCTAGCGGAACAGGCCCGAATATAGTACAGGTTTATGAAGTTGGAACTCAAACCATGATTGATAGTGGTGCAATTACTCCAGTTTATGAGATACCAGGAATGTTAGGAGAAAGCTGGGATTGGGCCCAATATGTTATTCCTATTACTAATTACTATTCAGTAGAGGGAAATCTCTGGTCCATGCCTTTTAACTCATCAACGGCCATGCTTTACTATAATAAAGATCTTTTTGAAGAAGCAGGCCTTGATCCTAATAAGCCCCCAACTACCTGGAAAGAGATGGAAGAGTATGGAGAAAAGATTTTAGAAAGTGGAGTAGTTGATCATGTCTATTCTACAGGTTGGCCTGACTGGATTTTTGAGCAGGCTCTTGCAATTCATAATCACCTTTACGCAGATAATGATAATGGGCGTTCTGGATTAGCAACGAAGGTAGTATTTGACGATGATTTTGGCCAAATGATATTTGATACCTGGACAAGATTGCATGATAAGGGAATCTATATATTCGGCGGTTCAGAATATGCACCGAATACTGCCTTTAATTCCGGTCAAATCGCCATGCTTATCCAGTCAACTTCTTCTCTTTCCGGTATCATCAAAGCTGCTGATTTCAATGTTGGAACCACTTTCTATCCGCGTTTTGAAGGATATCCAGTAGGGAACTCCGTTATAGGAGGAGGTAGTCTCTGGGTTACCAAAGGACAAAACGAAGAACAGCTTCGCGGTGTTTGGGAATTCTTTAAATACTTAAGCCGTGAAGATGTTGCCATTCAATGGCATAAAGGAACTGGTTATTTCCCGGTTAGCCTTGGAGCACTTAAAACGCTATTAGACGAAGGATGGTTCTCACAAGACCAGGCATACTTAACTGCTTTTTTACAGATTCTATCCGGCAGAAGAGATACTGCAGCAGCTACTGGAGTCCGCTTAGGGCCTTTTGTGGCAATGAGAGAAGATTTTGTATCAAGTCTGGAAAAAGCCCTTGCCGGACAACTGTCTCCGGAAGATGCCTTAAATGAAGCTGCAGAAAAGATGAATCAAAAACTTCAGGATTATCTGGAATTGTACGGACAATAACATTGATTATATTATAATATAAAATTGTAGGGGCAAGTATAATAATGCTTGCTCCTACAATTATTGATTGCTAATGTTGATGTGCACAAAACAAAGGAGAAAGAATGAACGAAGATAAATTCCCGGGGCATAAGATTTTACCTTATTTACTCATCGCTCCATCACTTATTGTAATTTTTGTCTTCTTGATAATTCCTTTTGCCCAGAGTATACGTGAATCATTTTATACATCTTCACCCTTTGGCACTCATTCTATTTTTGTAGGATTACGAAATTATATTCGATTATTTGCTTCACAGGATTATAGAAGCAGTGTATATACTACTTTTAAATTTTCTGCTTTTGTGATTATTGTAGGTCTCGGCGTTTCGCTGGGTATTGCTCAGTTGCTCAATCAGAAAATTAAGGGAGTTGGATTTTATCAGATTGCCCTTATCTGGACTTATGCCATTTCTCCTACTGTGGCTGGTGTTATCTGGGCCTCTATGTTTGCTCCGGCAACCGGTCTTATTCCCTATATTATTTCTCAAATATCTGGATATTCCCTAAATTGGATGACTAATGGTAATATAGCTTTGTTAATAGTAGCCGCTGCTGCTACCTGGAAGATGCTGGGCTATAATATTGTTTTTTTTCTGGCTGGATTACAAAATGTACCGGATGAATTCTTAGAAGCAGCTCAGATAGATGGCGCAGATCCCTGGAAGGCATTCTGGAAGATAACCTTTCCCTTGTTATCACCAACTACCAGCTTTTTATTGTTTGTAAATATGCTTTATGCCTTTTTCCAGGTTTTTGGCTTGATAGATATCATGACCAAAGGCGGGCCGGGAAATTCGACAGAGCTGTTGGTATACAAACTATACCGTGATGGGTTTATCCACCTGAATACCGGTTTTGCTTCAGCACAATCATTTGTAATATTTTTTGTTATTTCAGTAGTAGCAATTTTTCAGTTAAGAATAGCTACCAGAAAATCTATTTATTCACGGTGAGGTAGTAGATATGTTAAAGATAACCAGGAAAAGTAGAAGTCACATTTTTATTCATTTTATTTTAATTATTTTGGTAATCATACTTGCTTTCCCGGTGTTTTTTGCTATAGTTACCAGTACATTGAGCTTAGAGGAATCCTATCAATATCCACCCAAACTATTGCCTGGAGACCAGTTTATGAACAATCTGAAAGAAGCCTGGGGAAGAATAAATATGGGCAGGCTTTTCTTTAATAGTACTTTTATTTCGATAGTGGTAGCAGTGGTAAAAACGATTCTGGCTTTGTTAGCTGCTTTTGCCTATACCCATTTTAAGTTCCGAGGCCAGGGATTATTATTTTCTATCTGTATGATTACGCAAATGCTACCTCTACCGGTACGTATAATACCTACTTATCAGTTAATGGCTGGCTTTAATTGGATAAACTCTTATTATGCCTTGATGGTTCCGTTCTTTGCCAGTACCACAGGGTTGATTCTTTTCAGGCAGTTTTATTTAACAGTTCCCAGAGACCTCCCGGATGCTGCTCGAGTGGATGGAGCAAGTCCTATGCGATATTTTATGCAGATTTTAGTTCCTATATCAAAAACAAATATCGCAGCCTTGTTTGTTATAGAATTCATTTTCATGTGGAGCCAATATCTATGGCCTCTGATTGTTACTACTACCAAGGATATGCGCGTAATACAGATTGGTATCAAAATGCTGCTAGCCAGTGAACAAATAGCGCCAGAGTGGAATGTAATTATGGCTGCCACAGTAATTGCTATGCTGCCACCATTAATAGTACTATTGGTTTTGCGTAAAAGCTTTGTACAGGGCATTGCAATGCAGACAGCTAAATAAAGATTTTAAGAAAAGAATTAGGGTATAGTGGTTGCTCATCCACAGATTTTATTAATAATTTCTTCAAATTTTTTATGTATTTCAAATCTCTTAACCTTTAGCGTTTCAGTTAATTCTCCTGTTTCCACACTAAATTGTCGTGCACATAATGCTAATCCCATAACTGTCTCGTATGGATTGAATCCATTTTCTCTGGATATCAACCTTCTAATTTCTTGCTGGAACAGAGAAATAGTCCTGGGATCTCTGATATAATCACTGAGGTTCTCAATTTTTGTTTTTTCCTTTTCCCAGAATGATTTTAAACTATCAAAATTTGGAACAATAAGAACTCCCAGACGAGGTTTGTCCTGTCCTACTACCACGGCCATGTTTATAAGTTCACTTTCCAGCAATTTCTCTTCTAATGGCTGCGGTTCAACATTTTCCCCACCTCTTAAAACGATAGTATCTTTTGATCTGCCAACTAATTGTAAATATTTTCCATTTTTTGTCTTTCTTCCCAGGTCCCCGGTATTAAACCAGCTATTTTGAATAACCTCTGCGGTTTTCTGTTCATTTTTATAATAACCCTTCATAACCATTGGTCCTTTAGTTAAAATAACGCCAGTTTCACCATCAGGCATTTTTTCTTTTAGATTATCCTTATCAACGATTCTTATTTTAGCTTCAGGCATAATAGTACCTACAGTAGACATAATTCGGGCATTAGGATTTCTGGCAGATAAAACTGGAGAGGTTTCAGTCAGTCCATATCCTTCACAGACAAAAATTCCAGCTATATCAAAAAACTTATCTACATTATCCGGTAATGCTCCACCACCACTGATGGCAAACCTCAGCTTTCCACCGGCAATTTCTCTAATTTTCTTATAGACTAACTTATTGGCCAGTTTATATTGCCATCCCAATAAGGCCATAGTTTTTCTGGCTTTTTTTCTCTCATCTAGAGTGAATTCTAGTCTGTCAAAAAGCGGAAGGGTATTATTGGCAATTTTTTCTGCTTCTTTATACTTCGCTCCCATTTCAAATGCCCAGTCAAATATCCTCTTTTGAATGGAACTTCCTTTTTTGGCCTTTGCTAGAGCTCCTTGATAGACACTCTCCCATATTCTTGGCACACTGGTCATTATAGTCGGTTGTTCTTCAGCCAAATCAGGAAGAAGGATTTGCTTAAAAGGTTTGCTATAAGCTGTTGAGGCGCCAACAGTTAAGGAGAGATATTCTGCCGTTCTTTCGAAAATATGCCAGGAGGGCAAAACCGACAAGAATCGGTCATGTTCATTAATATCTTGAACCGGAGGCATCACTCTAACATTATGGACAAAATTGGAATGAATTAGCATAACTCCTTTTGGATCTGCCGTAGTCCCTGATGTATAGATAATAGTTGCCAGATCATCTTCCCTGACACTATCAGATATTTGCTCAAATTGATTATTTCCCTGTCTCAAAAGTTCTTGCCCCTTTTGTGAGATATAATCGAAAGAATAAATTTTGAAAGAATTATGCTGATTAAAGTTTTTATCAATAGTATATATCCTTTGTAGAAGGCTTTCTTTGAGAAAATCAGCAGGTAGCTTATCATTTGATTTTTTTAGTATTTTTTTATTGTCATCCAGGTATTTCTCAAGATATTTTTTAGCTTTTGGTGATAAAAATAGAATAGTATTTTGATGCCTTATAAAATTAGTTACCGTCTTCTCAAATTTTTTGCTTATTTTTTTATTTTCAGAATAGGCAATAGGAATTGCCCATTCTGGAGCCTCTCCTTTTTCACAGAAAAGCTTGATTTTATCCAACAACACTATATTTTTAATGTTTGGTAATGTCTGAGGCATTTGAAAAAATTTAACAAGCTGTTTTTCTCCCTCCAATATTGCTGCAGTGGAGTCAGAATGATTAAGTTTGAAATAAATGTCTTTAGAAGAACTATTTCCACTACAGGGGACGTCAGCTGCCCTGAGATGTATAATTGCCAAATCTGATATAATCCACTCCAGGCGGTTTTCACTAATCAAGCCAACATGATCCAATTCTTTTATACCGATATCAAGCAATCCTGTTCCAAAAGCTTTTATCATGTGGTATAATTCCTCAAAACTAACAGGAATAAATTTACCGGATTCTTTAATTTTAAAGGCAGGTTTATTTTTATATTTTTTAACGCTCTCTTTGAGCATTTCAGGCAATGTTTTAAAACTAAACATTATTTATCCCTCTATTCATGATACAATATCATCTGGTCATATAAATAGTTACCATTCTTTATTATAATACCATTAATGTCAAACTGTTTCATAAAATAT
>LDZT01005159.1_pt1 | contig 19088 bp, 19 predicted proteins | sample 615521 | NCBI WGS metagenome assembly LDZT01 (sample SAMN03408292, study PRJNA278302) | terrestrial metagenome | isolation source: oil reservoir sample SB1 | place: USA: Alaska, North Slope, Schrader Bluff formation | collected 2011-09
CTTTTCAATAAAAGCCATTGGAGTGTTTAATTTCTGGGCAAAGTTTCGACCTTTCTTTGCAAATCCAAGGTCAGCGGTGACCACAACCGGGTCATTCATCATCGGTTGGATTGACAGCAAATAATCGATCAAAATGTGGAAGGAGGTCAAGACGTCTCCAGGAACTGTGAAAAATCCCTGAATCTGTCCCGCGTGCAGGTCAATGGTGATGTATCGATCCGCGCCCGCAACCTCAATCATATCGGCAATCAGACGTGCCGTGATTGGAACCCTGGGTTGATCCTTTTTGTCTGAACGCGCGTACCACATGTAAGGGATCACGGCGGTGATTCTGGCCGCCGAATCCAGACGCAGGGTTTGCAGCATGATCAGCAGCTCCATCAAGGCCGCGTTCACCGGCTGGCACATCGACTGCACCAGGAAGACATCGGCGCCACGTACGCTCTCCAGGTAGCGCACGTAGATCTCGCCGTTGGCGAACTTGGAGACCCTGATGTTCCCGAGTTCTACGCCAAGATGCCGCGCGATATCCTCCGACAGCTCGCGGTTATGGGTTCCCGCGAACACCATCATGCGCTTGCCGGGTGTGGAGATCATGCTCTCGATCGCTCCCTCATCCTCCGGGGCCTGTACTCCCGCTGCTGCGACCACCTTCGTCACAGGGTATCGTATCAGTGTGAGCCGCTTCGCTCACTTGTCACGCGCCGTGATCCGGTGTCCCGGCGTCTCGGGTCCGGTGGATCCACGGACCTACCGCCTCGTGATCGGCAACGACCGCACCCGTGAGTACCGAGTTGTCCACGCTGCATCCGCTCCCGACCCTGCAATCGGTGAGCCGGGAACCCGGCCCGAGTATGCAATCCTCGCCGACCACGGTATCGCCGAACAAGAACGTGAGCGGCTCGATGACGGTGTCCCGACCGATCGCCACCTCAGGGCCGATCCACACGAGACCCGGGTCCGTCATGGTGACGCCATTGAGCATGTGGCGCTCGTTGATGCGCCGCTGCAGCACGGCAGCCGCCTCGGAGAGCTGCACGCGACTGTTCACGCCGAGCGCCTCGTCGGGATCGTCAGCCTCCACAGCCACCACCCCAAGACCTGCGCTGCGAAAGTGCGCGACCATGTCGGTAAGGTAGTACTCGCCCTGGGCGTTTGCGTTCTGAAGGCGGTGCAGATGTTCGAAGAGGGCGGCCGCATCGAAGCAGTAGGTGCTGGTATTGACCTCGTCGATCGCGTGCTGCCCCTCGGCAAGGTCCTTGTGCTCCACGATCCCCGCGATGGAGCCGTCGGGGTCCCGCACGATGCGCCCGTATCCGGTGGGATCCTGAAGACGTGTGGTGAGCACCGAGCACGCCGCTCCGGCATCTTCGCGCGACTCGATCAGACGCGCGAGCGTCGCGGGCGTGAGCAACGGACAGTCACCGGCGAGGACCAGCAGGGAGCCGGAGCCGCCCGAGAGCGCGTCTTCGGCGCACATCACGGCGTGACCCGTTCCGAGCTGCCGGTCCTGACGCACGAACTCCACATCGTGCACGATCGCCTCAACGGTCTCTGCATGATGTCCCGTGACGACGATCACCCTGTCGCACCCTGCCTCCCGCGCGGCAGCCACCGCATGGCCGACCAGCGGGACTCCCAGGATGCGGTGAGCGACCTTGGGGAGGGACGACTTCATACGAGTCCCCTCACCGGCCGCAAGGATCAGAGCGGTCGCGCCCATCATGGCTCCTTCATATCGGGGCCCGGCGCCCCGCTCGGTAGCAGTGTGGCTGGGGCGGTAGGATTCGAACCTACGGATGACGGAGCCAAAGTCCGTTGCCTTGCCACTTGGCGACGCCCCAAGGACACCCGCTCGGCGGGCCTCCGTAAGCGCAAGGGAGTATACCACAGCGCGCCCGTCCCCAGATGCGGATGGATGCGCGACACGGCGGTGCGCAGCGAGCAAGTGCGGGGGCGTCTCCGGCGCGGAACGAGATGCCTAGTGAAGCGAGCCGACGGACTCGGCCGCCTCGGTGAAGGCGTTGACGCCTCCCTCGGCCTCGAACTCGCTCAGTACCGCATCCTGGATCCTCTGGCGCGCATCGGCGTTGATGGGATGGCAGATGTCGCGGAACTCGCCGCTGGGGAGCTTGCGTGACGGCATGGCCACGAACAGGCCCTTGTCGCCGTTCACGACCCGGAGGTCATGGATGACGAACATGTCGTCGATCACGATGCTCGCGATCGCGCACACCTTGTTCATCGCCACCGGCCTGAGCGTGACTTTGGTTATGTCCATATCCCGTGCCCCCTGCAGGTCCTCGTTTGCCCCTGGTGAGTTCTTCGACGCCCCTACCGCCATCCCTGCACTCAAGGAAACGTAAGGAAACGTGCCAGCGGGTCAGTCTCGTTCGACCGCACACGCGCGGCCGCACGTCCGCGTCGCGGCGCTCCAGTAACCTGCCTCCGCCGCGTGGGCCGCACATGCCTCGGCAGAGCCGCTGACGTCGCAGATGCCGAACACCGCCGAACCGCTGCCCGCCATCGCCGCCCCGAGCACCCCGGGGTGCGACCGGACCAGATCGAGCGCGTGGCCCACCGACGGGACCAGACGAGCCGAGGAGGGAGTCATGGCGTTGAACAACAGCGCGGCCACGCGCTGGGTATCCCCCTCGACGAGTGCGCGCTCCAGCGGCTCCACCGGTGGCGCAGCCTCATGCGGCATGTCGTCGAACGCCCGGTACGCCTCGGCAGTGGCCACAGGCTCCGCAGGCCGGACCAACACCACCGGGACGTCCAGCGCCGGAAGACGACGCAGGAAGACATCCCCGCGGCCCGTGAAGCGCGCCGCCCCTCCATCGAGGAAGAACGGGACATCCGCGCCAAGAGAACGGGCGATGCTGTGAAGGTCCTCACCGCGCTCTGAGACACCCCATAGCGTCGCCAGGCCGACGATCACGGCTGCGGCGTCGGAGCTCGCCCCGCCGAGCCCCGCGCCTGCCGGTACACGCTTACGAACGGTCACCGAGACGAGAGGCTCCCGATCGAAGTGCCCGGCCATGGCCAGCATGGCTTTGTACGCAAGATTGTCGTCGTCCGCCAGCCCGAGGTCGGGCACGCACGAGAAGCGTAGGCGCTCCGACGGACCCACGGTCACCTCGTCGCCGAACTCAAGCGCGTGGAGCACCGTGTCCACGGGATGATAGCCGTCCGGCCGGACCGGTCCGACCGCGAGATAGAGGTTGACCTTCGCCGGCGCGTGGATGCGGAGCATCGTTCCTCCCCGGACACACGACACGCGGGGCATCGAAGCCCCGCGTGTCGTCATGATCTGCCGTGACCTGCCCTTAGTTGAGCCAGCCGAAGATGCATTCGCCGGTGTCGCAATCGGTCAGCTCGACCGTTCCGGTGAGGATGTCGACGTAGCTGTATGAGACGCGCGCAGTGCGGCCCCGCTTCTCGTCGATCTTGAGAACGAACAGACTCGGATGCGTCTGCTCCAGAACACCCTCGCGTTCAAGAACCTTTGAGCGGCCCATGTTCGCCTTGAGCTTCATGCGCTCGCCCATCATGGACTCGAGGTCGGCACGTATACGGCCGACGACCTGGACCTGATTCAGAGTATCCATGTATCAACCTCCTCGAAGAGAGTTAGTATACAGAAGATTGTGTCAGAACACAACTCCGCCGGACCCCTCAGCGGCTGCGCCAAGGGCCAGGAACTGCTCCACGTCGAGGTTCTCCGCGCGAAGCGTGCCGTCGATCCCCGCACGGCCGAGGATCGTCGATGCCGTTGCCCCGTCGACCCCCAGGCCCGCGGCCAACGAGTTCCGCACCGTCTTGCGCCTCTGGGAGAACGCGGCGTCCGCGACCCGCCCCGCAACCGCTATGCGTTCCGCGGAAGCACGCTCCGCGCGCTCCAGGCAGATCACAGAAGAATCGACCCGTGGCGGAGGCAGGAAGCACGTGCGGGGAACGGGGAAACGGCCGGTCACCCGTGCCCTCAGAGCCAGCTTCACCGTGTAGGCTCCATACGCCTTCGTCCCCGGTATAGCCGCCATCCGGTCGGCCACCTCGGCCTGGACCATCACCACGGCCCGCTGCAGTGACGGCATCTCCTCGAAGAAGCGAAGCACGACGGTCGCGGCGACCGCGTACGGCAGGTTGGCCACAAGCGCTCGCGGCGCGTCATCCCCGGCGCCGAGCAGGTCGACCGGAACGGTCACCGCGTCGGCGTGCACGACCCGCAGACCCCTGCTCTCGTCGGCCAGCTCGGCAAGGACCGGGATAAGGCGTGCGTCGTACTCGACGGCAGTGACATGGACGCCGGCGGCAAGCAGCGCATCGGTGAGCGTACCGATGCCGGGTCCGATCTCGAGAACATGTTCTCCGGGTCGAAGCGACGCACGATCGACGATACGGCCGACGATGTTGTCGTCCACGAGGAAGTGCTGGCCGAGCGCCTTGCGGGTGTACAGCCCGTGTCGCTTGAGAACGCCGATCGTGGCCGACGGAGTGGCCAACCTGGAGTGCGGCATGTGGCGCGGGCCTCCGGGCTAGTCGGCGAGGATGGTGATGGTCACGCTCCGCCTGCCCCATGCGTGAGCATCGGCAACCGCGGCGGACGGGCCGCCCGACCAGTAGCAGACATCGATAGTGGTGCCCTGGATCGCCCCGCCGGTATCAGCGGCGACGGCATACCCGTAGCCCGGCACGTAGAGTTCCGTCCCCAGCGGGATGACCGATGGATCCACCGCGACCACACCCCATCCGGCCGGGATGCCGTAGTAGGAGATCCTGTTCTCGATGATGGACAACCCACCGCATCCGGGGTCCCAGGGTGTGTACGCGGTAGCCGTGACCCTGAGCGTCCGTCCCGACTCCGGCGCATCAGCGCCCGACCGGACACCGGGCGGCGTGGCGCCGGACGCCGCCATCTCGACGTTCACAGGTGGAGGAGGCTCCCTCGTCCCCACCTTCACAACGGCAGGGATCGGCTCCTCGAGGATCTCCTCGGCTTTGACGACCCGCCCGACCTCGACATCGCCCTGCATGAGCACCTGGAACACGCGAACGGCGCGGCCTTGCACGCCTTCGCGCGCAGTGGAGCTCTCACCCACGAGCAGGCCCGGATCGGGCTCCTCCACCGTGTCGAACGCGACGTCGACTTCTTCCTTGACGATCCGCGTGTACACCTCGGCGGCCGTGATGACCATCCCCTCCGTGAGGGGGGCGTCGATCGAGGGCGTGACGGCGATCCCTCCTGTGGGGTCGAGCCCCACGGCGACCAGCGCATCGGCGACGGTGCTGCCGATGACCTTCACGTCCACGGGCGTGCCGCCGCAATCGATCGTCACCGGGACCGCCTGCCTCACGACGATCTCCGCGCCATCGGCGATCGGCTGCTCAGGCAGCGGACTGACGAGATCGCCCTCGTCGAGGACGATCTCCACCTCCTGGAGAACGTCCGCCACGGTGGCGGCGTCTGTCTTGTGATAGGCGACCTTGCCGTCGATGACGACCGTGACGCCCTTCTTGGCCCAGGCGAACCCGTATACTGCGCTTGCTGCGACTACGATGGCTAGTGCGACTACTGCGACGTGGTGGTTCTTCAACAGGCGGGCCGGTTGAACCGGCGTACGCATAGCAGCCTTTCGACTGGTTACAGTGCCCTGTCTGCACGCGACCTTCGGAGTATAGCCCAACCCCGCCGCTCCGGGCCACGGGGCCGACCGCTGGACGCGACGAACGGCGGTGTGGACGCGACACGGCGCGAGCGTCCCGTGGCGATGGGCGGTCGGATCACTCCGCCTGTCTGCGACGAGCGGCCTCGAGCGCCACCGCCGAGCCCAGGATGCGCGCCCCCTCGAGTGCATGGAGCCGATGTGCGATGTCACCGGGGGCGTCGACCCCGGACGCCTTCATCACATCGAGCACGTCGACGCCGAGCACCGCCATCACGCTGCGAGTGGTCGCCTCGGCGGCTTCGAACCCGTACGGATCGCCTCCGCTGCGTGCCAGAAGGACCGCTCCGGGGCGACGCGGGGGCCGTGGACGGTCGAGCACGTGCGTACGCGCCCAGTACGGCTGCATCCGGTCGTAGAGGATCTTGAGGGTGGCGGGCACGGTTGCGAAGTACACCGGGGAGGCGACGACGATCGCGTCGGCCGAGTCGAGCGTGGCGAACACATCCTGCCACCCGTCCGCCAGTATGCACTCCCCTGCCTCCGAGCAGTCGTTGCAGCCCCGGCACGGAGCGAGGCCGGCGTCGGCCGCAACGAGCGTCTGCGTTCGCGCGCCGGCGATCGCAGCGCCTTCGAGCGCCGCCTTCAGGAGCGTGTCGCTGTTGCCCCCGCGCCGCGGGCTGCCCGCGATGCCCAGCACGAGCGGCTGTGCCGTCTGCGGGGCCTGACCGGTATCGTGCGCGTTGGCGCTCATAGGACATGCGCCCGGCTGAACAGCTGGCGAGCGTTCGCCAGCGCGGATCGCGCCACCTCGGCATGCGGAAGATCCTTCGCATCGGCCACGGCCGCCGCATTGAGTACCGCGAAAGCCGGCTCGTTGGGCCGACCCCGATATGGATGCGGCGCGAGGAACGGGCAGTCGGTCTCAACGAGCAGGCGGTCGAGCGGGACGATGCGGGCCGCCTCGCGCACGGCATCCGCCTTCTTGAACGTCACGGGACCCGCGAACGAGATGAAGCAGCCGAGGTCGAGGAAGCGCCGCGCGAGCTCGGGCCCTTCGGTGAAGCAGTGGATGATGCATCCCGCGGCTGGAGGCCCGATCTCCTCGATGATCTCGAGTCCCTCTTCGTGAGCCTCGCGCAGATGTATCTCCACCGGAAGCCCCACCTCATGCGCCAGCGCGAGGTGCGCGCGGAACCACGCGCGCTGCGTGTCTCTCGGGGAGTGGTCGTAATGGAAGTCGAGGCCGAGCTCGCCGAACGCGCCCACCCTCGGGTCGTCGGCCAGCTCGCGCAGGCGCACGAGGAGCGCGTCGTCACCCTCCTTGGCGTTGTGCGGATGCCATCCCACGATGAGCCGGACGTCCGGCACGTACAACCCGCCCGCATCGAGGTGTCTCTGCGCGTCACACACCCATCCCTCGAGTCCGTTCAGGGTGCTCTCAGGCGCCTCGGTAAGATCCACTACCGTTGCCACGAGCGCTATACGCGCGTGAGCGGCGCGCACGAGCGCCGCCACCGGATCGTCGAGCATCGCGAGGTGCGCATGAGCGTCCACCGAGGGGGCGCCGAGGTCGGGCAGGACGGGCAGCGATTCGACCACGGTTCTTCCCTTCCGGTCCTTTGCGGCTATACCTCGTCGTAGATACGCGGGAACAGGGACTCGCCTTTGGTGACGGGCGACCCCTCGGACAGGCCTCCCCATTCGGCTGCCTGAAGGATATCGTCCACTGCTGTGATATCCCCGAGGCCGAGGCGACGCCACACCTCCGCGGACGTCGCGGGCATCACCGGGGCCGTGAACAGCGCGGAGATACGCACCGCCTCGAGGGCGTTGTACAGCACCGCGGCCAGCCGCTCGGTATCACCCTCCTTGGCCAGAGTCCAGGGAGCGCTGTTCTCGATGTAGCGGTTCGCGTACTTGATCAGCTCCCAGGCGCTCTCGAGCGCTGCCGAGTAGTCCAGGCGCGACATGTGGTCCTCGTACGTCTCGGGCAGCTTGCCGGCGATCGCGCGCATCGTCGCATCCTCGTCGGTCTCTCGTGAGAGGTCGGGCGCGGCGGGCGCGAAGCCGTCGAAGTACTTCTCGGTCATGTTGAAGAGGCGCGAGCACAGGTTGCCCCAGTCGTTGGCGAGGTCACCGTTGTAGCGCTGGACCATGCTTTCCATCGAGATGGACCCGTCATGGCCGAACGAGACATCCCGCAGGAAGTAGTAGCGGTACGCATCCACGCCGAACCGCTCCACGAGAGAGGCGGGTGTCTGCGCGTTCCCCTTGGACTTGCTCATCTTCTCGCCCTTGGTGAGAAGGAACCCGTGAGCGAAGACGCTCTTGGGAGGCTCGATGCCGGCCGCCATGAGCATCGCGGGCCAGATGACGCAGTGGAAGCGGATGATGTCCTTGCCTACGAAGTTGTAGTCGGCCGGCCAGTACCGCTCGAAGCGCTCGATATCGGCGGGGTCGTCGCTGCCATAGCCCAGCGCCGTGATGTAGTTGAGGAGGGCGTCGATCCAGACGTAGGTGACGTGCCCTTCGGCGAAGGGGATCGGAACTCCCCAGGAGAACGTGGTGCGGGAGATGGAGAGGTCCCGCAGGCCACCCTGCACGAACGAGACGACCTCGTTGCGGCGCGTCTCGGGCTGCACGAACGCCGGGTTGGCCGCGTAGAAGTCCAGGAGCGGCTGCTGGAACTCGGAGAGCTTGAAGAACCAGTTGTCCTCACGGATGAACTTGACCTCGCGCCCGCACTGAGGGCAGATGCCGGGCTCCTCGAGCTGGTCGGCGGTCCAGTAGGTCTCGTCCGGAACGCAGTACCAGCCCTCGTAGTGGCCCTGGTAGAGGTAGCCGTCATCGTGCAGCTTCTGCCAGAAGGCCTGCACGCCGCGCTTGTGGCGCTCCTCTGTGGTGCGGATGAAATCGTCGTACGAGATGTCGAGCATCCGCCACGCCTCGGTGAACGTGGGAGCGATCGAGTCGACCCACTCCTGAGGCGACACGCCGTGCTCCTCGGCAGCCTGTGCGATCTTCTGACCATGCTCATCGAGTCCTGTGAGGAAACGGACGTCGTGGCCGGTCATCCGCCGGTAGCGCGCGATCGCGTCAGCGGCGACCGTGGTGTACGCGGTGCCGAGGTGCGGTTCGGCGTTGACGTAGTAGATAGGCGTGGTGACGTAGAATGGCGCCTTGCTCACCGGTTGTTACCTCATCTCCGGTATGGGTATTTATGGAAGCGACTCCGTATCCTGCAGACAGTCCCACATCATACCGCACCGTATGGTGCGAGCTCTCGACAGAGGGAGATGGTCCGATGAACGACACCGGGATAGTGCGCCGGGTGGACGACCTCGGCCGCATCGTCATACCGATGGAGCTGCGACGGACGCTGGGTATCCACGTAAAAGACCCGATCTCGATATCCGTGGACGGTGAACGCATCATCCTCGAGCGATACCGCGAATCGTGCGTGATATGCGGGAGCGAGGACGACGTGAGGACCGTGAAGGAGCGTCCCGTGTGCGCGGCCTGTATCGCCGATATCAAGCGACGCTAGGCGTGTAGGCTCCTAGCCGAGAGAGATGCGATAGACATCGTTGCGGGGCAGGCCGAACTCGCTGGCGGCCGCCCTCACGGCATCGCGACGCGAGAGGCCCGTCGATTCGAGCTCGCGCAGCCGATCTGCCACCGCCTCCTCGTCGATCGCCAGCTGCGCGGGAGCCCGTGGAGGACCCACGAGGATGACCACCTCGCCCTTGAGCTGCCGCTCGGCGAACAGCCCTGCGAGCTCGCCGATCTCGGCACGCGCAACCTCCTCATGAAGCTTCGTCAGCTCCCTGGCGAGCGCCGCCGCACGCCCGGGGAACGCCTCCGCCAGAGAAGCAAGCGTAGCGGCCGCGCGACCGGGAGACTCGTAGAAGACGAGCGTGGCATCCAGGTCGATCAGTCTCTTGAGCGCCCTTGAACGCTCACCCGCCTTCCGCGGGAGGAAGCCGCCGAAGTAGAACGAGTGCGAGGGCAGTCCGCTCGCAACGAGTGCGGTGAGGATCGCGGACGCGCCCGGCAGCACCTCCACGGGCACTCCGGCCTCCAGGCAGCCGTCCACGAGGTCTTCGCCAGGATCCGAGATGCCCGGCGTGCCCGCGTCAGACACGAGCGCGATGCGCTCGCCTCGCTCCATGCGGTCCACCAACTCCGGCGTCTTCGCCATGCGGTTGTGCTCGTGGTACGCCTCAAGGGGCGTGTGGATGTCGTATCGCGAAAGCATCTTGCGGGTCACCCGCGTGTCCTCGGCGGCGATCACATCCGCGGTACGAAGCGCGTCAAGGACACGGAGCGTCACATCGCCCAGGTTGCCGATGGGCGTGGCGCAGACGAGCAGGCGTCCCTGTGCTCCTTCACTCATCGCCGGGTGGCACATCCGGCTGCTGCGGCTGCGGATCCGGCTGCGAAGGCAAGGTCTCCGCCGCCGGGGGCGCATATGCGGGAGGCGCATATGTGGGCGCCTCAGTCGCCATGACCGGCTCCAGGCCGGCCAGCTTACGGAAGAACAGCGTCCAGGCCGAGTGCACGAACGTCGCGTAGATCGCGTTGGGCACCATCAGTACGAGTATGAGCAGCAGTCCGATCAACGCGGCCAGCGCATACTGCTCCCCCATGGCCAGGAACACGATGGCGATGGCCACCGGCACCACGACGATCGCTATGGCCACGCCGTACGCAACACCCGGCAGCAGCATCACCAGCCAGAAGACGAACAGCCCCTTCTTCGCCCACAGGTCGCTCCACGCCTGCTTGATCGCCACCCCGAAGGTCATGTCGCGCAGCACACCGTAACGGATCGCAACGGGCGAGATGATGCCGATGATGAACGCCGCCGCGATGAGCACCACGATGAGCAGCGGAGCGACGAGGCAGAGGCCGGCGCTGCCGGCCGCCACACCGAACGAGTTGTCGGAGGCGAGTCCGCCTGCGGTCGAGGCAAGCGCGACCATGGAGAACACGAGTACTATCGCGAGCAACGGGAGCCCGAGGACGAACTGGACCATGAAGGTCCGTCCCCACTTGGCAAACCCTACCGACCACGCGTCCCCCAGGGCGGGGGTCCGGCCCTCAGCGGCTTCGTTGGTCCCGTGGGCGATGCCGCCCTGAGCCGCGATCCCGAGGATCCACAGCGCGATGCCGACGATGAGGAGCGCGCCGAGGAGGATGAGGACGAGCCCGAAGTTGGTCTCGAGCCAGCGACCGAACTGGTCACCGGTCCGACCGAAGTCGTCGGAGCCTGTCTGGTAGCTGCTGCCTCCCGAACTCCCGCCTCCGCCCATCGCGCCGGCGAAGAGACCCAGTATCCAGAGCGCCTTGTAGCGCCAGGTGATGTTCCACGCACGCTTCAGCAGGTCGAAGTAGTCCACGTCGAGCTCCTGTCCGTCTCTTGTCGGTGATGCCTAATCGACGCGCACCAGTTCGTACTCGCGCGTACCGAGCCCCATCTCCTCTGCATATCGTATCGCGTGGGTGCCGTCCACACCGGTGATCGCCACGAACTTGTCGTCCCCCGCGGCAAGACCTTCGCCACGCGAGCCGGCGAGCCCGGTCGCTTCGGTGACCAGATCGTACGCGGCCTGCTCGATCGCCACGATGTCCGTGGAGGCGAAGATGCCTATATCGGGCACCACGGGCGCATCCGAGAACTCGAAGCAGTCGCAGTCGGGGGTGACGAGCGTGACGAACGATACGTAGACGACCTTGCCGTCCTTGCCGTCCAGAGCGCCGGCCACATGCTCGACTATCTTCTCCTGGATGCTCGTGGCGTCGGTCTTCCACTGGGTCGCGATCGCCCCGTACGGACACGCCGCGACACACTCGCCACAGCCGTAGCACACCGAGTAGTCGACCACGGCGTACGAATCCGGACCTATCGTGATGGCGTCCACCGGGCACCACCGCACGCAACGCCCGCATGCCGTGCAGGCATCCGGCGTCACCTCCGGACGGAAGTCGGCGTGCATACGCTGTTTGGCCGAGCGGGAACCCAGGCCCATACCAACGTTCTTGAGCGCGCCGCCAAAACCTGTAGCCTCATGACCCTTCACATGCGTCACCACGACCATCGCGTCGGCATGCACGGCAGCCGAGCCGATGCGCACCGAGTCGAAGTGGTGACCCTTGACCGGGATATCGATCGCGTCGCGCCCGTCGAGACCGTCGGCGATGATGAGCGGCGCATCCACCGTCGCGAACGAGAAGCCGTTGTGTATCGCACACGCGAGATGGTCCACGGCGTTCGCGCGCTCGCCGCGATAGAGGGTGTTCGCGTCGGTCAGGAACGGCTTGCCCCCGGCGTCGCGCACCCGTCTGACCACTTCGCGCAGGAACACCGGGTGGACGAATCCTGTGTTCCCCTGCTCCCCGAAGTGCAGCTTGACCGCCACCAGGTCGCCCTCGGCGATCGCCCCTCCGAGTCCTGCCCTGCCGAGGAGCCCGCCCATGCGCGCCACCATGCTGCGCTTCATGCGCGAGCGCATCGGCGCGAAGAACACCTGTGCTGGAGTCTTCTTCGTTCCTGCGGCACTCATCGGTGTATCCCCTCGCGTGAATCGTGTTCGTCGAACGCGAGCGCCGCTGCGCCGAGCATGCCCGCGTCATTGCCGAGCTCGGCCTGGACCACCCGCACGTCGCGTCGACCAGCCAGCGCCTCCGCATCGATCATCTCGGCGGCGCGCTCCACGAGGAAGCCGCACGACTCGCCCACGCCGCCGCCGACGATCACCAGCCGCGGGTTGAGCAGGTTGACGACTCCCACGAGCGCCCGTCCGAGCACCTCTCCCGCCTCGAGCAGGATCGTCCGCGCGTCCTCGTCGCCCGCGAGAGCGGCCTCGATCACATGCTCAGCGGTGATCTGCTCCGCATCGCCGCCGGCCGCCTCACGCAGGGTGTGGGCACGGAACGCCCGCGCGGCTTCTCTTCCGCGCGCCGCAAGGGCGGGGCGCCCCACGAACGACTCGAGATGACCGGTACCGCCGCACGGGCAGGGCGGCCCGTCGAGGTCGACCACCATGTGGCCGATCTCAGCGGCGAGACCGCGCGACCCTCGATAGGGTTCTCCGTTGAAGAACAGCGACCCGCCGACGCCCGTGCCGAGCGTGATCATCACGAAATCGCGGGCCTTCTTGCCCGCCCCGAACCTGCTCTCGCCGATCCCGGCGCAGTTGCTGTCGTTGTCGATCGTCACGGAGTGGCGTACCCGTGACATGATCAGCGAACGCATATCCACGCCATTGAGGGGGAGGTTGGTGCAGAACTCCACAGACTGCTTGAGGAAATCGATCTGCGCCGGCAGCCCGACGCCGATCCCGGCGATCTCGGACGGATGGACGCCTGATGACACGTCTTCGATGAGCTCGATGATCGCATCCACGATCGCGAACGGCCCGGCGTCCCTGGGGGTGAGCGTACGGACCTCCTTGACGATCCTGCCCTTGCGCTCGACGAGCCCGGCGGCCACTCTCGTGCCGCCGACATCGACGCCGACTGCGTAGGACGTTCGCATGCCTATCTACCTCCCGGGCTTGGAAGAGCCGATACCGACCCTCCGTCGATGATACCAGCAGGCGCCGACAGCCCGGTCAGTAGTCCCAGACCACGCCGCGGCTCTTGATGATCCCCAGGTCGCGCATCGCCTCGAACATGCGCGCTTCCGGCACACCGAACAGCCCGGCCAGATAGCGGTAGTCGTTGAACCACTTCTGGGCCTGGTCGCGGACTATGAAGCCCGGGGTCGTGAACTCGGCCGCCATGAGATCGGCCACCTTGTGGTCGCGCTCCCGGTCGCGAGGATACGACTCCTCGGGATCGTTGATGACGACGAGGACATGGGCAAGCACATGGCCGAGTCCCAGTTGGCGCACCCCGATGGGCCGCGACGAGTTGAGCAGTATCGCGGGGAGACCGTCTTCGTAGATCAGCGCCGCGTTGAACCACGGCGGGAGGGACAACGTGCGGACGGGTATGCCGAGATGAGAGGCGACCGTCTCCAGCGCGATCGGCGGCTCGCTCACACCGGCCGCGCGGAGCTCGTCTTCAACGAGCTGACGGTAGTATGCATCGCTGCGAAGTGTCACGAACACCCTTCTGGCCGCCGCGATAGGGAATACGATATACGTGTCGCTGCGTTTCCGGAACGAGTCACACAGACGCGCGCCGTTTATGCTACGACTGTTGACGATATACCCACAGGCCCCGGAGATGCGAGAGGAGGAGCCATGGAGCACCCGACCGGAACGCTTCCCGCGCGAGCCGAGGACCTGCTCCGCATGCTTGCGTCCGCACTCGGGGCCGTGCGCCTGTACCCCCCCGCCAGCCCGCTTCGCAATGAAGCCATCGCGCGCTTCATCACCGCCGCTCGCGATCTCACCGCCGTCCATGGCGCGCTCCAGTACCGGGTGGACCGCAACCGCTTCATCATCGGGGACACGCCGGTGGGAGCGACCCTCCCCTCGGTCGTGGGACTCGCCGAGACGCTCCACCGGCTTCAGGTGGGACAGATGATCGTGGCTCCCGACCTCACGGACGCCGAGCTTATACGCTTCCTCGATGTCATCAGCGGCGACTCCGCGGCCGTGCGTGGGTCGGGCGGCATCCGGAAGGCGCTGATCGACGCGGGTGTGGAGAACATCGCGGTTGTGGAGGTGACGCTGCGCGCCTCGACCGAGGAAGGCATCCTCGGCCTCGACCTCACCGCCGCGCCCCTCACCGAGATCGCTACCGAGATCGCCTCCGCTTCCGCTTCATGGGCCGACGCCGTAGCAGCCGGTGACCCGCCGGCCGACGCTGTCGCTGACGCGATCGAACGGCTGGAGCCCGCCGCCCGGGACCTCGCGCTGAACCGGTGCGCGGAGGCGCTCCGGTTCCTCGATGAGGCGACGCGAGCGTCGCTTCTGGAGGCAGCACTCCACGCGAGCCCGGCCGGAGAGACGATGTCGGGGATGCTCGACGTGATCGCGCACATCCCGCCCGCCGCGCTCGCGCGACTGCTGCGCGTGGTGTCACAGATGAACGGGGACACTCCTGAAGGCATCCTCGGCGGGCTCGATCTTCCCCCCGAGGTCGCGGAAGAGGTCGCGGCGCTCCTGAGGCCCTCGCCACAATCGGATGAGGAGCGGGGCGTACCGGCCGAGGCCCACGTAGAGGCCATGGCCTCCGAGGTGGCCGGCGCCGACGAGCACGATGTGTTCGAGCTCGACCGGCTGGTGGCGGGCACCACAGCACGCGACGCTGCGGCACGCGGCCTGGACACCGCCATCGAGATCGCGCGGCTCAGGCCCACCGAGGAGTCGCTCAAGGCGCTCTCCGAGGCGATCCCCGCCGCAAGCGCGGCGGGAGCGCTCCGGGAGATCGCCGAGGCCGTCGGATTCCTGGACGAGTGCGCCCAGGACCCCGGACTCGCGGTCGCGGCCCGCGCGGCGCGGGAACCGGCCTCGCGTGACCGGATCGTGGCGCTCGTCGAGCCGCTTGCCGAGTTGGTGGCGCCGACTGCAGGACGCATCCTCCGGAACGGGGATCCCGCCACTGCGATCGCAGCGCTGGCGATGCTCCGCACGGTCGGCTCACGACGACTCGTGCCCACCGTCGCGCTCGGCCTTGAGCACCTCGACAGCCGTGTGCGGGAGGCCACGGTGAAGGCGCTCTCGTCCATCCAGGGGACCGAGAGCGTCAAGATGCTCGAGCGTTGCCTCGGCCATTGGGACCCCGAGACCCGGCGGGCGGCGGCACGCCACATCGGCGAGGCGCGAGTGGAAGAGGCGGTGCCCGCGCTCGTGAAGGTGCTCTCCTCATCGGAGATGAATGAGAGGAACTACGAGCTCAAGAAAGAAGTACTCAAGAGTCTGGAGGTCCTGCGCTCGGATCGCGCCGTCCCCGCACTGCAGCGCCTCGCGTCGCGACGTGTGGTGTTCGGCAAGAAGCACCGTGAACTGCGGTACCTGGCGCAACGAGCCCTCGATGCGATCGAAGGCCGGGCCCGCTCCGACAGAAGGGGGAGTACCGAGTGACCGACACGCCTGCCAACGAGGATAGACTGGAATCACCCGAGGAGATGGCGTCGTTCGCCGGACCGGCGTCAAGGGCGCCGTTCTCGAGCGCCAAGCGTCTGGCTGCCGCACGGGCGCTCGCGCGCGCGTTGGCGGTGGCCCAGAACAGCGACTCGCTCTATCCTCCCACCCATCCACTGGTGGAGCAGTCCACCCGGGAGCTCGCCGAGGCCGCATCGGCCCTTGCTGAGATCGGCTTCGAGGAGATCACGCTCAACGTCTACAAGGCGACCCTCTTCATCGAGAACCAGGTGCTTCCCGAAGAGAGCGTGACGTACCGCAAGCTCATCGAGGACCTGCTCGCCCGCGGGATCTCGGCCGTGACCATCTCTCTCGGCTTCTCACAGGCGCACGCCGCCACGTTGGCGTCGCTCCTGAACGAGGACTCCATCACCACGATCGAGGACGCGCGCGCGTACCTGAGCCACGCCGGCGTCACCAGCGTTTCCCTGGCCGAGACGAGCGACCTCGACGACGAGCTCCGCGCCGCCGAGGAGGCCGAGAACAAGGCCCGCGGGCGGGAGGTCTACGACCAGGGCGTGGAGCTCATGCGGGACGTCGAGACGCAGGCGAAGCTCGGCAAGGTCTTCGAGGTGGACGCGCTCCAGAAGATGGTGAGCGGGCTGCTCGACACGTTGTTCAAGGACCCCGCCGCGATCCTCGGGCTGGCGGCGATCAAGAGCCACGACGACTACACGCTCAACCACTCGCTGAACGTCTGCATACTGTCGCTGTCGCTCGGCGCCTCGATCGGCCTCGATGCGGAATCGCTCAAGTCGCTCGGGCTTTCGGCACTCCTCTACGACCTTGGCAAGGTGCGCATCCCCGAGGACATCCTGAACAAGGAAGGCCCTCTGAGCGCGGATGAGTGGCAGATCGTGAAGAGCCACACCACCGAGGGCGCCGACCTGCTGAAGCGCATCCAGCTTGTCGACCAGATGCCGATGGTGGTGGCCTACGAGCACCACCAGCGCCATGATCTGCAGGGATACCCGCGGGCGGACGCGCCACAGGAGCAGCATCTATTCTCCAAGGTCGTGGCCCTGTGTGACGCATATGACGCGATGACCACGCGGCGGCCCTTCAGACGCGAGATCAGGCCTGACAAGGCGCTGGCGGTGTTGATGCAGGGCCGCAACAAGGCATACGACCCGAGCGTCACGAAAGCCCTCGTGGCCATGCTCGGCATCTATCCGATGGGCGCCGTGGTGACCATCAACGACGGATCGACCGCCATCGTGTTCAGGGTGAACAAGGACGATCTGCTGCGGCCCCGCGTGAAGCGCGTGATCGCGGCCGATGGCCGCTGGCTCGAGGATCCCGAGATCGTGGATCTGCGGCTCATAGACCCCGAGACCGGCACGTACGACCTCTCCATCACCGAGTGCATCCCCGCCAGCGACGCGGGCATAGACGACGTCTGGCAGTACCTGTAGCATCTGTCCGCATCGACAAGGGCGCGGCTCCCATCGGAGCCGCGCCCTTCTGTACGCCCGATCACGGTGCGCCAACCTCACTCGAGCGCGTCTTCAACGTCCCTGAAGTCCGTATCGTCGGGCAGCGCCATCTCGTCGAGCTCACGGATGATCGTCTCCAACTCAAGCGAGATCGCCTCCTGGTCGTCCGGAGCGGGAAGCGGGTCATCGGGGGAGTAAGCGCTGTCGGAGGACCCGTCCGAGTCCACCGGGACGGAAACGCTCGTATCCGCACTGTCGCCGACCCCGGAATCCGCGTTCTGGTCGGACGGCGGCGAGACGGCCTCCGGGGAGGTCGCCTCATCCGTCGTCACCCCTATGTCACACCCTGCCGTGAGCGCCATGACGACGATCAGCGCTCCGGCAGCGACAACGCGCATCCTCACTCGGTGTCTTCCTCCACCTCGAGGTCCTCAGCGATATCCTGCAGGAGCTGTGCGGCCTCACGCAACTGGACCCTCGCCTGGTTCATCGTCCTCACCGAGATGCGGGCCTGGTTCCGCGCATTGAGGAACGCTCCCCTGCGGTTGCCGGCATCCGGTACGCCGAGGAACTCACGGGCCGCGACCCGCTCCTGCTCGCGGGCCTGCGTCCGGAGCTGCTCGCACTCCTGCAGCATCTCGCGGACCTGGGAGACGTCGCCGCCGGCCTGCTCGACGACACCGGCGAGCTGCATGATGCGCTCCTGCCTCTGCTCCATCGCGCGCAGCGCTTCATCGAAACGTGTCGCGCGCCGCTGGAGCGCGAACTCGATCCGGTCCTGCAAGTAGGACGGCCCGGCCTGGTTGGGCGCAGCGGTGACCGCCGGACCGTTCTGGGCCACGGCGGATCCCTGACCGGCAAGCGCCGCTGGCGCCGTGAAGGCGAGCACCAGCACGGTGACCAGCGTCAACGCGAGCGTCCTTGAGAGACCCTTCTTCATGATCATCACCCCATCGATAGTAACGTCCATCGCACGTGATAAGTCGCGGTCGTACACAAGGAAGTATCGGCGGCGAGGGTTGGAGCCCGATGAAGCGGGTGTTGAGATACGGTTAAGGACCGGCCACGCCAACTGACGCGCCTGCGGCCACATCGTCGAGGGGCAGATCGACGACAAGCCGCGCGCCGCCGATCGGCGAATCCTCGGCGCTGATCGAGCCTCCCATCGCCTCGGCCAGGCGCTTGCAGATCGCAAGGCCCAGGCCGAACCCGCCGGTGGCCGGCGTGCGGCTGGGATCCAACCGTGTGAAGCGGTCGAACACACGGTCGCGCTCGGACTCGGGTATGCCCGGTCCCGAGTCGTCCACGACGAGCGTCCACCGGCCGCCCTGCGCCTCCGCGCTCACACGGACCTCGCCTCCGGCGGGCGTGTACGCGAGCGCATTGGATACCAGCGCGGATGCCACCTGCAGGAGCCGGTCCGCATCGCCGCAGGGAGCCGGGCCGGCCAGGTCGTCCACATGGAAGCGTATGCCGAGCGCGAGCGCGGACGACTCGTGGCGCGCGCGAAGCGCCTCGGCAAGACCTGCGATGTCTATCGGTTCGCGAGCCACCGCCACCCGCCCCGAGTCGAGGTCGGCAAGTGCGAGGAGCGTACTGGTGAGCTCCGTCAGACGGCCGGCTTCGTCGCGGATGATGCGGGCGAACCGCTCGCGCTTCTCGTCGGTGTCGGCCATCCCGTCGAGCAGCGCGCCTGCGTACCCCTGGATGGAGGTGATCGGCGTCCGCAACTCGTGGGAGACGTCGCCCACGAACTCCTTCTGAGCCGAGTAGGCGGCGTGTACGCGGGCCGACATCGCGTTGAACGACCGCGCAAGCGCCCGCACCTCGGCATCGCCCTCCACCGGAACCTGACGCCCCCACGACCCCCCGGCGATCGCCTC
>LDZT01000030.1_pt1 | contig 18989 bp, 12 predicted proteins | sample 615521 | NCBI WGS metagenome assembly LDZT01 (sample SAMN03408292, study PRJNA278302) | terrestrial metagenome | isolation source: oil reservoir sample SB1 | place: USA: Alaska, North Slope, Schrader Bluff formation | collected 2011-09
ACCCGACGAAATTCAGGACTTCTGGCAGGAAGCCTATCCTGAAATAGACACCATATCCAACAAGGTTGCTCAAATGGAAAAAGCAGGTTATCTTCCCATGGCTACTTTTGTTGTCCCCGAAGATTGTTGGACCTATTATTATGAAGTTCAGCACCCCAAAATGCAAGAATCTTTACTGGAAAAAGAAAAATACCAGGGCAATAAATCCGCAGAAGAATTTATAGCCTACCAGCTATATGAAGCAGAGTTATATCATAAATACAAAGCATATTATGGGTATGTGTTTTATATCGGGAAAAGAATCGAATAATGATTGCATTTGAGAAGCGGTCATGTGCCATAGGGGTTTTTAGCTCACATCAATGTTTTTAACGGGTGATACAGAGGCTATATCACCTGGCCTTAACCTCATTTATGATGCTGGTTTTAATATCTGAAACCACATTGTCAAAATCGGGTAATAAGTTCTCAAGAGTACATGATCGGGGTGATAGGACTAATATTATATTTATTGCATTTTAACAAATTTCGTGGATACTGAATCATGTTTCCATTATTTCCAAAAAAAACATTAAATCATCCTTTCAAGTTTAATAAATATAAACTTAGAGGTTTTCTATGAATACTAAGGTGTTATCTTTAGAATATGAAGAAATAGTCATTTTATCTTTTTTGTTTAAGTCTTGTGCTTCGACAATTATGATTAGATCAGGTCTTGGAAAATAATTAGGTATAACACTTAAAAATTGATCAGTAGACACCATAATTCCTTGTTCAACCGAAAATTTAAATGGATCTAAAATTTTTAAAAGGCTTTTATAATTCTCAATGTTCCGTAAGACATGGATCGATGATTTATTTCGGGTTATTTTTACAATATTTTCATATTGTACAACTTGATTTGTTTTAGGTACAATGATTAAAACTTCAGAATTCAACAATGCCAATAATTCTACAAAATCTTTATGCATTTCATTATTACCACTTATAAGTTCAAAAACACCTTTATTAGAGAGTACATAATTTGCAAATTCAATAATTTTTTCCATAAACTTTTTTTCTGATACTTTGATACTTTCAGAATTCATTCTAACCTCAATCTCAGAATTTAATTTATTATATAATGTGAAAGATTTGGAAGGTAACAGTTTACCTTGTGAAGTTGATATAAATGAGGTTAAATAGAAACGATTTGAATGATTTCTTTTAGGGACACCAAATGTAATCTTCTGTTTAGCTTTTTCTCCCTTACAGATAATAGTCTTCCTTTCTAGTGTTATTTTGATATTTTTTAATTCCAATATAATTTTATCTCCTTTGGATCCTTCAGATTCAACTTCGGCCACTATTTTATTATTTGAAAGAACATTGTCATTTTTAAAAGAACCTTTTAAAGAATAAACAATAGGATACCATAATACGACTAAATTTATATTTTTACCCGCCGATTCAATCTTAAAAGTTGTCTTATTCGAATTACAATATGTTTTTAATTCATAAACTTCTTCAAATGAACACATGCCTAATTCATTTGCATTATTACTGCATATAATCTCATCGTCAGAATTTAATATTATTACTTCTTCATAAGGTCTAGTGAATATGATTAAATTAACGTTATCTAAATCATAATAATCTAAATCACCTTTTAACACCTGTAAATTATTCTTTAGAATGTATCTATATCCAAGAACAGGGATTTTAGTTGGAGGATAATATTTTTTAGATACAATTGATAAATAATTTGTATCCACAATTTCATCAGAATTCGTGTATTGCAGATTGAATTTTACTCTTACAGAAATGTCGTCGGGAAATCCAAATAACTTCTTGTCTTTTGGATTCTTTCTAAATAAAACTTTACCATATAATGGTATCTCCAAATCTTTTAGTAATTCAGAAGTTTTTGAATTAAATAAGTATTTTTCGGATGCTTGAATATGACAAAAACTTTTTTGATTCTCTTTAAGTATATCCGGCCATTTAATGGAGATTTTTGGGAGAATGAAAAAATTTAACTCTGAAATTAGTTCACCAATAATTATTTCTAAAATGTACTCTCCAGGGTGTAAGTCCTGAAATGAATTTTCCGTGAAAAGGTAATTCTTTTCAATTATAAAAGTCTTTTGCACATTGTTTCTATCTAAGTCAAAACCTTCATTTATTGGGAAATGGTCTTTGTTTAATATTCTTATCCGCCCATCTTCTTCCAATCTCGCGTTGTCCAAATTTGTGCTTGCTTTTAAGGAAATGTCTTTTAAAGATTCAAATGTATTTTCCATATCTTCAAAAAAGACTTCTAAATATTTTTTTTGTTCAAAAATCCATTTATAATCTTCAATTTTTAAAAAAAATTCTTCATTCCCTTTCCAATTAACCTCATAAATTTTATATTCGCCAAAATTGCCTATCTTATTCAAATCGATTGAATTACCAATAATCATTTTGTTCTTTTGAGAAGTGGAAAATAAGTAATATCTTTCTTCACCAAAACTCCTTTTTACTACATTGGAAGTAATATTACCTTTAATAAGACCCCTATCATTTGAAGAAAATAGCATGTGATTGTCTAACTTGAAATTAGCCGATTTAATTTCAGTTTCTCCAATAAATGATTTTAAATTAACATTTTGTGGGAAACCTCTAATTATAAATCGAATATTTCGATTGAAAAAAACTCCTTTACTATCTAACTGAAAAACTTCGTTTTTATCATTTATTTTTATTTTGAGTTTTTTTCTAGCGTGTTGAGGATAATAACAACTAATTTTCCCAATTTCAATTATTACTGCTATTGGATCATTTTTATCAGGCCATTTAATCTTTATCTGAGGAGTCCAAGAAAAACCTTCCTTTTGGTATTTTTTATCATCAATAAAGATTTCTTCACCTATTGGAACAACACCAAACCATAAGAAAAACTTTTCATGATCAAGAAATACTTCCTTGACTTCACCAATTGATGTTTTAAAGAATTCTCTCTTTTTATAAAATAGGTAGTTATTTAATTCTTCAATTCTATTGAGTTTCCATTTTTTGAGGTCTTCAAGACTTATTTTGATATCAGGAGTAACCTGAAACTCTTCATCATCAATGAAATATAAACCATATGCTAAGGTTTTTCTTTCCAATAATTCACATAAAAGTCTTTTTTTGTTTGGTAATGTTACCAATTTTCCCCTGTTCTCTCTAAGGATTATCTTGAACCTATTAGGGGTAAATCTATTTATTACTTGTCTGACAATGGTAGACAGTCGTTTACGAGTATATTGTCTTGGAAGAAAACCTAATTCTTTAAAAACGATTTCATTGAGATAATAATCGTTTTCTATGTAATCTAATGCATTATTTTGAATAAAATCAATAGTTTTAGTTAGTTTCTCTGTAATAATTATAAACTGTTCGTCTTTACCTTTAGAAATGTATTTTTGATAAAAATCATACTTTTTTAGGGTTTTTAATATGTTTTTGCCTTTGTAATTTTTATAATAAATAATGAAAAACCGAGTTGCATCAGTGAGAAAAGCTGGGTCTGATTCAACTTTCATCCTTAAAGTACCAACTAAAAGCCTTCTTTTTCTAAATTGATTATTTTCTACCCCAATATCCACTAAAATCTTCCATAAAATCTCAAATATCCGATTACGAAAATATTTTCTTTGTTTTTGGTCAAATGATAGCTCATCAAATAGTTCTTTCCAAAAACTGTGTACTGGTTTTTTGGCTACTTCTAAAGCAAAAACTAATAAAATGTATTTAAAATCTTTAAATTGTATATATGTCCCGTTTTTAAGCATTTGAGAGATCAAATTTTTCAGATTGATGTAATTGTCAGTGAAATCGATTTCGTTTGATTTAACATGTTCAAGATTTCTAACTTCATCTTTAGCTTTATTAATAAGGTTTAAAATTTGATCTTCGTCGAATTGAGATTTAGGTTTATTGATATTCATTTTTCTTCCAGATTTCGCACAAATTCATAAAAATTAAGACCAAGTACTGGGCATAAGTCAACGTTATGTCTCTCACAAAATTGGGGCAGTAGTAATGATCCTTTCCCTTCATTCGCATTTTTCATTAGCTCCTCAGATAATTCCCAAATATTTTTCCAATTCCTTCGCATGAGGTATATTGATCCAGATCCATCTTCATGAACGTCTAAAAAAACTAATTCCGGCTTCTCTTTCCCATTGGGGTAAACCAATCCACGTATTTCGTTCTTTTTAACGCCCATATATTTAGGCATTGAGAGTATAAGAGCATGTTTCAATGCATGAATCAATAAATATTTTAGATAGTCTCTTCTGACAAAATTAGAACAACTAAAACAATAATCATTATCACACCCCTTATTTCTAAGGGTTTCACACCATTTGGATCTTACATCTGGAGTTTTATTTCTTTCCCACTGTTTTAGGTCTAAGTTTGGCTTAGTCATTTCGCTATCTTGGACATTTTGAATTAAATCACAATCAGCACAATCTTTTTCCAAACAATCTGTTTGTGTCCCGATGAATTCATCAATTAATCCTGCATGGAGGCTCAAATACGCTGCATGAGTACTGTAAGTGTTTGCTAAGAAACTATTGAGATTTCCAGGGAAAATATCATTATCCTTAATTTCCATTGTATCTTTGGTGAAAATTTTACGGCTGTATTCACGCGACATTGATATGATGTCAACATAATTGAATTCTAATTTACCAATTAGCATGTTTTTTGATTCCATTAACATGTTTTTATTTAAAATATATTCCAATATTTTTGATCTAACTGTAGGGACGTTTTTCGCTTTTATTTGAGATTTATTACATTTCACGCAAGAATATCTGGCAGGGTTATATCCTCTTTTAAAATAATTTTCTCTACTAGCTAAAGCTTCAGGCCTATACTGATAATATTTGGCTATGTCCTCTGGATTTGTAAAATCTAGATCTTTAAAAGGTTTATTAACAAAACTTTTTGGTAAATTTAGCCTCCATTTTTGGTTAAAATTAAATATAGCTCCACATTCCAAACACTCCCAATCTAGTTCAGGCAGAGCGTTGAAATGAAATTTATCATATTTTGGTTTAGGCTTCATACCACGTGCAGGGGGGTTAATGCTACGTAAAAAATTCTTATCTTTTTGTAGGTGATTTGGATTAATGCAGACCCTGGGAACTGGTGGTTCATATATCTCACCGCATTCTGGATTTTCACAGACATAAATTTCTGTGAGTTGCCGTAATTCAGTGTAACAATCATTACAGGTATTGTCACCGACAGAAGTATATGTTTTCCCACATTTCGGACAATAGAACCTATAAGGATAATATCTCACTTTAATGTCCATAGGGGTTCTCAAATCTAAGTTTGGAACTTTATTAGGGAAATCTTCAAAATTTTCTTTAAAAAATTCAAAGGCTTTATCCTCTTCTATCAAAATGTTTCTTATTTTAATTTCAGTTTCAGGATCCCTATCTAAACTTTCGACAATGAATGTATTTGCACCTTGAGTAGCGAAACCCCCTGGAGGCATGTTAGTAATGGCTCGTCTTCTGGCCACATAATCTTTAATCTCATCAGTTGTTTCTCTGATTAATTTAACATTGCAAACAGGGCCAGAACCCCTCATTTTTGGCACTAAAGTGTTGTCAACTGGATGCATCCCATTTAATTTGTCGTGGGTGCTGATTTCTTCAGATTTGATCTTATCTCTTAAAATACGACATTTATTCACTATTAATTCTTTAATAGATTTTTCATCGATTTTTGCTTTTTTAATATTTAAAATCTCACTTTCCAGATCGAACCATCCATTATATTGATCTATAGCCCTATCCACCTCATTATGTAAATTTAAAATACCTTTTTCTTCAAATGATTTCTCAAATATTATTTCACCAATTTTTTCAGGTTCTTTCATGAATTCAATTGATTCTCCCAAATAATTGATTTTGAAATCACGAAGATCTTTAACTTCAATATGCATTTTGTAATTTGATTTATCAATTAATTCATCAGATATGTAATCTAAAATTCTTGCATAGATATGCGAGGTTGTAACACTTTCATTAGTTATTATTATAGGTGCATCTTCAAATTCTCTCTTTTCAGGAATAACATAGTCTTCGAAGTGTTTTTTTAGATAAAAGTCTAATGGGTTCATTGGGTCGATAATGGTGAATGTAGATGAATCATTTTTACGACCACCCCTACCTGAACGTTGAACATATTCATTAACAGTGAACGGAGACGAGCAATTAAACACATTGGTAACATCTCCAATATCTATACCCAGTTCTAGAGTATTTGTAGCCATCATTATATCAACAGGGAGGTCAAAATCTTGATTAATGAATTTTGACGTGGAAAATCTAGTAACGGCTCTTAAACGTTCTTTCTGTTCTAATCCACCCCGATGCCAACCCACTTCAAGGAGATTATTATAGAGGCACCCTAAATCATTAAGATAATCATACCAACCACCAATTGACTCTGCAATCCTCTTTTGAGGATATTCCAATGGTTCTTTAAATGTTAAACGATCTTTAATAATATCCCTGTAAATCTTGAAGTGCCTATCCTCGTGGTCTCTAAGATATTTAACCAAATTATCCGTGTCTATCCTGTAATTCGAAAAAACAATAGTTTTCCTGAAATGAGGATCCTTTATCGCATGACAAAGAACTTCAACTGTGTTAAGAGCCGTGGTTACTACTTGTGCATACCTATCTGGTTCTTTCCATTTATGAGGAGTTAAAACATAGTGATATTTATAATGATCTACCTCTTCTTTTAGATAAGGCCGATTATCCTCGTTCAAGAATAAAATATTTTTTTTATGAACATTAAAAACAAGTGAGGCTAATTCTACTGCGTTCCCAATTGTTGCACTCACGCCAATATAGAGAGGTTTTTTTTCGCACGTTGATTCTAACCTCCGTAATAAGTGGCCAGTATGGCAACCAAAAACACTTTCACAGAGGTGCACTTCGTCAAAAACCATTAAATCCAAATCCAGATTTTCAGGCCTAAAAAGGGTTCTTAAAAATGGAGACTGTAAGCAATGGTTTATCATATCCAAGTTCGTGATTAGAATATCCGGAGGGAAATTCATAATATCTTCACGAGTAAGGGTTATAAAGTCTAACTCGTTACCACAATTTTTACACCTAATATAATTCTTTTTACCTTCCCCTAGATCTGAATGAATGAAATCCAGATTAGTATTATTGCAATTTGGACAAATCTGTATAATACTGTTCCTTTTTAATTCATGAAGTCCATTAGGTGTGTCCCCAGTTAATATACCCACTGAAACTTTCTGTTCAGGATTAGTGTTTTTATTTAGCTCAAAAAGTATTTCCACAATACGATTGGTCTGGTCATTTGCCAGAGCTTTAGTGGGGTATGTTATAATTGATTGAATTTTTTTGGGGGGTTTTAAACCTTCCTGAATCACTGAACTCTTCTTATCGAATATATGGGAAATAACTGGGATTAAAAATGCCTCTGTTTTACCTCCACCTGTGGGTATGGCCAAAAGTAACGACTCTCCAGGGATATGATCTGGTTTTTTTAGTTTACCTAAAATATAAAACAAACAATCTTCTTGATGCAAATACAATTTATTTTCCAAGTCATTTAAACCCCAAATTCTTTGAATAGCTTCTGCTAATGGTTCCTGAATAACATTAGAACCTTTTCTATCAAAATCATTTGAATTTACCTTTATGTCAACAGGTTCTCCGTTTGGCACGATTATATCTTTCAGTGTGCAAATGCCATTTTCAAATGTTTTTATTTTTTCCTCTATTGGACCTTTAATGTCATCCAAACTAACTTTATAGTCTAATGGTAAAGGTTCAAGACGTTTAACATCAATGTATTCAGTTTTGAGTGAGGGTTCCTTAATAGTTTCTTCAAATAATTTACCTAATTTTCGAGGGTTATAAATAGATATAAGTAGATTATCTGAATTTGAAACAATGCCATTTACATCTTTGATTGAAAATGTTTCATTACCATCAAAAATTCTATCTTCGTCTATTATTACGTTTTTATAAATTTTAGTGCTCGAAACCAAATTGCTTTGGTTATCCAATACTAAATTCTTAAATCCAGGGTGAAAATTGTTAATTTTTCCAATAAGATCTATAATTTTCCCCTCAAAATCATATACTTCTGAACCAACTTCTATTCCCTTTAATTCATCTTCCCCTAAATGCGAATAATATACTTTCATATGAACACCTACCCAATTTTTGAAAATTGATTTATTAACTCCGAATGTAAGTTTTGGGTTAATTCTAAAGTAATAAAAGGAACAAAAAGTTCTTCACAGCTACAACCGCCATGCCCACCATAATGAAGCAAAAGTTCATCCTTATTGTGAGTGAGAGCTATTCCATCCCCAAAAAATAAAAAAATCATAATATAATTCCCATAGACATAACCCTCTGGTTTGTCAATGCATAGAACTTTGTGAGTTATCCCCTTATTATTTAACAATTCCGAAACTATTTTTTTGTATATTTCTAAATCATCTTTTCTGAGATTATATAGGAGCAAAGACCGGTTATTAATGGCAACCATAGGGGTTCGTAAGTTATTTGAATAGAAACTATTATTAATTTCTTTCAATGTAACACAATTAAAGGAAGTTTCAAACATCCCATGATCTGCCGAAATGATCAATTTCGTTTTACCATCAAAAACATCTTCTCGATTGTATGCAAGATCTAAAAGAAATTCTACCATTAAAATATTTAATTTTTCATACTCATATGATTCAAAAGAAGTGAAAGCACCGATTGAATGCCCAGTTCTATCTATTAAGGGTAAATAGACAATTATTAACTGTTTACCTGAGTAATTAATCTTCTTGGGGATCAATTTAAAGATCCGGTCTATAGGATCTACTGGGATTTTTTTGGTATCCCCATAAATTAAATTTGAAAAGTTTGTTTGTTCATCATTTTCTACAAATCTGGAGCCCATCCCCATCAAAACCAATTTGTCTATGCCAGAGAGGTCACTTAAAAATGTGTTAGGATACTTTTTCACCAATTTTCTAAAATTCTGTCCACGAGTTCTTTTAATATCAACAATCTTATGGCCATCGAAAAGTTTAGAGGATACGACACCGGAATTTTCAGGAGATTCGCCTGAAAAAATAGTTGTCAACGCGGAACCAGTATCAGTAACCGGCGTAGAAGCTAAAATAAATTTATCTTGATATTCTTCAAATGATTTAAGCCATTCAAATAAATTTATTCCGAAACTAAGATTTTTTCTTTCTTTTAATCCATTCAAAAACCATAAGTATTGTGTGTAACCAAAACCATCTAATAATAAGTAAATCACCTTTTCCTGATTTTTTTTCATTGCTTGGCTCAGTGCATCTTCTTCAACGTCAATATTAAAACTTGTTTTAATTGCTTTCGATACCGAAGTCAAGTTCCACTGAGTTCGAAATGATTCCGCGAAATCAGCTAATTTTTCATTACAAATATCTCGTATATCTCTTAAAATTCCGTGAAGAATCATAACGTCCCTATTTAATCCTGAAGTTGCCAAATATCGCTCAACGCCCATTTTTTTCTCAAAAAGTACCATCTCTTTGTATGCTTTGGCAAGATAGTTAAGATGTTCAGTTAATATATCACAGTTAGAATAGTAGTCAAAAGTTCTTAAACCAAAGTTTAAAGATGATAACGAGTTTTTTATATCTAATAAATTTTCAGCACAGTTAAAAACATTTTTCCATACTACATATTGCCCATTTTTGCATAAATTATTAAATTCTTTCTTATCATCAACATATAGATCATATAATATTGATAACATGAATTCTATTAACTCTGAGTCATTAAATTTAGAAATATCGGTTGAATTTACTTTAGATGCTGATTTTCTTGGAGAAGGCTTATTTAAATTTTGAATAATTTCATTATGGCCGTTAAAATCGGGTCTTTCTTTCAAGCGATTTAAAACCTCTAAACGGGTCTTTTGAAATATCTCCATTAATTCTTTTGTTTCAATCATTTTGACTCCAGAGATCGCATTACTGCTAGTTTAGAAGGCATACACAGCACACCTTTTCTAATGTAACTTAAAACCATTTTTTTATTTACCCTTTGGATTGGCATAACACCGATGAAATTCGCCTTTTCAACAATTATTTCACCTATAACTACATCTCCCACCTTTAATTCATTTACTAGCGAATTAGCATCGTTGAAAAGGACTATTTTGCCATCAAAGTTGCTTATTATTGGGTTTCTGGGATTTTTTTTAATATTCCCTTCCATGACAAGAAAAATATATTTATTTTCATAGTCTTTAATTTTCAAATCTGTTTTCTTTTCTTTGTTTTTATTGAATACATCAATTGCATAATAGCGGATATTAAACAATTTATCTCCAAAGGTTTCAGGATGTAAGTTTTCCAAAAAACGAGTAATATCCAATATGAAATTTTTTATATTAATTATATCATTTAAACTCAATTCACCGTCATTTTTTCTCAAAAATAACTTATCAATCTCATGAGTAAAATAATTCAAATCAAATATTTCTTTTAAATTATATATATCTATATTTTTAAGGTTTTCTTTGTATGTTTCCAGCCCTTCAATTGAATGGGGGATTAAAGGAACATCAATCTCCTTAAAAAGCCATTTACCAAATATCAAAGGCGCTAAAATTCCAAAATAATCTTCAAGTTCATATGAATCAATGTCACCCTCTTTTAATTTTTCTATAATCTGACGTACAGTAGATTTTTCCGTAGCTAAAACTAAACTTATATCATCCATTAATGGGTCAAAATTAACAATTAACTTACCATCGATTTCATCATTTAATTGAACCCCCTCGTCGATTGCTAAAAAATGTTTTCTGAGATTAGGGGAATCTAATATTTTTAGAAAGATAGATAATTCTTTTTTAGAAAATCCAAGATTTTTGTATGTTAAAAACCTATTTTCAACAATATTTAAGATGGTTTTTAGAAATAAAAGCCTTTGTGAGGCTTCAATAGTATTATAATTAATTAAATCTTTGTAATCAATGAATAAGATATTCATAAATACCAAACTGTTTATTTATAATTTATTCCATTTCTGGTTTTTTGAGAGCCCGAATTCCTTATTAATAATCCAACATATGGATCCCTCTTGTCTTATAACTACAATATGACAATTAACAGACAAATATTAAATGATTTCACAATTATATAAAGTTTAGTGTTAAAATACAACTATACTAAGTCATCCCCCACAAACATTCTTCACTCTATCTTGCGATTACATTCCAAGAATTTTACAAGTTATTAATTGTTAGTTCTCTGCAAATTTTTTCCGCCTTTTAGAGTATCTTCCAATAGCGTTCAAGACCATCGGAATACAATTCAATCAGTTCGTTAGTTAAATCGGATTTTTAGAGCTAATATGTTCGAATAAATCTGTTTCCAATCCCCATCTGTTGAATAGTTCTAAAGCCCTCTTATAAATATGCTACATCACCAAAAAATTCTTCATAAATCTCTTTACCCACTTTTAAGTATTATCTCAGGATGGAGTTCTAAATTTTTTTTAGAATATGTTGTTTCTGTTCATCATATCTAACAGAAAAAAATTAACAGTTGGTTTCGGGTTTATCAAGTCGCTTAAAAATCTAACTAAACTATTAATTTAATTCATTTTTTTTAAAATCACATAGATAATATACAGGACATTCTAAGCATTTTAGGTTCTTGTAACGACAAATAAGAGCCCCTAAATCTAATAATCCATAATTATAAACATCTGGTTCATCTTTATCTACTAAGATTTCTGCGACTGAGCTAATATATTTGCCACGCACCGAAAAAGCTCTGACTAATATTCGCTCTACATTAGAATCAACAATAGATTTACGTATTCCATATGAAAAACAAAGAATTGAAGAAGCAGTATATTTCCCAATGCCCGGGATTTCAATTAAAGAGGAGTAATCAGAAGGTAATATTCCATTAAAATTTTCTTCGACATAAACCGCCAACTGTTTTAGTTGTTTACTCCTTTGTCTATAAAGCCCAATCGGTTGAATTAATAATTCTAATTCGTTAAGAGGAGCCTTAGAAAGTGAGCGTAGATCTGGATATAACTTCAAAAAATCATTATATAACCGAATAGCAGCAGTTGAAGTTGTTCTTTTCAACAATATTTCAGCGATTAAAATTCTATATGGGGTACGGTTTTCACGCCAAGAAAATTTTCGCCCCTTTGTTTTTTCCCAATTTATGATCTCTTTTGCCCATCGGACTCGCACTTCTTTAGCAATTTTCAAGGATTTATTCATCCAATTCCACCAAATCTAATATCATAAATCATTTCAAATATGTGTACATATCTTGCCAAAAACACAATGAAAGAATATAATTTAATAATATGCTATTTCCGGAATAATTTATCGTGTCCACGCTTTTTATAATCACAAAAATGAATTAACGGGCATGAATGACATTTAGGAAATTTATAATGACAAATTGTTCCTAAGTCTAAAAGCCCATAGTTATAAACATCTGGCTCATTTTTGTTGAGTAGAATTTCAGCAATGTTCTTAACCTCAGTAGATCTCGCAGAAAATACTCTACATAATATCCTATCCACGTTTGAACCAACTGTGGCTATTGGTACTCCATAGCCAAAACAGATTATTGCAGAAGCAGTATATTCTCCAATACTGGGAAATTCTGTTAGAGACTGGTATTCAGATGGTATCTGTCCATTATACTCCTCTTTAATTATTGTTGCTAACTCTTTTAGTAGTCTGCTTTTCTGCTTATTTAGGCCTATTGGTCTAATTAATATTTCCAAATCACTGATAGAAGCGTTAAATAAGGATTCAATATCTGGATATGATTCTAGAAATTCTTTAAATACCTTATAGGCCGGTTTTGGATTAGCTCTTTTCAACAATATCTCAGATATAAATACTTTATAGGGTGTGCGGTTTTCACGCCATGGGAAACGTTCCCCATAAGACTTTTCCCATGAAGTAACTATATTAGCCCATTCATCAGCAATTTCTTTTGCCCTTTCAATAGATTCTGATGTCATGGCTCATCGCTTTCTAAAATTTTCCTGACATTCTTAGCTATTGCAAATGATAGTGTAGGAGGTACAGCCTCACCGACTTTTTTATACTTGTTTGAAACTGAGCCAGGTAATAGCCATTCAATAGGAAATCCTTGTATAACTTTATATTCATTCACACTAATAGGCCGGTCTTCCCAAGGGTGAACCATCATAGTACTTTTCATAGTGGGACTAGTTACTAGTGTTGGAGACTGCTCAAACCAACAAAGCCTTCGATAAAATCCCATCTTTCCACCACCAGCATAAAATGCATTATTCATGGCCTCTTTTTTCAGGTCATCTGGGATTTGCCTCCAATTTCCTCCAGGAGGCACACATGGCATGTATTTTTTAAATTTTGGGGACAAATCAGGACATTCCCCAGGTTCAATACCCATTATTGAATTTTGAAGATTTATCCACGGGTGTAATTGGTCTAATGAAGACAAATTTGGTTTTTTATGGGTGGGTTCTGGGATTAAAGGTATTTTTATTTCTATGTCGGGACGGACGCCTATAAGTATGACTCTTTTCCTATTTTGGGGAGCACCATAATCTGCAGCGTTTAAAGTTTCATAACGGATCTTATACCCGGTTTTACGAAGTTCTTCAGTTATAACCTTCCATACACTACCCTTCTCCTCTTCTGGCAATAATTTCCGGTTATTACGTTCTTTAATCGGGACATGTGACAGTCTAGCACTCAAGAGGCCAGTTACTTCCTCCATAACAAATACTTTCGGTTGAGCTTCATTGATAACCCTGATATATTCCGTAAGGGGCGAAGCCCTAGGGTCATTCAGACCTTCTCTCTTCCCGGCAGTAGAAAAAGGTTGGCAAGGGGGGCCTCCGGTAAGAACATCTAGATCTCCCTTATCAATTCCTGCTGTCTCTAAAATTGTTTTAGTATCCACATTAACAATATCATCTAAAATAAAAGGGATTTTCGGACGGTTAGCTGAAATTATTTCCTCAGAAGCAGGTTCAATATCGAGTGCAACACCCACCTCAAAACCTGCATACTCAAAACCAAGGTCTAAACCAAAGCTACCAGAAAATAATGAAATTGAAGAAAAACCGTTTTTCTTAAGCTTTTTTTCAGATTTAATTTTTGGGGGTTTAATTTTTTTTAAGTATTTAATGAGATCCTCTTTTTCAGCTTCGACCCAAGCTGCAATAACTTTTTCATAGTCCTGGGATGGATTTTTGTTACTTTTTTCACTTAATACTTTTTCTAATATAGGAATTAATCCATTTTTATCCATTCCAGAGTTTAAAACTTCAATGTCCACCAGAGCAGATAAATACGCTCGGGCATCACCCATTCCTAAACCCTTTTTCCCCCTGAACTCTTCAATAAAGTTCCAGTACTGAGCAAGTGTTTTTTCTTCTCTATTAATTTCCATCTTGTCACCTATTCTTTTCTTCTTGATCGGGGGATGTTTTCTTAATTATGATAGATCCATCTTTCAAAACCCATTCTAACGAATCACCCTTTTTAATGTCTAATATTTTTCGGACAGTAAATGGTATAGTTGTATAGGATCTACCCCATACTTTCGTTTTTCCTAATTTTACCACAGAATATCTCCATACATGTGATTATACATGTAAATTTACATGTTTAATACTAATAAGATTTATGGTTGAAGACTAAATACTCTATTTTAATGTTAAAATAATTAAAAAAATGTTTAAGTGGGGGTTATGAAATGATAATCGATTTATCTCCAACATCTGAAGAAGAAATGGAAAAAAGGGAAAAAAACGTAGAAAGGATTGTTTTTGAATTTAAAAAGACTAGTATGGGTGCAATAACAGCGATTAATTCAACAACAATGGTCGAAGAGGGAGGTATTAATCCCTATTTAGCTGTTGCCCTTGACATGACTACTATTAAAGAGATTGTAGAGTTTTTTTTTAATAGAAAAGTTGAAAGAAGTCTTGGTACCAGTTTTGGGACAGTTCTTGAAAAGTTTATTATGAATATTTTTGATGGTTTGAGTGGTAAAGACATGAACCCAATGTGCAGGAAAAGGGGATCTAAACCTTGGGTCTGTTGGTGGGATGTTGCTATTAAAAGACCGTTTTTAGAAAATGGTAAAGAATATAAAGGATTATTAATGGCAGTGAAAAGTGGCCCTGCCACTATGAATGCAGATACTGTAAATACATTCATTAGAAAAGCAAAAGTTGCTGAAGAAGAGGGTTATCGTCCCTTTTTGATATTTGCATATGGAAAAGAAGCTTCAGGTGTTATTAACGGTACTTTGGCTAGAAAGGGGTTTCCGGCTGAAAAGTATGTAAGGGTAGGTAAAGAAATTTGTGAAGAATTTTTTGATAACTCTGATTACTATAAGCGATCTTTGGACTTGTTCAGGGTTGGGGAGGATTTAAATATATTTGACTTAGTTAAAATACAAAAAGCTAAAGTGCTCAAAGAAATGACTGAGAGATACTCCTCTGCAGATGCTCTTTTAAACGACACTTTTGAAAAAACTGAAGAAAAAACATTTAAACATTAATGAGCTTATTAACCACTTAGATACAATTTTAAATGCACATCCCAAATTTAGGTGCTACTATTTTTTTTATATCCTCATGTACCTTATTCACACCGTTATTCGCATTAACCACCATGAACCCATACGTATCAGCCAGTTTTAGATAGCGTTTGCGTACGTTATTCAGAAAAGTTTTCTCTTCAAATCTGTCCTTCCCTTCGCATCGAGTGAGGGCGGTTTTAGTCTCCACATCTAATAGTATCACCATGTCCGGTTGTAGAGAATACTTGTTTATCTGTCTTATCCAATCTTCACCATTTTGATATGCCAAGCTTGAATAAAATGAACGGTCACTTATAACCACTTGATTCATTGATTCATACTTACAGATATCATCCATCAGAATTGTTCTATCTGCTGCGAAAAGGAGAGCCAATGTTCTTTGGAAGCTTTCATCTTGTGCATTGGGGTTTTTTAGCATTTCCCGTATAAGTCTACCTACTGCTGAATTTGTGGGTTCTACAATACGAGTAATATGAAAACCACATTCTTCCAGCCATTGGGCAAGGCGTTCCAGTTGGGTGGATTTCCCAGAGCCATCAATTCCTTCCAAACAAATGTACATGGTTTTTGCTATTACAGGTTTAACTTATAAACTTTTCACATTATGGAAATGGTTCTTAATGTAGTGTATGAACCGTTTATTTTTTTAACCATCACGAGACTAGATTGCTTGATATAATATCATTGTATTAATGTGTCATTTAATTTCATTCCCCATACCCACTCATAAACTCTTCAATACATGATTCTGATATTTCGTCAAGTATTTCAGGCTTAATATATTTTATAATTGGTTTGTAATTCTCAATTTCTCTTTTTAAAGTTTTAAACGAAATATAACGACAAATTTCTTTTAAGGGTAATGGTAATTTTGAGAAAGTGGGTCGATTGACTTCTTGAATTACTTTGTCTCTCCTAACTTCAGGTGCAACTATATATAATGGAATATTTAAATTTGGTTGCATTGCTACCAGATCAGACATTCTTAATAATCCAGAATAGATAGAAGTAGTACTTTCAATTTCGAAAGCTGCTTTAATAGAGTTTTCTTCAAGCCATAAAACATCAATTAGTTCTATTGTTTTAGTAGTTGCTTCGTCAAATTGTAATGGCAAATCATTTATTATTCCAGACAGATCCATAAATTTGTTCTTTTTATAGTTTTTACTCCTATCATTACGTGCTACCCAAACATCAAATCCCATATCACTTCCTAATTTTAAAAGTAACCATTGGATTTCAGTATGAGGGGTTGCTTCGTTTGTTTTAATAGGAAGCTCATCTTCTACATCATCAGGTTCATCTGGAATGGTTATAGGGGTGTCAATATTTTTTGTTCTTAAATAGCGAGGAATCCTGTTAAACTTCTTTTTATCATAAGAGATAGGAATAGGGTTTTTTTGAGCATCATAAATAGCTTTAACGATTAACTCCCCATCTTCGGGATCTAATTTTTTAGGTGAACCTCTTACTAACATCCCCCAAGATGCAGGGTTTTTTAATTTTTGATACATCAATAAACGTTTTTTTATGGTAGAAAATAGTACAGCATTCTCTGGATCTAATTTTACAAGTATTTTTACTTCTAATCTAGAGGGGAAAGTATCAAATTCCCAAATTTTATTCTTAGAGTCTTTAAATGCTTTAGAAGTGACCTCAAGAACGCCTATAAAACGAGAAATTCCTGTTACATAACATAATAAATAATCACCTGGCTTAATTCTCCTAGCAGTCGCCCATCTATTTTCTTTAAAACCAGAAACATTTCCACCTGCTTTAAGAAATTCCTGCCAAGTAGTACCAGTAAACAAATTTAACCAATAATTTTTACTCGTCCCTATTCCTCCTACTATATAATAACAGTCATTATTCTATTCTTATACCCTATATTTTTTTTCTTTAAGTTTCAAGTATTTAGTGAAAGAAAAACAGCTTAAAATAGATTTTTCGTTTTATAATAATTTCCGTACTTCCAAAAATTAGCATATATTGTTAACTGATTTGCACTGTTTTATTCATTATAAACTCTTAATATGGCCCGGATATTTAGGAGCCTGACCTACTCGGTGGCCACCTACTCTTACTGGGCTCCTTCTGAAATTGATCCCAGTAATAATGTCCCTGGTACTCTTTTCATCCGCACACGACTGGAATATAGACACTGCAGAATGAACTGAAGGATACACCGAGTACACCCTGGAAATGAAATACAAAATATTACCCGGAATCTGGTAGTACCCCTCCCTGGAATATTTTTAAATTACAATCCTATGAAACCAACACATTTCAGCCAGGAAGTTAATATCAATCCTCGCTTCTTTAAAGATATACAAAAAATGTCAGGAATAATGAAATGGAAAAGGAGATATATCTAAAAAAACCAATTAATTATTAGGGAGGTATAAAAAATGGAAGGTTTTAAACTAAGCGAAATCCCGAGACTGGTTATAGCCTTAATTATTGTTTTAATTGTCGGTGGTATTGGTAGTGCAGCCACCTATCCTCAAATTCCCCTCTGGTATGTCAACGTTATTAAACCAACCTGGGCACCACCAAACTGGCTTTTTGGAGTGGTCTGGACTATTCTTTATATCCTGATGGGCACGTCCCTCTTCATGGTGTGGAGGAAAGGCCTGGAAACTAAAGAGGCTAAAATTGCCCTAGTGGTCTTTGCAGTTCAGCTGGGACTGAACCTGTTATGGTCCCTGGTATTCTTCGGACTCCATTCTATCCTGGGCGGCCTGGTAATCATAATACTGATGTGGCTAGCCATACTAGTTAACATAATTCTATTCTACCGGATTTCCAAGTGGGCTGGCCTGATTCTTTTACCCTACATTGTATGGGTGACTATAGCTACCTACCTGAACTACTCTATTTACCTTCTAAATTAACCGGATATTTCTTAACTAACTCTTTTTTTCTTCAGCACATAATCTGATATTCTTGGTAGATAAAAAGGACAGGACAATAGTGGTTGTTGATTACGACCACCAGGTAACATTGACAATAAAAATTACAGATATTCTAAATGATTTTTTTTACAAACCCCAAGCATTTTTATTACCAATCTGAAACTGACCACCAAAATTTATTGGTAGTCAAAAAGTAGTCAAATATTTATTATATAACCTACAAATAGTAGTCATAAAGTAGTCGAATTGGTTTAGATAATAAAATAGTTTAGATTAAACAAGATTTCCAGGGATTTTGAAAAAAATGTTCAATCCATGTTTCAATTATAACCATGAATTAGTAAATAAACTGCTTGAAATTAATTCCATAAGGGATTTTATTGTCAACGCACCGGTTG
>LDZT01012616.1_pt1 | contig 18976 bp, 18 predicted proteins | sample 615521 | NCBI WGS metagenome assembly LDZT01 (sample SAMN03408292, study PRJNA278302) | terrestrial metagenome | isolation source: oil reservoir sample SB1 | place: USA: Alaska, North Slope, Schrader Bluff formation | collected 2011-09
TTCGGTAAAACGAGGGTTTACATTTATGATATTGCTTTTTTCATCTAAATAGACTAGGGCTTCAGGACTGTTTCTAAATAGACTGGCAAATTCCTGCTGACTTTTACGTAGTGCTTCTTCAGTTTTTTTACGTTCGGTGATGTCTCTATATAAAGCGATAGTTCCCTGAGTTTTTTTGTTAATTATAACCGGGGCTGTAGATATAATTACAGGAACTAAAGTGCCGTCTTTTTTCTTTCTAATAGTTTCATAGTCAGAAAATCCGTTAAATGCTTTTTGAGTTAGATTCTTTCCTTCCTCTATCTTATTGGGAGGATAAATCATCCCTTCATCAATTTTTTTACCTATCATCTCTTTTGGGGTATAGCCGAATAATTCAGTAAAACGGGGATTTATATTTATGATACGACCTTCTTTATCATGATAAAGAGTGGCTTCCGGACTGCTATTAAAGAGACTGGCAAACATTTTTCTGGCTTTTCTTAGCTTTTTCTCTGCTTCCTTGCGTTTGGTGATATCACGAATATAAGCAATAAGCCTGGGTTTTCCTGCGATATTAATAATCTTTGAGGCGATTTCGGTGGGAAAGATGGTACCGTCTTTCTTTTTACTTATCCGAGGTAAAAAAATACCATGAGTAGTTTCATTATCGGTAATAACCTTGGGTAATTTCTCCGCAAACTCTTCGGGAACTAAGTCAGCCAAAGTCAGTCCAATCATCTTTTCTTTAGTGTAACCATATATCTTTGCCGCAGCATTATTACATTCAAGTATGCGACCTTCTACTGTCTCTATCTGAATGCCTACATCAGCCAATTCTACCAGAATTCGATATTTTTCCTCATTCTCACTTAAAGTTTTTTCTATCTGCTGATGTTTAATCTCCGACTTTTGGAACTCAGTAATTTGCCGGCGTAGTTTCACTAATTCATCTATTAATTGTTCTTTAGTTTTTTCTTTACCTTTCATATATTCTTCTTATCCTTTTAAGGCTTATCTTTTTTAGCCTTCTCTCTATCCTCGTCTAAAACTATATAATTAGCAGATTTTGTTTTTATATTGTTAATTATAATGCTAAAAAATTATATTTGCAATGTAACGAATTGCCTCATTAAAAATTTAAATAAAAAGAAGCTAAAGAGGTTAGGTCTCAACATCTGGCAAAACTTGTCAGGGGATGGTCGTTTGACAAACTACTAAAAGCTAAAGGAGGGCGGTACTGAAATACCTTTCAGCCCGGTCAGGGAGTACAGTTACCACCCGGTTACGCCCATTATCCACATGAAGGGCGGCAAAAACATTTGCCCCGGATGAAGTCCCTACCAGCAATCCTTCTTCCTTAGATAGTTGCCGGGTAGTTTCAATGGCTTCTTCATCAGTAACAGTAAATACCATATCCACCATTTTTACATCCAGGACAGCAGGGATAAATCCGTCACCGATTCCCTGAATCTGATGAAGCCCCGGTTCCTGTCCTAATAAGGCAGAACTGTTTTTTGGTTCTACTGCTATGATTTTTACTTTAGGATTCTTTTCCTTTAAAAATTTTCCAATCCCTTGAAGTGTCCCTCCACTCCCTACTCCAGCGACAAAGACATCTACCTTCCCCTTCATATCTTCCCAAATTTCAGGGGCAATTTGCTGATAATGAACCTCGGGATTATGGGGATTTACAAACTGGTCGGCTACAAAATATTTTTCCGGTTTTGCGTCGGTAATTTCCCGCATCTTTTTTATGCTTCCGGGCAGGCTCTCTTGGGCTGAAGTAAAGATAATCTCGCCCCCAAAAACTTGAATTATTTTCTTCCGTTCTTCACTCATATTCTCCGGCATCACACAGATTACCTTATAACCCTTTTGTACTCCCACCAAAGTCAAGCCAATTCCGGTATTCCCGGAAGTTGCCTCAATAATAGTCATCTCCGGTTTAAGCTTTCCTTCTTTTTCCGCCATCTCAATAATGTGCTTAGCTACTCTATCTTTAATACTCCCCCCGGGATTTAGATGTTCAGCTTTTACAAATACATTTCCCGAAGACATCTTTTTTAATTGAATTAAAGGTATGTTTCCTATTGCGTCCAGAACTGAATTTACCAGCATAAAATAAGCCTCCTAAAGCAGTTTACAGATATTTTTAAAATAATTTCTTGATTAAAAATTATAACAAGATTAGTCAGGATTTGCAAGAAAATAGATAAGAACTAACGATAAGAACCGAGATTAGCTTCACATCCATTTTTTTCTTTTAAAATAAATCACCATAACAATTCCTATAATTGACATTCCCAATAAAACTGCAGGATAACCCCAGAACCATTTAATTTCTGGCATATATTGAAAATTCATGCCATAAACACCGGCGATAAAAGTCAAGGGAATAAATATAGTGGCAATAATGGTTAATACTTTCATAATTTCATTCATTTTGTTACTTACACTGGAAAGATAGACATCAAGAGTTCCTGAGATTACATCTCTTAAAGTCTCTACAGTATCCATAACCTGAATGGTATGACCATATATATCTCTTAGATAAATATTGGTAGACTTATCAATAAGAACCGATTCTCCTTTTTCCAGGATACTAATTACTTCTCTTAATGGCCAAACAGATTTACGTAAAAAAATTAATTCGCTTTTTAATTTATAAATTATTTGTAAGTTAGCTGGTACGGGATCTTTAATTACTTTAGCTTCTAGTTCCTCGGTCTCCTCCCCTAGCTTTTCAAGTATGGTAAAATAATTATCAATTATGGCATCCATTAAGGCATAAATAAGATAATCCGCTCTTGCCTTTCTTATACGCCCAATATTATTTCTAATTCTCTCTCTAATAGAATCAAAAACATCTCCTTCTCTTTCCTGAAAAGAGATAACATAATTCTTCCCAAAAATTAAACTCACCTGCTCAATCTTTATTTCATTATTCTCCTTATCATAGTAATGCATCTTTAAAATAATGAAAATATAATCTCCAAAATCTTTTATTTTGGGACGTTGATCGGTATCCACAATATCTTCCAAAATTAGGGGATGAAAATTGTAAATTTTCCCCAGCTCTTCTATAATCTTAACCTCGTGCACACCATCAATATTTATCCAGGTTATGGTTGGTTTTTCTTTATAAGGGCAACATTCTTCAACCGTTTTTACTTCCTTCTCTTGAAACTGTTCTTCGTTATAATCAACAATGGTAATCTTGGTCTTTTCAGCTCTCTTATTTCCGATATGGACTATACTTCCCGGAGGAAGTCCTACCTTTTTTGACTTTTTCTTAACCAGTTTAGACAATGTAATTCACCTCGTTTTAATTTATATAAATATAATACCTAATAAATTACAATATTGGTTCGTGGATTTAATCAGGGTTATTTATCCCAAGGGTAATTCTGATTCTTCGCTCTCAATTTCTTCTTCTGTTTTGTTTTCAGCCTCTTTTTGTAGACCGCTTTCCAGTTCCTGAATCTTCTTCTTCTGACTGGAAATTAATTTCATTCTCTTTATTTTTGAAGGTACCGAGACCAATAAGCTCATTATAACTCCCAAAGCGACAGTAATTAAAAGGACTAGCGCTAATGAGCTTTCAAATCTCCAGGTCAGAAAGCTTACCGTTATAGGAACTGCATTCTGAAGCGCAAAAATAACGGCCAGAATAGCTACAACAATAGCCACAATCAATTGTACCTGCATATAAATCTCACCCCTTTCTTTTATTTTCTTTTAATTTTACATTATTAATATTATATCACTTTAATGTGGCAATTTAATTATCTTCTTTAATTTCAACCCCTTTTGATACTTTGTCAAGAGACGGTCCTTTGACAATGTCTTTGCCCTCAAACTGGTGATTATAGAAACGCTGGGTAGGGTAAGCAAAATCTATATCGTTATTCCGGGTAAATTCTTTTAAAATATCTTCCCAAATTGCCTGCTCGCTATCTCTACGGCGTTGAGGTTCACAAAGATAACGTATTGTCAACAAGACTCCGCTATCCTGCACGCTGGTATAAACAATGGGAGTAAGTCTGGAATATAATATCATAAATTTTTTACTGGCCTCTTTTACTCTCTTCTCAGCGGCTTTACTTAATTGTTCAGCATCCTTATCGGCAATTTTCTGTAATATTTTTTTGGCTTTTTTCCAATTACTTTCGAAAGTTATCAGAACCGGAATTTCATTCCAGATATATTGAAATCCTTTGCTGTAATTTGCCAGCACCTCACTCAACACCATGCCATTAGGAATATGGATAATTCGACCGGTGCTCTGGTCGGCATTTACCCAATTACCAATCTCCAAAAGAGTAAATTGGAAAACCCGGGTATCGATAACATCCCCGGCATAATTCCCAATTTGAATCCGGTCTCCTACAGAAAAAGGTCTCCGGCTGATGATAAAGAGCCAGCCAGCAAAATTTGAAACTACATCTTTTAAGGCAATGGCTATACCGGCTGACAATAAACCCAGGTAAGTAGCTATAGACTGAAAACCGCTAAACCATACACGTCCTATAAAAAATATACCTAAAACAATAAATATATAACCTGATGTTTTTCTCCAGCTGTAACGGGTACGTACATTTTCAGTTCTGCGTAAAACAATCTTGACAACCAAAGAGTAAAGAATCCAGAGAATTAAGCCTATAATCAGCGAAGCAAACATCTTGACTTGTACTTCGGGACTCAAGCCCAGAGCTTTCTGTACCCAATCCATTAAATTTTTCATATTTAGTTTATCCTCTTCTTAATTTTAAATAATAATTCTTTCTCTAAGCAATTTCATCCAATATCGAGATGAAAAGGTATTAATATATTTATATACTATATTCAACATCAAAATTTCTTCTTTTTTTGAAATATTTTCATTATATTTAATGCTAATTATTATCCCCTATTCTTTCCACTCTTTCCATTCGAGTCATTGTAGGCACGATGCATTGTGCCCCTACATAAGAAAGAAATAGAAGTTGCCATACTTTATTCGAAAATTCTCAATGAGGCCAAAAAAACAAAAGGGGCTCGATAAATACAACCCCTTTTGTTCATTCCTACCTGGATAGTGATAATATCCAGGAGGCTAAGTTTTTGATCACCTCAGCCTCTATATGACTACCTATTTGGTATTCCTCCGGAGTAGATTTACCTTCCCCGGCAACAAAAAGATGATTAAGCCGGGGATAGAGTTGAAAGGTTACCTGTGGCTGAGAAGCTAATCCTTGTTGCCATCCCTGAAAATCTTCTAAAGTTACCTGGTAATCTCTTCCACCCTGCAGAATAAACAGGGGACAGGAAAGTTTTAGTGCTTCTGATACGGGGTCGCTTTCCTGCAGGTCATACCAGTATCCCGCATAACCCCCTATTCCAGTGACTACTTCATCTTCTTTTAGTTTACGTTCATCAATCAACTGTGCCCCTTTTTTAATTTCTTCCAGCTGTTTGGCCTCTTCCGGGTTGATTTCTCCATCTAAAGAAAAGATGTATTCCATTTGAGTAAGGATTAGATGATGGAGAGGTCGGGTTGGCCCAGCTAAGACTATAACCCCGGCTACTTTTTTATCTTGATTTGCAATATTAGGGACTAATTGCCCTCCCAGACTATGACCCAGTAAAAATATTTTCTCGGGATCGACCTTCTCCTGCTGGCGTAAGAAATCCAGAGCCAGTAAGGCATCTTCAATTACCTCATCTTGCACGGTGAAATTTGTGGGATCAATTTGGGAGGTATGTACTTTGGTTCTCTTATCATATCTTAGTACCGCAATCCCTTCACTAGCTAATCCCCAGGCCAAATCCTTAAAAGGTTTATTAAGTCCGATAGTTTCATCTCTGTCATTTGGCCCAGAACCATGAATCAGAACCACTCCGGGGAAAGGACCTTCTCTCTGGGGGAGGGAAAGTAGCCCCGGCAACTCCCATCTCGGTGCCCCAAAGGAGATCTCCTGTTCTAAAAATTGGTCTTTCTTCACATAATCAGGAGGTATATATTCATATCCCTCGGGAGGAGCAGCAGGTAAGAAGTGAAATCCGCTGATCTTTCCTTCTGGATTAAAGGCTAATTGTAAATCTAAGCTTACTTTTTCAAAATTACAAGCCAGTAGAGTTATCTGATACCCTCCTTGTTCCGAGGTTCTAAAGTTTCCCCAGGAGATTAATTCTCCCAGATCTTTGGTCATTTTTGTCCATAGTTCTTCAAAGTCTTTTTCTGCAAGAGCAGCCTTTACTTTTTCATCAAATTGTTCTACCGCGCGGGTATAATCTGCAGTCTGTAAATATTCCAAAAAAGATAAGGTATCCTGGTATAATTCCTCATCAGTCTTACTTTCTGCAGTAGCCCCGTTTAATATTCCATGAAAAACAATTCCACTTAATATTATTACTAAGATCAAGGTCAATAAAATCTTACTTTTTAACATTATTAAGTAACCTCCTTACTTAAGGTTTTTTACGGTTGTTTGTCTTCTTAGAAAATAGAGGAAAAGAAAAGTAGTTCCTATTTTTTCTAAGATACCTTATAATTGCAAGGATTACCGTCCCTATCTTCGTTATATCGTAATGAATGCAAGGACCAGATGAATCCAACCCTTACTATTTAATAATACAACAAAAGTGGGTGAAATCATTCTTTTTTAGAAAATACTACTCCCTGCACTTTGCAGAGGGACAGAAAGAACTCTCAGGAATGAAGGTAGAACTAAAAAAAATTGAATAAAAACTCAAAAAAAATGTAACAAATAGAGTAAGTTAAAGAAGATAATATTCCTTAAACTTACCCTTTTATTTTCTTTTACGCCTTTATTTTTAACCTTTAAACTTTAAGTAGGTAAATAAAAAAATAGAAGGCCATTACAACGGACAAAGACAGTTTAATAAGAACTGCTGTCATACTTCCGATAAAAGTAGCCAGGCCGGCTTTCAGGGCCATTGAATTTTCTTTACCGGCGATAAGCTCTCCTACAATGGCACCGATAAATATCCCTAAAATCATTCCGAAAGGAGGAAAGAAGATTATACCGGCCATCATCCCTAATATTGCTCCCCAAATTCCGTATTTACTGGTGCCGTACCTTTTTGCTCCCAGTAGAGGAAGAAAATAATCTCCCAAGGAGACTGCAATAGTTAAGATAGCGAACTTGACTAAGAAACTTTTACTAAAAGCAGGTTCTTCTTTGGCAAATTGAAGCAATATAAGGGCAGCATAACTAAGGGGAGGTCCGGGAATTGCAGGAAAAATACAACCGATTACTCCTACAATAGTACAAACTACTCCTAATAAAATTAAAATAAATTCCATAAAACTCAGCACTCTCCTTCTCTTTTTATCATTTAGGTCATTATATTTCTACTTGTCCCAAAAAAGTCACTCCCCAGTACACAGATAAAGAACCGATATTGAAAATAAATTTAAACGAACCTTGATGTATTCTTAGTTTGGTTGTATTATATAATATAAATCCAAGATAATATTTTAAATGAAAAATTTATTAAATAATAAAAATATTTTAAAAAAAGAAATCAATCCCCCCCAGCTTCAGACCTTGGGTGAGGAAATTGCCAACAGCATTACTCATGGTATCGGAGCAGCTTTAAGTATTGCTGCCCTGGTAATTTTGGTAGTTCTTGCCAGCAGACGAGGTGATGCCTGGCGAATAGTGAGTTTTAGTATTTATGGAGCTACGCTTATTTTGCTTTATTTATCTTCCACCCTTTACCATGGGGTTGTAAATCCAAAAATAAAAAGATTTTTTAGAATCATGGATCATCTGTCCATCTATCTGCTTATTGCCGGAAGCTATACTCCCATAACTCTTGTTTCTATGAGGGGAGCTTGGGGATGGACTTTTTTCGGACTTATCTGGGGAATGGCTATAGCTGGAATTATTATCACTATAGTTTTTAAAGATAAAATTAAACCTATAATGATTCTATCTTATGTTGTTATGGGATTGCTAATTGTTATTGCCTTTAAACCAATGTTATTAATGCTCCCCCGAAAAATGATTGTCTGTCTTTTTATCGGAGGAGCTTTTTATATTTTAGGAATTATTTTTTATTTATGGAAAAAATTACCTTATCACCACCCCATCTGGCATCTATTTGTGCTGGCAGGTAGTATTTCCCATTTTTTTGGGATATTGTTTTATCTTACTTAAAAATTTTTTTGTCAGAAGATTTAGCCAAGAGGCTATTGGATACCTCCGCTGACAAACTTTATCTAAAAATTTCATTATTAACACACTTCACCACTTCATCCACAAAAGTCTTATTAATTTTACCCACTAAAGAAGGGGTTTCAAAAATTCGTTCAGGCAAACGATAATTATCCAGTGAAAATCCTTCCTGAATTTTAAAACTGTATTTTTCCCGGTGAATCTTTTCTCCTATGCTCATAAGATCTTCTTTGGCAACATCAAATCCCGCGGAAGAGAGAGCCTCAGAACAAATCTCCGAGGTATATATCCCTCGAGCAAAAAAGCATACTACCAAACTGGAGAGTATCTGACGCCAGCGTTCTTCGGTTAATAATTCTTTAGCCAATTTTTCGGGACTAATTTTCTCTTTGGTCAAAATCTTCTGGTCTATGCTGTATCCGCCATTATCCAGATGACTATGCCTTGCTCCAATTAAAAGGCCGATGTGAGCAGCCGGACCGGTATGGTATCCGGCCATTTCATTCCCGCCAAAAGTAAGAGCGAAGTCTCCTCCTCCGTATTGTTGGGAAGTATATTCAACCCCCCGAGCCAGGGCCTGATAGAACTGGTTCGGTTGTTTAAAAATAAATTGCACTGCTTTTATATAAGAGGGGTAGTTACCCCATCTAAATTTAATATCTTGAGTGTCTTTTTCAGAAATAATCCCTCTCTCTTGAGCCTCTGTAGCCCAAGCCAAAATTACTCCGGTGCTCATAGAATCCAGACCTAATCGTTCTATCTGGTCAATCAGTTTTAAGAGTCCTTCAGCATCAGATATACAGAGCATTGTCCCCAGGGCATAAATAGGTTCATAATCATAAGAGATCATGGATGTTTTATAGAAATATGATTCATCCTCATAAGGCTCCCTGAGCGCAGCAATGTGAATACAGCCTACCGGACAGTGGGAACAGGCCAGCCGTCGGCCTAAATATCCCTCGGCCAGCTTCTCTCCGGATATATTCGAGGCTCCTTCAAACTTCGCTTCTTCAAGATTGCGGGTAGGAAGTTCACCCAATTCATTTAAGGGGAGGATATTCTCGGCAGTCCCGAGGTCATGGTATTTCTTCATCACCGGTGAGGAAGCAGCTGCCTTATAGATATGGTCATATATCTTCCGATATTGAGTTTTATCCCTGGTAAGAAGAGAATGTTTACCGGATATTACTACCGCCTTCAATTTTTTACTGCCAAACACCGCTCCTAATCCTAACCTGCCAAAATGCCGATAAGTTTCAGTAGTAACACAGGCATAAGGAATTAATTTCTCCCCTGCTCCGCCTATCCGCATTATGGTCCTTAACCCACTAGCTGGTTCATTTTGTCTTATAATTCTCCCCACCGTAAAACTGTTAGTCATCCCCCATAAGGCGGAAGCATCCCTGAAATAGATTCGGTCGCCATGAATGGCTAAATACAAAGGAGTAGAACTTGCTCCTTTTATTACCATTGCCCCGTATCCGGCTAAACGAAGAGCAACCGCGCTCCTTCCTCCACAGTGGCTCTCTCCCAAATTTCCGGTATGAGGAGATTTAAACATAGCGACAGTCTTTGAGGCCAGAGGGAACAAACCGGTTAAGGGTCCTGCCGCAAATATAATAGGATTTTCCGGACCCAAGGGATCACTACCCGCAGGACATTCTTCCTTAAGAAGCTGGATAGCCACTCCCGCACCTCCTAAATATTTTTCGAAAAGGTCTTCTCTTTTTTTTACCCAATATTTTTTCTGAGAAAGGTCTATATAAAGAATGTTGGCCAGGACATCATCTTTAAGCATTTCGGTCATCCCCCTTTTCTAATTTCAGCACCTCATGAGGACAGAATTTCGCACAATAGCCGCAATAGGTGCAGATCATCGGTTTATTAATTTCATCATCCCAAAATATGGCTCCTATAATGCAGGCATCTTTACAGTATCCACATCCAATACATTTGGTAATATCCAGCTTTACCCCTCCGTCTTCTTTGGGGACTAAGGCACTAGTAGGGCATACTCTGACACAGGGCGGGTCGGAACAGGCCCGACAGACCACTACGATAAATCCTCGTTCCATCCCCCCGGCAGACCTTATCCCTATGCTGGATCTGGCCAAACCTGCCTCACCTTTTCGCCGGGCACAGGCAAACATGCAACTCTGACAGCCAATACATTTATCTACATCTTTTACGGTTAATCTCATAGTTCCCTCCTTATTTTAAAATGGAATTAGTTCTATTTTAGATTATTTTAACATAAACATTATTATAAACATAGCTATTGATAATCCTGCCCCAGCATAAAACGCTCCACCTATTCCCCAAACACCTATAACCAGCCCCATCAAAAACGGCCCCAGAGTCTGCCCCACCCGGAAAGTCATTCCACTTATAGACATAAAGGTAGCCCGATATTTCAGGGGAGCGGCCTCTGTAAGGAGAGCCTGAATAACAGGAATACTCATTCCATGAGCAACCCCAAAAATAAGAATAGGAATAAAAAACAATTCAATCCGAAGGATAAAAGGAATTATTGATAAGGCCAGGGCATAGAGAACAAAAGATATTTTTAAAATGGTTTTTTCTGAAAAGAAACTGGTAATTTTCCCCAGTTGGGAAGAGGTAAAAGCAGCAATAAGAGATACGCTGGCTATAAACAAGCCAATAATAAGGGGGGACGCAGCAAATGAATTTCCCAATAAAAGTGGAAAACAGGTCATATATGAACCAAAAAGCATAACAAAGATAATAATACCAATAACTAACAGTCCGACCACCTGGCGATTTCTTAATTTTTTCCAGACGATATTCAGATGTTCGCTAATATGAAGTTCATTTTCAGGTTCCGGGGTTTTTAGATTAAACAATACAAAAAATCCTATGGGAATAGCTATTACAGGTAAGATGAAGGGGTAATGCCAGCCCATCATCGCCAGAGCTCCGCCAATAGTCGGATAACCTGCTGACCCTATACTTCGAATGCTGGAATTATATCCCATTGCGGCTGTGAGTTCTTTTTTGGAATAAAGATCTCCAATAATGGTAACAGTTAAAGAGCCCAGGGGAGCCGCCCCTATTCCTTGAATTAAACGCAATATCAGCAATAGTCTAAAATCACGTACAAAAAAACATAATCCCCCGGCTATACCAAATAACATCAAAGAGGGAAAGATTATCTTCTTCCTGCCCCATCGGTCGGCAACCACTCCTAAAAAGGGAGTTAATAGAATCCCCGGGAAAGAAAAAACACTAATTAAAAGCCCGACATCCCTGGCAGATATATTTAACTCCTTAACTATTTTGGGAAAGGCAGGAGTAATGCTGGCAACTCCCATAATATAGGTAAGAGTTATTCCAAATATAATCTGCAGATTAGTATCCAGATAGATTTTCCTCTTATCTTTCTTTTCTTGATTAGAATCCATTAAAATCAAACCACCTTCAATTCAATAAAAAGTGGACGATCCTATTTTTTATTAAGAAATTAAAATAATTTCGAAAAAAATATAACCGTTCCCTTTTTCTTTAAATTTTCCATTCCTGAAGATATCTTTTTTTGATTGGGGGTAAGTTCATCAATCTCTATCCCCGAAGCTTCTAACATTAACCGGGCTATTTGCTGGTCTATCTCTTCCGGAACTTTATAAAGCTTATTTTCTAATTCTTTATAATGGTCATTGATATACTTTATGGAAAGAGCCTGTAAGGCAAAGGACAAATCCATAATCTCTACCGGATGACCATCTCCTGCGGAAATATTAACCAGAGTCCCTTTAGCCAATAAATATATTCTTCGGCCATTTTTTAAAATATATTCATCGATGTTTTTTCTCACTTCGCTTTTCTTTTCTACAGCTAAATCTTCTAAATCTCTTTTGGAAATTTCTACATCGAAATGCCCCGCATTGGATAGGATAGCCTTATCTTTCATCTTCTCCATATGTTTTTTTGCCAATACATCTTTATTTCCAGTAGCAGTAATAAATATATCCGCGCAGGAGACTGCCTCATCTAATTTCATAACCTCAAAACCATCCATCCGGGCCTCGATAGCTCGGATAGGATTTATTTCTGTAATTATTATTTCCGCACCTAATCCCTGCCCTCGGGAGGCAATGCCCTTACCACACCAACCATATCCTATTACTACCACAGTTTTACCGGCGATATTAAGATTGGTAGTCCTCATAATAGCATCCCAGACTGACTGGCCGGTTCCGTAGCGATTATCAAAAAGATATTTCATATAGGCATCATTTACCCTTATAACCGGAAAGGCAAGTTGACCTTCTCTTTCCAGGGCTTTCAGCCTGATTACTCCGGAAGTGGTCTCCTCTGCTGCTCCTAAAACATCTCTCTGTAATTCTTTTCTTTCTGTAGAAACTATAGAAACCAATTCCGCCCCATCATCTATGATAAGATGGGGTTTGATATCTAAGACCCGATTTAAATAATATCTGAACTTATCATCGGAGACACCATATTTGGCATACACCTTTACCCCTTCTTCTGCTAAAGCTGCCGTTACTTCATCTTTGGTAGAATAGGGATTGCTCCCTGTAACCGCTACCTCTGCCCCACCACTTTTCATTACCAGGGCCAGATAAGCAGTCTTGGCTTCCAGATGGACACTTATGGCTAACCTCTTATTTTGAAAAGGTTTTTCTCGGATAAATTGATTTTTTATAGTATTTAAAATGGGCATATGTTGACTGACCCAATTAATTCTCTTTCTCCCCTCGTCAACCAGAGAAATATCTTTTATTTCATAATCGGAATTCATATTTATTATCTTTACCTCCTACTTTAGATTACTAAATTAATCCTGAACTTCTCCTTGATTAAAATTTATCTAAATTAATTAAACCCTTGACCTGTGACCTGGTATTTTATTTTTACTTTTATCCTTCCTCTTTTTCGTATGGCATTCCTATAGAAGCTGGTGGGTGGGCTCTCCCCACAAAACTAGCCAAAACTACCAAACTTAATACAAAAGGAATTATCAGGAAAAACTCCAAAGGAAGATTAATTATCCCTATCCCCTGCAGACTCTCCTGTAAAGCATCAGCAAATCCAAAAAATAAAGTAGAACCTAACACTCCCAAAGGAGTCCATTTACCAAAAATTAAAGCGGCCAAGGCAATATACCCTCTCCCGGCGGTCATCCTCTCTGCAAAGAAGGAGAGATCCCCCAAGGACAGGGAAGCCCCAGCCAATCCTGCTAAAATTCCGCTGATGCTTACTCCTAAATAACGAATTTTGTACACATTAATCCCTAAGGTATCGGCCGCTAAAGGATATTCCCCTACCGCCCTCATATGTAATCCTTTAGAAGTTTTATAAAAGAATATATGTAATAAAAAGGCCAAAATAAAACTGAAATAAACAAAGATATGATGAGAACTTATAATCTCCCCTAATACCGGGATATCTTTAATGAAAGGGAGAGAAATAATCTCTATCTTAGGGACAATAGGGGAATTCCCCGGCTTTTCAAAGATAGTCTCTAACAAAAAACCGGTTATACCTAAAGCCAGAATATTGATAGCTGCCCCGGTTACAATCTGATTCGCTTTGAATTTAATACTAGCCACACCCAGAGAAGGGACATCCCCATTCCACTGATCATCCCAGCTAACACCCCCAGCCAGGGATTTTGGGTAAAATAAGAGATAATTACTGCAAAAAATGCCCCGGTAAGCATCGTGCCTTCTATAGCAATATTAGCTATCCCCACTCTTTCCGAAAAGAGTCCCCCCAGGGCAGCAAGGAGTAAAGGAGTAGTTTTACGCAAAGTCAAACTTAAGATTATAACTAAAGATGAAGACATTATATCTTCCTCCTTTGAGTCATCAAAAACTTAAAAGAAAATTCTATAGCAATAAAAAAGATGATTGCTGCCTGTAGTATAAGAACAATATCAGTAGATACTTGCATTATTCTCTGCATATACATAGCCCCAGTCCGCATAGCCGCAAATAGAAGGGCAGCAAATACTACCCCGAGAGGATTGTTTTTAGCCAATAAAGCCACCGCAATACTATCAAATCCATACCCTGGGGAAAATTGACCATAAAATCGATAATGAAGTCCTAAAATTTCCACTCCTCCTGCCATTCCAGCCAAGGCCCCACTAAGACCCATAGTGAGGATAATTATTCTGACCTGATTAATTCCAGCGTATTCTGCAGCCTTGGGATTAAACCCAACAGCCTTTAATTCATAGCCAAACACAGTCTGCTCCAACAGACGATACATTAAATAGGCCAGAATCAGAGCCAGGACAATTCCTATGCTTAAGCGCGTATGTGGCAATAAGAGAGGGAGCTTTGCGCTGGACAATATCAGAGGAGTTTTAGGCAGATAACCCGATTTAAAAGGTTCTCTTACCATATAATTGGTAATATAAATAGCGACATAGTTTAACATAATGGTACTGATTACTTCATGCACTCCCCTTTTAGCCTTTAACCATCCAGCAAGAGCAGCCCATAGAGCACCTCCTAAACATGCTGCCCCTAAAGCTAAAAGAATATGAAAGAGGGGAGAAAGGTAGCTTATTTTAAATCCTACCAGAGCAGCTATAAATGCACCCACTAAAAGTTGACCCTCTGCCCCGATATTAAATAAGCCTCCCCTGAAACCTACAGCCAAACCCAAACCGGCTAAAACTAAAGGGGTAGCTTTAATTAAAGTCTCGGAAATAAAATATTTACTTCCCAGAGAACCCTGGAGGATTAGTAGATAAACCTGAAAAGGTTTTTTTGGTAAAAATTAAAAATATTGCCCCTACTATTAACCCAAAAATTAAAGCTAAAAGAGGACCTAAGATTATGGTCCATTTCTTCTCTTTTAATTCCATTTAAATTTCTCCGATAAATTATAAATTGCTTATTAAATAATTAATATTATATAGATGACGGATGGTCTTTCTCTTTTTTTCTAAGTATGCTGACCACCCGTCATTTATAACTTATTTATTATTTTAAGTTTTTTCCTTAAAACAACTAAGGAAATAGGGGTCTTAAATTCTTTCAGTTCATCCCGAGTCATAGGAAGTTTAATCTTCCCTTTAACTACTGCTTCCCTTAGGGCTTCTAAAACTCCGAAAACATGATAAGGAACTAATTGTTTGGTATAATTCATCGGAGAAAGGGATAAGAAACCCCCTTCCAGACCCATAGAATGGATTCCCCCTTTAAACTCTCCCTTAATATAATCTTCAATCATCTTGTATACTGCCACATCTACTCTCTTCACAGCACTGGTAAGGATGCTTCCCGGTTGAATATAATCCTGGTCCTGGTCCACACCGATGGCATAAAATCCTTCTCCTTTTTCTTTGGCTACTTCAAAAATACCCAGGGTGTTGGTTCCTCCGCCAGCAAAAACAATATCTGCTCCCTGACCCATCTGGGTAAGGGTCATCGACTTGGCCTTGGGGACATCCTCAAAACTGCCCACATATCCTATCTTGATATCTACATCGGTGTTAAAGAGACTATTCACCGTTAATAATCCAGCTCTCACTCCTACTTCAAATCTTTCTACCGGAGGAATAAACATCCCTCCTACCCAACCTACTGTTCCAGTCTTGGTCATCATACCCATAAAAGCCCCAGACAGAAATCCTATTTCCTGTTCATTAAATATACAACCCGCTACATTAGGACTATCTACTGCTGCATCGATAAAGATAAATTTGGTACCTGGATATTTGGGGGCTACTTCAGCCATTGCATCTATCATTAAAAATCCTACACCTACCACTATATTTGTTCCATCTTTGATTGCACCGGTAAGGTTAGGTACATAATCAGCCATTTCTCGAGATTCGATGATTTTTGCTTCAATTCCTAAATCCTTTTTGGCTTTCTCTATACCTGCCCATACTGAATCATTAAATGATTTATCCCCTAATCCTGCTGTGTCAGTGACCATAATTACCTTTACTTTATCTTTAGCTAAACCCATACTTGCAAAAGCTGATATTAAGATAACGACTAAACCAAAAATAAAATACTTCTTAATTTCATTATTGTTTTCCTCCTCAAAATTTTTAATAGTTGAAGCAATATGCTTCGACAATTTCATCAATTTTTACTCGATTTCAATGAATTTACTTAATATTCTTTTCGCTTAAAGAACAAACGCTTCATCAACTCCTACCTTTATCATAAATTTTTACTATAGATTGCCATTTTCTCAAGTTTTATCACCCAGCAATTGTTTCTCCCCAGACCCTTGCTCCGGCACTGCCAGCAACTGCATAACCTCCGTCCTCGGTCTAAATAATAGAATATGCTATATCATTTTCATCTCCATCAAAAGTCCTGCCCCATTCTATGTTTCCATTCTCATCAAGTTTTATAACCCGGATATCCTGTTTACTTGCGTATTTTATCCAAATAGACCCAACTATTGCATAACCTCCATCCCTGGATTGGATAATAGAAAACCCCATGTCTTCACTGCTTCCACCAAAGGTCTTATCCCACGTAATTACATTTCCATTATTTTCACCTGATGCATAATCAACAGATAAAAAAGAAATTAGTATCAGGTACAATAACAATTTAATAATTACAGACTTTCTCATAATTTTTACATCCTTTATAAGATAATTTTTATGGAATCATATTTAATTTTTCCTCAGATTATCTTTCTTTCTTGGGAGAAATTTTGCAAATTACGTTTTAGTTAACAAATAATAAATTATTACCGGGCTAGATGAATGGGTTTACCAGTTATCCCTTCGGCTGCTTCGGCAACGGCCTCTGCCAGGGTAGGATGAGCATGAATAGTATTTACAATCTCTTCGGCGGTGGCCTCCATAGATAAAGCCAGGGTCCCCTCAGCAATCAGGTCACTGGCATGAGGTCCTAAAATGTGTACGCCCAAAAGTTCGAGAGTATCTCCATCAGCAATTATCTTTACCATTCCTTCGGTCTCTCCCATACCCAGGGCTTTGCCATTTGCCATAAAGGGAAATTTGGAGATTTTAATATTATCATTATCTTTCCGTGCTTCCTCTTCGGTTAGCCCTACACTAGCTATCTCGGGCATAGAAAATACACAATTAGGCACCACTTTATAATCCATCAAAGTCTTTTTGCCAGCGATATTCTCTACCGCTACTATCCCTTCTCGGGAAGCGACATGGGCTAACATTATCTTACCTACCACATCTCCGACAGCATAGATACCGGGAATATTAGTCCTCATCTTTTCATCTACCTTAATCGCTCCTTTATCTAATTCGATACCCAGTCTTTGGATATCTATATTCCCCAGTTCGGGTACTCTGCCGGCAGCTAATAGCACTTTTTCGGTCTCTAATTTCTTCTCTCCATTATCGGTAGAAGCCAGAACTTCTAAATTCTGATTGCTCTTCTTTATCTCCTTAACTTTACAATCAGTAAGAATTTCAATCCCTTTTCTTTTTAAAATCTGAATAAGCCTGCGGGCTATCTCTTCATCTATAGGAAGTAAAATTCTGGGGAGCATCTCCACTACGGTAACTTCCACCCCTAAAGCCTTAAAGATACCGGCAAACTCTATACCTACCACCCCTCCTCCTAAAATTAACATCCTGGAGGGCAACTCACTTAAAGATAGGGCTTCATCACTGGTAATTACTCCTTCACTTTCTATGCCTGGGATAGGAAGTCTCATCACCTTTGAGCCGGTAGCGATAATGACATTTTTAGTCTTTATAATAATTTCTTTTTGTCCATCTGCATCAAGAACTTTTACTGTTCCCGGTTCGACTATCTGTCCCTCTCCTCTTACTACTCTTACCTGATTGGCTTTCATCAGCTGTTCTACGCCTAAAGACAATCTCCGGGTTATCAAGTCTTTCCTCTTCATTATGGCAGGAAAATCGAAAGAATAATCTTTAACTTGAATCCCAAATTCCTCAGCCCTTTGAAGATGGTTTAACATCTCCGCAGTACTTATTAAAGTTTTGGTAGGAATACAACCTCGGTTCAGGCAAACTCCTCCTAATTTATCCTTTTCTATTAAAACGACCTTTAACCCTAAATGGGCGGCCTTTATAGCAGCTACATACCCACCAGGGCCTCCTCCAATAATTACTACATCAATTTCGTACATATTTACTGCTTCCTCCTTCTAATAACAAATTTACCTTAATTTAGTTGTAGTGGTACGATGCATCGTGCCCCTACATCACTACTTTGAACTTTTGGATTATAATCATGCAATTAAATTAGGATATAGAAATAAACTTTATACATTTTTAATTAAAGTTCTCTTAATACTCTATCTTATTCATCCCCACATAAATAGAGGTGGTCTCACCAGCATATACCCATACATCCTCTACCCAGGTTCTATATCCATCCTTAACTAAAGTAATCTCATACTTCCCTTCTTTAATTTCCTCCAGGATTTTTGGTTGAGAAGAAGAGGACGCCGCCTTATAAGTTCCGTTTATGAATATTTTTGCTCCAGTTACATTACAGTAAATTGCCAGGGAACCATATTTTATTTCGGGAACCAAATAAGCAGATACCGTGCGAGTTTGGTTGGCTACAACCAAAATAGTGCTAACCCAGTCCTGATAGCCATCTTTGGTAATCATTAATTCGTGATAACCCGGTTTAACATTCTTTATTTCTACCGACTGGTTAGCATAAGTTCTTCTCTGGTAATTTCCGTCTAAATAAACCTTAGCGTTACCTTGATTGCAATAAACAGAAATCGAACCGTAGACAGGTAAAGGAACCAAATCAGCTGAAACTGTAGTAGTCCGAGAAGGTGAAACTGATACATAATCACTCCAATCC
>LDZT01007440.1_pt1 | contig 18971 bp, 14 predicted proteins | sample 615521 | NCBI WGS metagenome assembly LDZT01 (sample SAMN03408292, study PRJNA278302) | terrestrial metagenome | isolation source: oil reservoir sample SB1 | place: USA: Alaska, North Slope, Schrader Bluff formation | collected 2011-09
CAAAAAAGGGGGTCATTGTTATTTTTGTTGAAAAAAGAGTGAAATCCTTGAAAATAAAAGGATTTAAAATAAAAAACGAGTGTCTTAGTTGACACTACGATATTTAAAACAGGAGATAAAAAATGAATGACAAAAAAATAATGATACTTGATGGGAACAGCATTCTATTTAAAGCTTTTTATGCTTTGCCACCCCTTAAAAATAAGAACGGCATCTATACAAATGCACTGTATGGGTTTCTTAGCATGCTGTACAAACTATTGGACGAATATCAACCAGAATACATATGCACAACCTTTGACCATAAAAAGCCGACATTCCGACACAAGAGGTTTAAAGATTATAAGGCGGGCAGGGCACAGGCACCCAACGAGCTGGTCATGCAGTTTGCCTTGATTAGAGAAATATTGGATGTACACAAAATCAGACATCTGGAGATAGAGGGATATGAGGCAGATGATATATCAGGGACACTCGCTCATCTGGCCTCTGAAGAAGATATGAACGTTTTTCTGGTCACTAGCGATAAGGATTATCTGCAGCTGGTTGGAGAGAAAGTCAACGTGCTGCTGACCAAAAAAGGCGTTACTAATATAGCCCTATTTAATCAAAGTATCTTGTTTGATGAGTATGGTATCACACCAAAGCAATTCATTGATTTGAAGGGATTGATGGGAGATTCCTCCGATAATATCCCAGGAGTCAAAGGTGTGGGTGAAAAGACAGGGCTGAAACTGATAAAAGAATATGGTTCTATTGATGGCATATATGAAAACATTGAAAAGATTCAGGGTAAATTGAGGGACAAGTTGGAATCGGAAAAGGTACAGGCCTACATGAGCAAGGAACTCTCTGAAATAATTGTTGATTTGCCATTGAATCTGACAATTGAGGAGCTGAAATATAAAGAACCTGACAGGGAAGAACTACTCGAGATGTACAAGGAGTATGATTTCAGGCTTTTTATGAATCGTGTTAAAACGGATGAGAATAGACAGATGACGCTTTTTTCAGATAATTTATCTAATGCAGATAAAGCGGTGACAAGTTCGGTACCTAAAGCCATTGAAGAAGCAAAAGTGGCTAAAATTATTGATAATGCAAAAAAAGCCGGTGAGTTATGTCTTAAGTTCTTTTATGACGGAGAGAGATCTCTGTATGCTTCACCCATTGCTCTTGGTATTATGACAAGAGAAGATCAGATATATTATATAGAGGAAGATGTGGAAGCGGCATTGACTAATCTGAAACCTATTTTTGAGGATGGCGCTATAGAAAAGATAGGACATAATATAAAAGATGAAATCATTATGCTTAACAAATATAATATAAGTTTGGAAGGCATAGGTTTTGATACCATGATTGCCAAGTATCTATTGGAACCATCAGAAACATCATATGATATTAACAGATTGGTTTATGAATATCACAATACAGATATGCAAACTGAAAAGGATTTTTTAGGATCAGGTGTCAAAAAAATTAGCTATAAGGAATTAGAGAAAAATCAAAGAAAAGAATATATGTCCAATTATCTCAAAGGTATTTGGTCCATCAAATCCCCTATGGAAATCCAACTGATGGAAACCGATATGGACAATCTATTTAAAGATGTTGAATTACCGCTTGTCAAAATAATGGCATCAATGGAAATATTGGGATTCAAAATCAATACAGATGAGCTAAAACGCATCGGCGAAAAACTGAGTCAAAAAATATCAGTGTTGGAGCTTGTCATTCAGGAAATGGCTGGGTTAGAGTTTAATATCAATTCACCAAAACAATTGGGGAAAGTACTGTTTGAAGAATTGAATCTACCGATCATAAAAAAAACGAAAACGGGCTATTCAACAGATGTCGAGGTTTTAGAGAAACTCAAGAATCAACATCCCATCATACAAAAATTAATTGAGTACAGACAATTGACCAAACTGAATTCCACCTATGTTGAGGGATTGTTGAATGTGGTGGACAAAGAGACAGGAAGGGTACATTCGTCGTTCAAGCAAACCATCGCTTCAACAGGCAGAATAAGTTCGACCGATCCCAACCTGCAAAACATACCAGTCAAGACAGATGAAGGAAGAGAACTCAGGAAGATATTCGTGCATGAAGATGATTACATATTGATAGATGCGGATTATTCACAGATTGAATTGCGCGTCTTGGCACATCTATCTGATGATAAAAACTTGATTGAGGCATTCCGATTGGGCGAGGATATTCATACCAAAACAGCTTCACAGGTATTTCATGTCCCTAAAGAAGAAGTGACCTCCACCATGAGGGGAAGAGCAAAGGCTGTAAATTTCGGCATTGTTTATGGTATTAGCGATTACGGATTGAGCCGTGATTTGAATATTCCTAGAAAAGAATCCAAGCAATATATCGAAAACTATCTTAAATTTTTCAGTGGCGTCAAGAAATATATGGATGACATCATCAGCAAGGGGAAAAAAGACGGTTATGTGGAGACGATTCTTGGAAGAAGGAGATACATACCGGAACTAAGCTCAAGAAATTTTAACATTCGGGCATTTGGAGAAAGATTGGCTCTCAATACACCGGTCCAGGGTACTGCTGCTGATATTATAAAAAAAGCTATGATCAATGTGGATCATGAGCTATCCAAGAGAAACATGAAATCCAGATTAATTCTACAGGTTCATGATGAATTGATAGTTGAGGCTTATAAGGATGAAGTAGAAGAAGTGAAAAAAATGCTAAAAGAAGCAATGGAAAATGCAGTACAGCTTAAGGTTCCCGTCGTTGTAGATTTGAATATTGGAGATACTTGGTATGATACAAAATAAAAACATCATTGTAATAACAGGCGGGATCGCAACCGGTAAAAGCACCGTCACAAATCATATTCGTGAAAGAGGTTATGAGGTCATAGATTCTGACAATATCGTGCATAATCTTTATAAAAAGGGAAACAGTATCTATCTATCAATCATCAGAATGGCAGGGATTGAAATCCTCGATGAACGAAACGAAATTGACAGGGCAAAGCTGGCCAAGTTTATATTTTCTTCAGAAAATATCAGAAAAGAAATCAATGCTTTAGTCCATAAGGCAGTCATTGAGAAAATAAATGAAGAAATTTCAAAGACAAAAGGAGATACCGTTTTTGTCGATATTCCGCTTATGCTGGAAGAAAAAGATAATCTGATCAATTTCGGGTTAGCGTACGATCAGATATGGCTCGTCTATACAACTAGAGAACTTCAGATAGAGAGACTTTTTAGAAGAGATAAAAGGGATAAACAGGAATCAATGAAGATTCTTGATGCACAGATGGATATCGAGAAAAAAAGAAATCAGGTAGATATAATCATAGAAAATACAAAATCAGTAGAGACGCTTAAACAACAAGTCGACACATTGTTGGAACTCAAAAACAAAAAAGAACTTACTATTGGAGGAATCAATGAAACAAATTGAAAGCTTGGACGATGTCAAAAACATCAAGTTGACGGATGAGAACAAGAGGTTTTTTTCAGCAAGTCACGAGGAAATCTATGCTGGATTGACCACTGATATATATTTTATCAGAACATTGGATATTCTAAAGGAAATGAAGCTGGATGACAGTATCGTTACGGCTGAAATTTTTGCACGAAAAAAGGGTGTTTTTGTTGGGATTAACGAGGTCTATGAAATCCTAAAAGGTAAAGATATAGAAGTCTGGGCTATCGAGGAAGGAACTGAGTTTGCAGAGAAAGAAACACTTCTCAGAATACGTGGTAAATACAGTGAGTTTGCTATCTTTGAGTCGGTTATTCTTGGATGTCTGGCAAGCCCTTCGGGTTGGGCTACCGCAGCACGAGAGGTAAAAGAAGCATGTGGAGATTCAAGTTTTACAATTTTTGGAACAAGACACCTTCATCCCGCTGTATCACCGGTTATGGAAAGGGCAGCGATAATTGGTGGCGCAAGTGGTGCCAGTAATATACTGGCGGCGAAAAAAATGGGGATGGAACCCATGGGAACTCTGCCACATGCTGCATTTCTGATAGCAGGAGACACCGTGAAACTAGCCGAGACATATGACAGATTGATGCCACCTGAACACAAACGGATTGTGTTGATAGATACATTTAAGGATGAAGTTGAAGAAACCCTTAGAGTTGCGAAAGCTTTAGGCAAGAATTTGTTTGCCATTAGATTGGATACACCGAGCGAAAGAGGGGGAGTTAGCCCGGAGCTTGTGAATGAGGTCAGACAGCATCTGGATCTCAACGGTTACACATGGGTCAAGATATTTGTTTCTGGAGGACTCTACCCTGAAAAAATAAGACTTCTCAGAGCGGCTGGAGCAGATTCATTTGGAGTTGGCAGCTATATTTCAGGGGCACCGGCTATCGATATGACTATGGATATCAAGGAAGTAAATGACAAACCAATCTCCAAGAGAGGTAGATTGCCAGGAATGGTTTCCAATGACAAACTGAAGAAATTGATATAATCATAAACATATCCTTTACAAAACTATGTTTATTTCTTATAATAATTAAGCGGTCTAAAGCATTAACTAGATGGCAATAGCACGCGGAGGTGCTGGAATCGGCAGACAGGCACGTTTGAGGGGCGTGTGTCTTTATGGCGTAGGGGTTCAAGTCCCCTTCTCCGCACCATACCCTGAGCCACATTTCATCTTAAGAATTGATGTGGCTTTTTTATTTTTTGTAATTTGATTTTAAAATACTGTAACAGATGATAAAATGTAAGAATCAATCAACTAATCTATTTATAAAGAGGGTATTGGAAATGAATGAACACATTGATCAAAACAGCCTAAATATGAGTGGTTACAGCATCGAAGAGATGTTCATCGGACAAAAGGCCAGCATCAGCAAAACAATCACAGAATCTGATATCAACACATTTGCCGGATTAATAGCTGATTTTAATCCTGTCCATGTCAATGCGGAGTATGCAAAGCAAACAAGATTTGGAGAAAGGATTGCTCATGGCATGCTGACAGCGTCATTTCTATCAACAATAGTTGGTATGTGCATACCTGGAGTGGACGCCATATATCTTGGCCAGACACTCAAATTTGTTGCACCTGTTAAAATCGGAGACACCATCACCGCAAGTGGAGAGGTTGTTAGAATCATCAAAGAGAAAAAAATCGCCTATCTTAAAACGACAATAGTCAACCAAAGAGGTGAAGTTGTGGTCGAGGGAGAAGGAACAGTAATGGCAACTAAATAGATTAAAGATTTTATATATGAGTACACGTGGCTTTTTGAATGTCACTGAACTGGCTTGGGATTATTGGATTTCTCTAAAGGTATCTATATTAAAAGCTCTAATATTGTCATCAAGGACATAGTATAATATGTCTCCAATATAGATGACACGCTTGACATAGGATCCATAAATACCTTCGTTTGAAATCTGCTGTAGAACTTTTAATGTCCCGTCTGCTCTTGCTTTGATGATCAAGGCGCCATAGAAGTAAGACTTCTGATAGTCGCCGCTGATATAGCTCAGGCTTGCATCAAAGGCAATCATATTCTTATCAGGATTAAGCATAAGTGCCTTATGATTGTTTAACACCTCAGCGAAGCTTCCGCTGCTTCCAAGGACAAGATTGCTGATTTCTCTCGGTTTTCCTTTATCAGAGACATCAAATAATGATAGTTTTATACCTAACTGGGTTCCAGTCTTTTCATCGACATTTTGTCCGATGCCAAGAAGGACCTCTTGACTTATAGGATGAAGGTAATTGGAAAACCCGGGAGCTTTTAGCTCTCCAGTTATTGTAGGCGAAGAGGGGTTACTCAAGTCCAGCACAAACAACGGATCTATCTGCCTGAATGTTACAATGTAGCCTTTGTCTCCCAGAAAACGAGTGGAGTAGATTCTTTCAGTAGGCGCAATGTTTTCAATGCTTCCTATCTGGTTCAAGCTTCCATCCAGAATATAGACTGCATTTTTGCTGTCTTGCTGCCAGTTTGTCGTGGCTACTCTTAGGTTACCCTCGAACTCATCCATGGAGAATTGATTGAGGATAGATCCATCTACCATTCCACCACCCGCAAAACCGATTTTTGAGCCAATAACATTAAATTTGCTGATATTGGTTATTGTGCCCCATATAGTGTAAATATCGTTGCCGGCCACATATAAGGCATTATTACTCATGTAGACCAAATTGCCACAACCCAAAAACGCGTTGATACTTGCCGGTTCCTTGTCATCCGTGATGTCGATTGCTGATACGATCAAATAGTTGGATGACAATCTATTTGGATAATACATGATCTTGTCTATGGGTATCTGATTGTAATCATTTTTTTGCGTGGTGTCTCTGAATGTTGGTATGAAATTGTCCGAGTCAGTGTTGTAGTACAAGTATTTATTGGTGACAAGATATACAATATTGTCTATTTTGCGACTCGTTAACAGGGATCCCTCGATTTCAAGTTCCTTGATCAATTGGCTCTTCCCATTTTGATCAATCGAATAGACACCGCAATAGGTGTAGCTCTTGTTTTCTCTATAAGGCATAATTGATTTCTCGGTGCCTTCCATAGACTCCGGAATTGGTCTGATCCAATCATAAAAGCTGTTGCGTGTCCCCAAAACCACCAATCTGTCACGATCAGCGTATATTTCTGTTAACTGAACGTATTGATTGGTATCAGGAGCCATTGACATTTCAATTTCATCAGTCAGTATCGGATTGCCATTGTTTGCCAGAAAAATCTTAATTGATTTACCCAAAGCCACATAGATATACTTCCCATCAGTCTTGATGACGTCAGCTTCGTTTACACCTGTTACCTGTTCGTTTGTAGAGGAATAGTCTCCAGCAGTCGGCGCGAGGGACTCGTTTTTAGAATCACTTTCTGCAGTATAAAGGGTCATGCCAGACATTATTTTGTTCAATTCCATCATTGAACTGATCTTGATTGCCTGACCGATTTTAGTTTTAACATCATCAACCATGACAGCGTCAAGCACAATTGCTTGTGTGCTCACTGATATAACCTTGGAATTATATCCCACAACTTTTCCTAGCACATCCTCACAGATTATTCTCAAAGGTACCATTGTGCGATTCTGAATGATCAGGGATTCCGTGTCGAAAGTCACTGTTTTTTTTATCAAACCTAATTCCATTACAGTGTAATAATTTTTGTCAATGGGAAAAATAAATGTCTTGCCATTGAATGAGATGGATGCTTCCCGTTCAATCTCATTATAGGATACTACAGCGCCGAAATGTTCGCTGATAGCTCTTAAGGGTACAAGCGTTCTGTCTTTATGGATTACCGGCACAACGTCAGGATTATCCGAATCAAGAGACTTCATGGTATTACCAGCCAATATCAGTGGACTGCCAATATGCAAGGCAATAGAATTATTCGGTGATATCTCTTCTGAAAATGAGGGTATAGGTCTCAGACCGATTATAAGCACGATTAATGTTAGGATAAAAAGCTTTTTCATTACACTTCCTCCTTGTTTATTTATCGTGTATATTATATCACTTTCATGGATTGACTGCTCTTTTTTCAATTATAGAAAAATAGATTTCATGATATTATTAGTGTGGTTTGTTGTGTGCTTGTGGGATGAAGTTTAATTTGATATAATTATAAATATTAGTTTACTGATATATACATATGTCACTATTATTTGGAGGGTAGATATGGGACTAAAAGGAAAGGTTTTAATCGCTCAAAGTGGTGGTCCTACTGCTGTTATCAATCAGACACTGGTTGGAATCGTGATGGAGTCCAGAAAGTACACCCAGGTTGAAAGGGTATACGGGGCTTTGCATGGTGTGGAGGGCATTATTAACGAAGAGTTCTTGGACCTTACGCAAGAAACCTCACATAATCTGGAACAGGTGGCCCTAACACCTGCGTCGGCATTGATGTCCACAAGAGTCAAACCTGACAGTGAGTACTGCAAAGAGATATTTCGTGTGTTGCGCGCTCACGAGATTCGTTATTTTTTCTATATAGGCGGGAATGATTCAGCGGATACAGCACGAATTGTCAATGAGGAAGCGAAAAACGCAAATTATGAACTCAGGGTTATTCATGTTCCTAAAACCATAGACAACGATCTGATGCTCAGTGACCATACACCAGGGTTTGGTTCAGCCGCCAGATTTGTCACACAGGCATTTATGGGCGTTAATCTAGATGTCAGAGCCTTGAATGGTGCATATATTGGTGTCGTCATGGGTCGCCATGCAGGATTTTTAACTGCTTCTTCCGCTATAGCTAAAAAATACGATGCCGATGGACCACATCTGATTTATCTGCCTGAAAGAGAGTTTATCATGGATCGGTTTCTATCTGATGTCAAGACGGTCTATGACAGGCATGGCATGTGTGTTGTAGCTGTTTCAGAAGGTATAACGGATGAAAATGGGACACCTATAGTCACTCAACTAGGAAAGGCGGTTGAGAGGGATGCTCATGGTAATGTATTACTATCCGGCACTGGTGCCTTGGGGGATTTACTATCGGCTGAGATTAAAGATAAACTAAAACTTCCTCGTGTTCGAAGTGATACGTTCGGGTATCTGCAGAGGTCTTTTTTCGGATGTGTCTCTGATGTGGATCAGCATGAAGCCCGTGAGGTTGGCGAACGTGCTGTACAGATAGCGATGTGGAATGATGTTGATGGTTCCATTGCTGTTAAAAGGACCGGCAATTACTCAGTCGATTATCGTCTAGAACTATTCGACCAGATTGCCGGCAAGACAAAAATAATGCCTGATGAATTTATAAACCAAGCGGGTAACGATGTGACAGATGATTTTAAATTTTATGTCAGACCACTTTTAGGTTCTGGGTTACCACAGCCTTCATGGCTAAGGGCTCCTCAAGTTCCTAAGTTGCTAAATAAAGAATAATAAAATGGGAGGTAATTAGAATGCCGTTAGTTACATCAACAGAACTTTTCAAAAAAGCTTATGGCAAATATGCCATTGGCGCATTTAATGTCAACAATATGGAAATCATACAAGGAATTGTTGAGGCAGCAAAGGAAGAACAATCACCTTTAATCCTACAGGTTTCAGCGGGTGCACGGAAATATGCGAAGCACATATATCTGATGAAATTGGTGGAGGCTGCTCTAGAGGACACTGACTTGCCTATCTGTCTACATCTGGATCATGGTGAAGATTTTGAAATTGCCAAGTCTTGTATAGATGGTGGTTTCTCCTCTGTTATGATTGATGGTTCAAAGTTTTCCTTCGAAGAAAATATAGCTTTGACAAAAAAAGTCGTTGAATACGCTCATTCGAAGGGTGTTGTCGTTGAGGCTGAGTTGGGTAGACTGGCAGGGGTTGAGGATGATATAAAAGTTACCTCCAAGGATTCGAGTTATACCGATCCGGACCAGGCGGCTGAATTTGTTCACAAAACAGGATGCGATTCTCTGGCTATCGCTATTGGGACCAGCCATGGTGCCTACAAATTCAAAGGAGATCCAAGTTTGGACTTTGATCGACTAGAGACAATTGCAAAACTGCTTCCGGAATTCCCATTGGTTTTACATGGTGCCTCAACAGTCTTGCCGGAATTTGTCGCAAAATGCAACCAATTTGGTGGAGAGATCAAGGGTGCCCAAGGTGTACCTGAAGAGATGCTTTTCAGGACTACGAAGATGGGTATCTGCAAAATAAATATTGATACAGACCTTCGTCTTGCAATGACTGCATCCATCAGAGAGTATATGGCCAATAACCCAGGTGACTTTGATCCTAGAAAATACTTGAGTCCAGCAAGGGAAGCCATTAAAAACATGGTGAAACACAAGATAAGAAGCGTATTGAATTCCAGCAATCGACTATAAGATATTTTAAAACCAAGTAAAACGCTTGAACAATTCTAATGTTCAAGCGTTTTATGTTCAATATAATTATGCATCAGTAAATTTTTTGCGTACTATAGTTCGATATATTTTTTTATCACAGAGACAACATAGTCAATGTCCTGCCTGCTAACATCATTGTTTGTGACAAACCTAAACTCATTAACACGAATTCCAGTCATCTTCACTCCACTGCCGTGCATGTAATCGACGAAACGATTGACATCAAAAAATGGTGTTCCAATCCTAAAAAAAACCATATTGATTTGAACCTTTTCGAGATTAACATTAATACCATCGAGTTTGTTCAACTCCTTTGCCATGTATAAGGCATTGTCATGATCTTCGTGCAGTCTTGACACCATTTTTTCAAGCGATATAATGCCACAAGCAGCCAATACTCCAGCCTGACGCATTCCACCACCCAATATTTTTCGGTTATAGCGAGCTCTTTTAATAAATTCAGTAGAACCGCAAAGCATGGATCCTATTGGGGAACAAAGCCCTTTGGAAATACAAAACATAACAGAATCGCAACAATCTGCTATGTCCTTGGCATCTGCACCAAGAGATACCGCGGCATTAAATAATCTTGCTCCGTCAAGATGGGTTGAAACATTGTACTTTTTAGCCATAGCATAACTATCTTGCAAAATATGAAGCGGTACGACAGTCCCGTCTGTCAAAGCGTTTTCTAGACAGAGCAGGGATGTTTTGGGAAAATGGACATTATCAGGTCTTATTAAGCGCTCAACATCATCCGCATAAATCTTATTGTCTAAATTGTTTACCAAGGCATAATTGACTCCTGAAAGGACGGCAGGAGCACCTGCCTCATAATGGACTATATGAGAGTTGACACCTGCTATTATTTCGTCTCCACGGTTAGTATGAGTCATAATGGCTATCTGGTTTCCCATGGTTCCTGAGGGAACAAACATAGCAGTTTCCTTTCCAGTCATTAAGGCTGCCAAAGATTCCAATCGGTTAACAGTGGCATCATCACCATAAACATCGTCACCTACTTCAGTTACAGACATTGCCAGTCTCATTTCAGGAGTCGGTTTTGTCACAGTATCACTTCTTAAATCTATGTAGCGCATAATTCAGTACCTCCAAGTTTGATTTATAAACACTATCATTAAGATTACACAATTTCAACAATAGTTTTAATCTTATTGTATAATATTTATGCTGATAATAAAACAATGGAAAATAGTTTTCTAATGGGGTACAATAATAATCAAGTGATGAGAATCATAGAGAATTTTGGAGGATAGCATGATGAAAAGAAGGATTACAGATTTGGACATGAAAAGGAGTTGGCTTCAAGCTATTACGTTTTATATCATATACCTTATTCTTGGCTTATTGATTTCGGGTGGTATTGGTGCTATTGTAGGCAGTATATCTGGAGATGGTATACAAGCGGGCATGAGATCTGGAGTAGTGTTTGGCGGTGTTTATACCGCTTATTTATATTATAATGTATATAAGAAGAAAAAGATGAATTCCAAAGTGTTTATTATTTTTGGCGTTATTGGAGTTATTATTGGATTTTTCTATGGGATGACTGTTTCAATCGTTTTTGTTGCAGTGTTGACCACTAGGGAAAATGGTGGTTCATTCGATAATAATGAATTAGATATCTGAATACATTAATGTGACAAAACTATTATTAATCATGTAAGAGGGTGACACATGAGAGAAGAATTAAAAGAAATCTTGCTGTTTATGCAAGAAAAAACATCTGGAGAAATTTTAGAGGACATCGATAGATTCCATCCTGTCGATTTTCTTGAAATGCTCAGTGAGATGGAAGATAATCCCCTTGGCATTCTAGAAAAACTTCCTAATGATTATATTGCACTTTTGATAGACTATGCGGAAGATGATGAGAAATATGGTCTATTATCACTATTCTCAGAGAAGAGAAAAGGGAAAATAATTGATGAGATGTCTTCCGACGAGCTTGTGGATTTGCTTGGATCCATTGATGAAGAACAAAAAGAAGCCATCATTTTAAACATGGCGGATGAAGACGCCGAAGAGGTCAAGGAGCTTCTTGGATACGATGCAGATAGCGCCGGTGGAATCATGGCGACAGAGTTTATTGCTATCAAAGAAACAATGACAATCAGTGAAACTATTAATTTCCTTAGAACTAAAGCCCCAGATTCCGAAACACCATATTATATTTATGTGCTTGATGATAATGAGGTTCTCAAAGGGGTTGTAGCTTTGAGAGATATCATTGTGTCAGACCCCCAGACATTAATATCGGAAATCATGAATGAGAACACCATCAGTATACCTATAGACATGGATCAGGAAACCGTCAGCAATACTTTTGAGAAGTATGGATTCATGGCGATGCCGGTTGTAGATAATTTCGGTATCATGTTAGGTATCATAACAGCCGATGATGTAATGGAAATCATTAAAGATGAGTATACTGAAGATATGTTTCGTTTGGCTGGGCTCGATGAAACCGAGAAACTTTCCGGATCGATTCCAAGGGCTGTAAAATCTCGATTACCCTGGCTTATTGTGAACCTTATAACTGCTATCTTAGCTGCAGCCACTGTCAGCCTTTTTGAAGGCACAATTGTTAGGATTGTTGCTTTGGCGACTTTTATGCCTATTGTAGCTGGGATGGGCGGAAATGCAGGTACACAAACACTTACACTTGTTATCAGAGGTATTGCCTTAGGTGAACTTACTTTTGAAAATCAAAAGGAAATCTTGATTAAAGAAGCAGTGATAGGCGTTATCAATGGTGCTTTTCTAGGACTAACTGTAGCAGGGCTTGGATATTTTTGGGTTCAAAATGCCTATTTTGGTTTAGTTATTGGAGTTGCTATGTTTCTGAATCTCTTTGTAGCGGCTATTTCCGGATTCTTTATTCCAATAATGCTAAAAAAAATTGGCATCGACCCAGCTCTCGCCTCAGCGGTTTTTGTAACAACGGTTACGGATGTACTCGGATTTTTCTTTTTCCTAGGATTTGCGACACTGATGATAACCCACTTGATTTAAAGCGCTTCTTAAAAACATTGAATGCAAATTGAAAAATAACGGGGTGACTTATGTTAATCAGTCTTGAATGGATGATACAGTATGCTTCAATTGGTTTAATAGTTATATTGGCAATAGCAATAATGATAAAACAGACAAAATTTGAGAAAAAAGACTTTTCAAAGGATATCAAGAATGACCTGAGGCTAATTCTGATGGAAAACAACAACAGGATGACCGAGAGTGTATTGGTCAAGATTGCTTCATCCGAAGAGAAACAACAAAGGACACTAAATATTTCTAAGTTGGAAACAATAGAGAAGCTGCAAAAGAACACCAATGAGCTTACTGATGCTTTTTTGAGGTTTCAGAACAATACATCAACTAATATAAACGAGTCCAATCTACGTCTGACAGATAGTATGACCTATAATTTCAACGGCTTGAATTCAAAAATAGAAGAAAATTTGGACAGAATTGGTAAAAAAGTGGATGAACGTCTGAATGAAGGGTTTGAAAAAACAAATAAAACATTTAACAATGTTATAGAAAGGCTTTCAAAAATAGATGAGGCTCAAAAAAAGATAGACAGTTTATCCACTAATATTATTTCTTTACAGGATATTCTGACTGATAAAAAAAGTAGAGGTACATTTGGAGAAGTGCAACTCAATGGCCTTCTAAAATCCATTTTTGGAGAAAAGAATGATAAGGTCTTCGAGATACAGAAGATTTTACCAAATGGATCAATCGCAGATGCCGCAATTCATATCCCTGATCCGATAGGTCTACTATGCATAGATTCCAAGTTTCCGCTGGAAAACTACCAGAGGATGATCGATAAAAACATCAGTAGCTTTGAAAGATTAAAATATGAAAGGGATTTTAAAATCAATGTTAAGAAACACATCAATGATATAAGCTCTAAATATATAATAGGTGATGTAACATCCAATCAAGCAATCATGTTTGTGCCTGCAGAGGCGATATTTGCTGAGATCAATGCCTATCATGTGGATCTTATAGAGTTTGCAAGGGATCAGAGAGTCTGGATAGCTTCTCCTACAACCCTGATGTCAGTTCTATCAACCGTCCAGGTAGTCTTGAAAAACATGGAACGGGATCAATACACAAGTATCATTCATGAAGAACTAAAAAAACTGGGAGAGGAATTTGGAAGATATAAATCAAGATGGGATTCACTCGCAAAAGATATCGATAAGGTTTCTAAAGATGTAAGGGAGATAAACGTCACTTCCGGAAAGATAGAAAAAAGATTTACGCAGATATCCAATGTGGATATTGAAACAGGTGATGAAGAAATTTTGCCAATACCGGATGTAAACAAAAGTAAGGAGGAATTATAAAATGGCAGTAGAAGGAAGAAATTTTCAAAAAAGGTGTAGTGGCACCAGGTTTTGAGCTAATAGGAAATGATGGAGAGATATATAGATCATCTGACTACAAGGGTGAAAAGTGGCTTGTTGTTTTTTTCTACCCCAAAGACAACACACCGGGTTGCACAATCAAGTCCTGTGAGTCTAAAGAGATTTACGATGAAATTAGATTACTGAGATACGAGGTACTCGGCATCAGCAGAGATGATATCAAATCACATATCAACTTCAGTCAAAAGTACGATTTGCCATAGGGTGTAGAAAGATCTACCTTTGTGATCGATAAAGGAGGGAAAACTTTAAAGGGATTCAGAAATGTGAAGGGGAAAGATCATGCTTTGACAATCTATCAATACTTAAGCAGTCTAATCGAATAAAATCATTGGAGAGTACATTTATTAATGCAATTATTAAATGTAACAAATTAAGTTATGAAGAAAATGACATTTTCTTGCAATTGTAAAGTAAAAGCAAAAGTGGTAAAATTGTAGTGGGTTCAAGGAATTTTTTTGTTTGCTTTTTTTAAATGATTAAGTTAAGATACAGATTAAAAAATGATAAGAATAGAGTTCTCATACACAGAAAGGAGTTAGATTTGAAATCCTATTATCTCAAACGTTTAGTCTCATTACTTATTACAATAGTACTTATTACAACTCTTACATTCGCGATGATGCATTCAATTCCAGGTGGCCCTTTCACGCGAGAAAGACCTGTACCTGAAGCAATATTGAAAGCGTTAAATGAAAAATACAACCTGGATGATCCAATCCTGGTTCAATATTTCAAATACATGAAAGGTCTAGTCACCTTTGACTTGGGCCCTTCCTATTCTAAAATTGGAACCACAGTCAATGAGCTGATTATCGAAGGATTTCCAGCAACTGCAAAGATTGGTGGACTGGCTATATTACTCATTGTCATACTCGGAATACCTTTGGGAGTCATATCCGCGCTGAAACAAAACAAAGGGATAGACTATTTTGTAATGTTTATAGCTACACTCGGTATAACCGTTCCCAACTTCGTAATAGCGACGGGGATCATCTATTTCTTTGCAGGCCAATTGGGTTGGATTCCCAGCTTTGGGCTAAGCACACCTGCTAGCTATATAGGACCAGTCATTGCATTGGCGGGTTATTCATTGTCGTTTATTGCCAGGCTCACCCGATCCAGTATGCTGGAGGTATTAAGACAAGATTATATCAGAACTGCAAGAGCTAATGGCATTGGTGAGTTCACAGTTATTGCCAAGCATGCTATAAAGAATGCTTTAATTCCGGTAGTAACTTATTTGGGACCTACAATAGCAGCAATATTGACAGGATCTTTTGTTATTGAAAAGATATTTGCTATACCTGGGATTGGTCGATACTTTGTTGAAAGTGTAACCAATAGAGATTATACAACCATTATGGGTATTACAGTGTTTTATGCACTATTCTATCTTATCATGATATTGCTGGTAGATATTACGTATTCGTTCCTGGATCCCCGCATCAAGCTAAAGGGGGATAAGTAATCATTATGGATAAGAATAAATTTGTGTTTATAGAACAAATAGGCGAGGGAAGTGAGGCTATTAGACCTAGCTTGACTTATTGGCAGGATGCCTGGAGAAGATTGAAAAAAAATAAGTTGTCCATGATAGGGATCTTTGTTGTTTTTCTTATTCTTGGATTTGGGTTTGTTGGACCTTATCTAACGCCATATTCCTATTCAGACCAGGTCAATAAATATAAGAATTTGCCCCCGATGCTTGATTTGTATGAAATTGATGGATATTACTTTCATCTTTCAAAAGACTACAATATGTTTATTGTAGAACCCGATGGTACATTGATAGACAGACTTGATTTGCCTCCTTTAAACAGGGATGCTATCAACAAGATATATCGATATGAAATGGGTGATGAAGAAGTTATTTTGGATTTCTCATATAATCTATTACCGGATAAGCAGGGCTATGATTATGACTTTACCATTGAGTTCCGCGGGCAGGTGGCAACCCAACCACAAATGAGCAAGCTTAACAAGATGTTTCCTTTTGGAACAGATGGTCTTGGGAGAGATCTTTTAACACGTGTGATGTATGGCGCTCAGATATCTCTTTTTGTTGCTTTTGTTGCAACTCTGGGAAATTTGTTTATTGGTGTCATTTATGGCAGCATATCCGGATATGAGGGTGGCAAGGTAGACGAGATTATGATGAGAATCGTCGACATCATAAACTCTATTCCACTAGTCTTATATGTTATTCTACTTATGGTTTGGTTCAGAGGCGGTGGTTTAACCAATATAATCATCGCACTGATTAGTGTTTACTGGGTGTCTATGGCAAGGCTGGTTAGAGGCCAGATGCTATCTCTTAAAGAACAGGAATTCGTATTGGCAGCTCGGGTTATCGGGGTTTCTAAGTGGAAGATAATCTTTAAACACCTCATCCCAAATGCTATGGGTCCTATTATTGTCAGTATGGCTATGATGATACCGGCTGCTGTTTTTACAGAGTCTTTCCTAAGCTTCATAGGGTTGGGTGTTTCAGCACCGGTGGCTTCTTGGGGAACACTTGCAAACAATGCGCTATCAGGGTTGACAACCTATCCTTATCAGTTGTTTTTCCCGGCATTATCAATCGCCTTTACCATGTTGGCATTTAATTTCATTGGTGATGGCTTGCGAGATGCTTTAGACCCAAGATTGAGAAAAGGTTAGGTATAATATGGATAATAATAAAGAATATATATTAGAAGTCAAAGGATTGAAAACATCTTTCTACACCCATGGCGGTGAGGTTCAAGCCGTAAGGGGAGTAGACTTCAAAATAAAGAAAGGCGATGTACTTGGTATCGTGGGTGAGTCTGGCAGTGGAAAGAGCGTAACTGCTTTATCTGTTATGAAGTTAATCGATTATCCTGGTGAAATCAAGGAAGGACAAATCATTTTTGATGGTATTGATTTGACAAAGTATTCAAATCAAAAAATGTCAAAGATCAGAGGAAATGAAATAGCCATGATATTTCAGGATCCGATGACATCGCTAAACCCTGTATTCAGTATCCAGAACCAGATGATTGAAGTGATTAGAAAACATCAGAAGATTGGAAAGCAAGAAGCCTTAGAAAAAGCAATTGAAATGCTTCATCTGGTGGGTATCCCAGAACCGGGAAAAAGAATTAAATCTTTCCCCCACGAGTTTTCAGGCGGTATGAGACAAAGGGCTATGATTGCAACTGCACTTTCCTGCAATCCAAAGCTTCTGATAGCCGATGAGCCGACTACTGCCTTGGATGTTACCATTCAGGCTCAGATATTGGATATTATGAAGGATATCACACAAAAATTAAACACATCCATTATACTGATTACCCATGATTTGGGTGTTATAGCGGAAATATGCAAAGATGTCATTGTCATGTATGGCGGCATGGTTATGGAAAAAGGGACGGTTGACGATTTGTTTTATAACCCCAAGCATCCATATACCAAAGGGCTGTTGAAGTCTGTACCGAGAATGGATAAGTTGGAGAAAGGCAGATTGATACCCATACCAGGGTCGCCACCTGACTTGTTATCACCACCAAGAGGCTGTCCTTTTTCTACCAGATGCCCGCATGTAATGGAGATTTGTGTAGAGGAAATGTCCCCTGTGTTTAAAATCAATGAAAACCATAGCTCAGCATGCTGGTTGCTTCATGAAGACTCACCTGTTGTGGAAGGCTATGAGAAGGGGGTATTGGCAGAAAATGGAAAATAAGGCTTTTTTAGAAATCAAAAATTTAAAAAAATACTTTGAAGTCAGCAAGAGTTTTTTAAAGAAGAACAGGATGTATCTAACTGCTGTTGATGGTGTTTCATTTGAAATTAAAAAGGGTGAAACTTTTGGATTGGTTGGTGAATCAGGATGCGGCAAATCCACTCTTGGCAGAACAATTGTTAGATTATATGAACCAACAGAAGGACAGGTATTTTTTGATGGTGATAACATCACCGAATTATCGCAGAAAGAAATGCTTAAGTATAGAAAGAGACTTCAAATGATTTTTCAGGACCCATATGCTTCATTGAATACAAGAATGACCGTGGCGGAAATCATCGGAGAAGGTATAGATACTCATAATATAGCTAAAGGGAAAGAAAGACAGGAAAAGATTCAAAATCTTCTTCAGACCGTTGGTCTCAAGAGTGAACATGCTAGCCGGTATCCCCATGAGTTTTCTGGTGGACAGCGTCAGAGAATCGGTATCGCGAGATCGTTGGCTGTAGAACCAGATTTAATTGTGTGCGATGAGCCAATTTCAGCCCTGGATGTTTCGATTCAAGCTCAGGTTGTCAATATGCTTGAGGATCTTCAGAATGAAATGGGATTGACATATCTGTTTATCGCACATGACTTGTCCATGGTCAAGCACATATCGGATAGAATTGGTGTAATGTATCTTGGTAAAATGATGGAAATCTGTAGTAGTTATGAGCTTTATAGAAAACCCCTTCACCCTTACACACAAGCTTTGCTGTCATCTATACCGGTTCCTGATCCAAGAAAAAACCGTGAAAGTAAGAGAATAATTTTACAGGGTGATGTTAAAAGCCCTATCAATCCACCGGAAGGGTGTAGATTCAATAGTCGTTGCAGGTATTGTGAACAAATATGCAAGGAAGTGACGCCAGAACTGCTCGAAATTGAAAAGGACCATT
>LDZT01013506.1_pt1 | contig 18878 bp, 18 predicted proteins | sample 615521 | NCBI WGS metagenome assembly LDZT01 (sample SAMN03408292, study PRJNA278302) | terrestrial metagenome | isolation source: oil reservoir sample SB1 | place: USA: Alaska, North Slope, Schrader Bluff formation | collected 2011-09
ATTAAATTATCCAGTTTAACTCCTTTATGTACAACAGTACTTCCTAAGGTCGCTCTGTCAATAGTTGTATTAGCTCCAATTTCAACATGATCTTCTATAATAACATTCCCAATTTGTGGTACTTTCTGGTAATCGTTGCCTTGAGGAGCAAATCCAAAACCATCCGCCCCAATCACTACACCCGAATGCAAAGTGCACTCCTTGCCTATAATATTCATACTGTAAACTTTGACACCTGCAAACAATGTGGTTTTTTCACCTATCTTGCAATGATCACCCACGTAAGTTAAAGGATAGATCTTGGCCTCATCGCCTATTTCGGTATCTTCACCAATATAAGCAAACTCACCAATATACACGTTTTGGCCAATATGAGCATTGGGATGTATGAAAGCCTGAGGCGATATTCCCTTCCGATTTAGAAAAATCTGATTGAATTTTTCGAGTAAAAAAGCAAATGCCACATAAGGATTCTCTACACGTAGCAATATGGGTTTAACAGGATGTTCGGGTATGAAATCTTTACTTACAAGAACTATAGAAGCTTTAGTAGTATAAATGAAAGGAATATATTTGGGATTGGCCAGAAATGTTAACGTCCCCGGACTCGCCTCTTCAATTTTTGCTAAATTATTGATCTTGATATCAGGATCTCCCTCTACCTCGGCATTGAGCAGGGCAGCTAATTCATGGGCAGTAAATTCCATATAATACTAGTTATGTTAAATAAATGCAAAAGTAAGTTATATTAATTATTATAAGAGTTAATCACACCACTAATTTTATACCGAATCGAACAGAAATAATCTATTGATGAAAAATCGATAAAAATTTCATTTTCAATGCGACATTCCCATAGATTTAGGTATTTAGGCATGCTTTCAAATTTTGAGCAAATAACAAACCATACAGTGATTTGTTATAAAATAGCTTATTTTGACGATTCTAATCAAACTAAACAAAAGGCTCATGGAAATTACTTTAAATAAAGCGCAACAAGATGTAGATCAATGGATAAAAACCATTGGGGTGAATTATTTCGACGAATTGACCAATTTGGCGCTGCTGATGGAAGAAGTAGGAGAAGTAGCTCGCATCATGGCGAGAAAATATGGTCAACAGATGGCTAAGCCAGAGGAAATAGCCGATAATCTATCCGATGAGTTTGCCGATGTTTTGTTCGTCCTGATATGCCTGGCCAACCAAACAGGAACAAACCTTACCGAGGCCTTCCTCGCGAATCTCGTAAAGAAAACTACACGTGATGCACTGCGCCACAAGAATAACCCTAAACTGAAAAAATAAAACCTCATCACTAATTCTGATTCTGAATGAGAATAATCCTATTCCCTTTCCTATAAAAAATTGAAATCGAGGAGCGTTAAAAAACCTTCGTTTACGTATGAATTTTTTAGGTTTTCATATTCATAATTTTAAAAGCTTCATTAAGCTGATTCCTCTTTTTTTAATGGCAGGTTTCATCCTAAACCTATCAAAGATTCATGCTCAGGTTCTCTATTCTATTTCTGGTAAAGTAGTGGATGCCCGAAATGGATCTCCCCTTGCCTTTGTAAATATTCAGGTAAACGATAAAATGATAGGCACAGTGAGCGATATAGATGGAAATTTTCACTTTTCCTCATCACAGCCCATCGATAAATTGCGGTTCTCGTATATAGGTTATGAAACTCTTGTATTAGAACGATCTTCCTTAAAACAAAAAATTACCGTTAAGCTCAGAAAAACAGAAATAGAATTAAAAGAGGTTACCATATATCCAGGACAAAACCCAGCATTACGTATCATTCGGAATGCCATGAATAATCGTAAACGCAACAATATCGAAAATTTACCTGGTTTTTCGTACAATGCATATGAAAAGACTGTATTTAGCATCAAGGCCGATTCACTTTTGTTAGCAGATACCAACTCGCTGGATACCAACCTAAGGCGTTTAAGGGAATTCATCAACCGACAGCATCTGTTGGTCATTGAAAATTATATTGACCGTCAATTCCAATCACCAAACAAGAATATCGAAAAAGTAGTTGCCACAAAAGTTTCTGGTTTAAAAGACCCTATTTTCGTATTTCTGCTTAGCCAACTTCAATCGAGTACATTTTATGAAGACGTTTTTAGCATTGGTGGCCAAAACTTTATTAATCCTTTGGCCGAAAACAGTATAGAAAAATATTTTTATCAACTCGAAGACACTATTATCAGTGGACATGACACCACTTACATCATTTTTTACCGACCATGGAAGGGAAAGAATTTCGATGGACTAAAAGGTGTTTTGCATATTAATAGCAATGGTTGGGCGGTTTCGTCGGTTACGGCCGAACCCTACCAAAAAGACGAAAACTTCGAGATAAAGGTTCAGCAACTATATGAACAGGACTCTAATGGGATATGGTTTCCAAGCCAATTAAACATAGATTTAATCATGAATATTGTTCAGATAAATGCGGGTAACCAACCTACGCCATTTCGAATCATCGCAAGTGGAAAAACTTATATAGAAAATTTTAAACTTATAGATATTCCCACGAAAGACATTTTCTCACATATTGAAATAGATGTAATACCCGAGGCTATCCATAGAGACGAAGATTATTGGCAGAGAATAAGAGCAGTTCCTATAGACGAAAGAGAAAAGGAAACCTACAGGGTGATAGATAGCTTAGGAGCCGCTCATAATCTCGACCGATTTACCTATACGCTCGATGCTTTTATGAAAGGAAAAATTGCAATCAAAAAAGTAAATCTTGACCTAGAAAAACTCATGCGTTATAACGGTCACGAAGGGTTTTATGCTGGTTTGGGATTAGAAACCAACGATCTTTTTTCACGCCGCTGGCAAACTGGGGCCTATTGGGGTTATGGATTGAAGGACAAAACCGCTAAATGGGGAGCATTTCTTCAACTCAATCTTCCTAACACGCATGATTCCTATTTTCGCTACGATTATCAATTCGATAAACAAGAAAGCGGAGTAATAGAATTTACAGGTCGAAATTTTTCAGGAGTTGATCCTTATACCTATCGAAATTTTCAAATCAACAGGATGGATGCCCTCAATGAACATCAACTCAGCTTTTCAACCCGTATATTCGAATATACAAATGTTTGGTTAGCCTTGTCCATAGCAAAATTCAACCCCGCTTACGATTACAGATTTATATATCATGAATTCGGAAATAACGAAATATTTAATTTTTCAGAGTTATCGGCCTCGTTTCGCTGGGCTTATGGAGAAAAGTTCATTCGTACTACAAAAGGCAAGGTCTCGCTGGGGACGAAATTTCCCGTAGTTTGGTTTCAGTTTAATAAAGGACTCGACTTTTTGCCAGGAGGAGACTTCGACTATTTCCGCACCTTCTTGGATGTAACTTATTCCTTCTATACCCCTTTCATTGGTAAAACCTCCTTACGTTTGAATGCTGGTATGGCATCTTCGAATCTTCCGAGTAGTAAATTATTCAATGCGCGTGCCAACCATGCCGATTTTACGCTGTTTTCTCCTGGAAGCTTTACAACCATGCGAATGAATGAATTCTATTCCGATCGTTTTATAGCCTTTTTCGCTCAGCATAACTTTGGCCATCTATTATTTAGGTCTGGAAAATTTCAACCCGAACTGGACCTTTTTTCTTCGGTTTTGTTTAGCAACCTTCGGCATCCAGAATATCATGAAGGCATTTCAATGAAAACAGCCGAAGAAGGATACTTCGAATCAGGCTTGCTTATTCATCGATTGATCGATTTTGGATTCTATAATTTAGGTATAGGAACAGCATGGCGTTATGGAACTTACAGTTTACCAAGACTTTCAGATAATTTAGCCCTAATGTTGTCGCTTAACTTTAATATATAATTCTACTTTCCATGTCTCCAACTTTATTAATGCCACGTCATAATGAAACCCATATAATGCTGCGAAAAAACTCACCAATGATAAAATTTTAAAGCTTTTCATACTTGCTCTCCTTATCCACTTCCTTGTTTAGAATATGCTGCCTTTAGGTGGGTTTCTCAAACTCTCCACCAGCGGCTGAATGCAAACCATTGTTCGGGATGCTGCTTTATGATATTACCAATCTCGTCCATAAAAATCTGTGTGTTTTCAAAGATGTCTTTTTCTAAATCGCCTGTTTTTTTCAATGGTATAGGAGGTTTAATCATAAGATGGTTTTTGCCGTTGGCTGTTGCTAAACTATAAATAGGTAATACTGGGCATCCTACTCTCAGAGCCAAAGCTGCAGGGCCTTTGGCTGTAAGTTTTTCTCGTCCTAAAAATTTCACTCTTACTCCTCCTATCAGTCTCTGGTCACTCAACATTATTAAAATACCGTTGTTTTTCAAGAATTTGATAAGAGCGAGTACATTACTCTTCGATTCATTCTCTTTTATCCATTTTATACCAATCATATTTCTGAGCTCTGTAAAGAGTTGTTCGGTTTTTTCATCATTTTGCTCTCTCATGATGGTGGCACAATTAGGAAATCCAGCGAGGGTAAGCGTATGAGTAAGCATAGTAAAATTTCCAATATGAGCCGTAAGAGCAATAACGCCTTTTTGTTGCATTAAGGCCTCTTCTAAATATTCTTTTCCACTAATGCCTTCAATAAAATCTTCATAAACCGGCATACTACCTTTTTTGCAATAATATGCCAGATCAACGGCCTGATTCAGGAAAAACCCAATCATTTCTTTGGCCTTACCATCCAAAGTTTTATCATCCATAGCATCCCCATAAAGAATTCTCAGGCTCGTTTTGGCTCTATCTTTGAACTTATTGGAAATGGAAAATTTAGTTAATGCATGAACGAGGGCTCTAAAAAGAGTTTTGGGTAAAATTTTGGTGAGAGCCAACAACAGCTTTAAAAAAAATCGTCCCGCCAATTTCTGAGAAGAATTGTTATTTGCAGCCATTATTCATGATGATTGATGAGTGCCGCCTTGTTAATCTTTCCCGAACCTGTTTTGGGTAGCTCCTCCAGATATTCGATGTGCCGAGGCAGTTTGAATCTCGAGAGTTGTTCCCTAAGATATTCCATCACATATTTTTTAGGTAATACAATCCCTTCTTTCAATACTATAAAACACTTCACTACTTCACCTCTCAATTCATCAGGGATACCAACCGCTGCAGCCTCTTTAATGCAAGGATGCTTCAATAAAACCTCTTCAATTTCGGCTGCCCAAACCAACTCGCCTCCCACTTTAATCGTATCTTTTGATTTCCCAATAATATATAAGTTTCCATGTTCATCGAAGCGACCGAGATCGCCCGTATAAAACCAGCCATTCTTAAAGGCTTCCATATTCAATTCGGGTTCGTTGTAGTATCCACAAAATACCGATTTACCTCTGGCCACTAACTCACCAATCTCACCTTGAGGCATTTCGTTGCCTTTGGAATCGAAAATTTTCAATTCTACATTAGGAACAGGCTTACCTACCGATCTAATGTTATCGGGCGAAGAAGCAGATATAGGTGGAATAACCTCCGTCATTCCCCAACCATTTAATATTACAGCATTCGGACAAAGTTTCTGAAAACGCATCATCAAATCATATGACGATGGTGCGCCAAATACATCTGCCCAACGAAGACTTTCCAAAGAATACGATTCCACTTCCTTTAAATATAATATGGCATAATACATGGGTGGAACCATAAATACTCCAGTTACTTTCCATTTGTCAACCATTCTAATGAAATCCAAAGGTGAAAAACGAGGCATAATTACATGACTCATCCCATATTTTACCGTTGTCATTACAAATAAGATTCCTGCTGAATGAGATAGAGGGACTGCGGCTATGGTACGCTCGCTTTCATCTATCCTTAATATAGTTTTCAAATAATCATAAGTGGTAAAATATTTTAACTGCTCGGCACCTAAATGAATATGCTCATAATTCCACAATGCACCCTTAGGTTTGCCCATAGTACCAGAAGTGTAAAAGATACTCGAAATCATTTGAGGGTCTATTTCCTGATCTGCCAAATCATTCTTCCCATTTTCTACTAAACCCCAAAATGAAATATATCGTGAGTCATCTTCTATTGTAATAATCTCTTTCAAGGAGCTGATGCGACTTTTCAACTCAAAAAGACTAAATTTCACATCTGCAGTAGTGATAATGCCCTTCAAACCACAATGGTTTGATATGGAAATAATTTCATTGAGACTTAGGGCAAAATCAATAGGCACCACAATACATCCCAATGAATACACGGCAAAATAAGAATAAATATATTCGATACAATTGGGAAGATAAATAGCAATTCTGTCATTTTTTCTGAAACCCAAATCGAGCAAACTATTGGCCAATCGAAATGAATTATCTCTCAACGACTGAAAATCGTATTCCTTGTCCTGATAAATATAAGCTGTCTTCCTTCCGTACTTGTCGGCTGCATCAATTAAAAGCTCTCTTGCATCCATATTTTCTCCCTTTTATTCGTAAATTGTTTTAAAAACCTATTGCGTAACAAAATTATATGAAATGCTTTTATTGCAATCTTTAAATCATTTTAACTAACATTACTGTTAGCAAGTTATCTTCTTCTCATTATTCATCCGAAACATTAAATTTCAATATATAAAATTTAATTATCTCAATTAATAATAATTTTTAAATTTCTTCTTCATAACGGTCAAAAAAAATTCCAAGCCCCATACTGAGCTTTATAAGAAGCAGGCTTTAAGAGAAAGAAATACTGATTCATTTTCTCAAAATGGCATATTTATTCTATTAATTATATGTTTTTTATGGTTTCTAATCAACTCTAATAAACATTACATTTAAAAACGATTATTCATTTTTTAATATTAATTTTTCATTAGTGTCTACTAAAAATTTAAGCTAAGTTGAAAGCCGACGTTTTCACATATTTCAGGTCCATCGTAGACCGGTTTTTCGAACAGTTCTCTGATCGGTGTTTTATCGATGAGAGAACCCCGCAAAACGCGGAGTACATCGAACAAGCTGCGATTGAGATGGCAGTCATGTTCGGCGATAGCAACAAGACAGTAAGCACATATGGCGCAATAGATCTGTATTCTGACAGCATTCTCGGAGTTGCCCCAAAAGGCTTTGATATACAGATGCTGCTTGATCCATTTGAAAAACAGCTCAACTTGCCAACGCTTTTTATAAAGCATTGCAATGTCTTTTGCGCTGATATAAAGCGCATTGGTGATGTATGTAAACGTGCGTTTGAGCTCCTTGGCATAATACACGATTCTGCGAAGTTTCCCGGGGTATTTCTTCCTGGATTGATAGCCAGTAAGTTCAATGATCTGGTCGCTGATGACACCATCATCATCTTCAATAAGCGCCTCTCCGTCAAAGATTTCGTACTGAAGTCTGCCTCTCTGACGGATAATGAAATAAGAGTCAATGATGTTGATTTTGTACAATCTGGCAAGGTCAAAGTAGCCCCTGTCAAAGATGTAGTAAGCATTGGGCTCATAAGGGATCCGATCCATCGCCTGAGTGTCGTGAACATTGGCGTTGGTGATATGAATATAGGTTGGAATCTGGGTAACCACATCGAAGAGCGTATGAGCTTTGATTCCGCTTTTTGTACTGCGGAACTTTGCCCACCAGAAAAGATTGAGGCAGAGATCAATAGTTGTAGAATCAAACGCATAAAACTTTCCGCAGAGTTCAAAAGGTGTATTAATTCGTTTATTTTGCGCTATTTCAATGAGTTTCTTAGCAAACTCTTCAAATATGTGGTAATCCCTGTTCGCATTGGCCTTGGCAAGGTTCGCCAATTTAATCTCTTCTTTCCCGAATCCCAGATGGTAAGCTTTCCTGGAGTGCGCTGTCACTACACTGATGAGTTCTCGAAGTCTATCACAACCATACAACTGACCAAACATCATCATAAGCAACTGATTCCAACAGGTAAAGTGTTTGACGTACTTGTCTCCATCATAATTTTTGACGATCCAATCAAAAGCTTCCTTTGGAAGCAGTTTGATGAGTTGTGTAAATACATAAGTTCCGGTGTTCATATTGCTTTGAGGTTTAAGCTCAAACAATATATGAAATCAAATGTAGATGTTAAATTATTAGCTATATCTTGTTAATTATTAAATAATTATAAAGATTAAACAAAAAGTTTAGTAGACACTAATGTTAATTTTTAAATTATCTCAGTAATTTTATGTTTTTCTTTTCATAGTTTATTACATTTGCAATCCTATCTTTTGAAAAAACAATGAAATAAAGAATTTGCACCATGTTTTATGCCTAAAATGATTGAATTAAAGGGTTTTAAAAGAATATAGATCATGGAAAATTTGTCGATTACCACTCAGCTATTAAGAATGTCGAAATTCCCCTTCATTCAGCGCTATATGCTCAAGAAGGTCGATAGTCATCTTTACACAATCATTGTGGAAGACGACAAGCGAAATCTTCATTCGGTGAAAATGAGAAAGTACCATTTCATTTCTGCCATGATGCATTCAGCTATGAAGAATGTAAGGAAAGGGCGTATTTCAACTTATGCCATTCAAAGACTCAACGAGGTATTAGTTGAAAATGCCTTTTTTAAGGCTCCAGAAGAGATGAAACAAGCTAAAGATGCTTTTAAGAATAAATTTGGTTATGATGCACCGAGTTTTATTACACTTTCGCCCACTCAGGCTTGCAATTTAAAATGCACAGGCTGCTATGCAAGCTCCGATCCCCATGCAAAAGCCACTCTTGCATACTCTGTCGTCGACCGTTTAATCAGCGAAGTTCACACTTCTTTTGGAAGCCGGTTTATCACTATTAGCGGAGGTGAACCTTTTCTTTATCAAAGTGAAGGACATACTTTAATCGATTTATTCGATAAATACAAAGACATGTTCTTCCTCATTTATACCAATGGCACATTGATTACTCGGGAATTAGCACATGAGCTGGCAAGGGTGGGTAATGCTACACCAGCCATCTCAGTGGAAGGTTTTGAAAAGGAAACCAATGAAAGACGTGGCAATAACGTTCATAGAAGAATCCTCGAAGCCTTTGACAATCTCCGTAAAGAGGGTGTACCCTTCGGAATTTCAGTTACTGCTTCCAACAATAATATACAAACCCTCCTTCAAGATAAATTTTACGAATATTATTTCGACCAACAAGGTGCAACCTACATGTGGCAATTTCATTTCTTCCCAATTGGCAGGGGCAAGGAACAATTCGACCTCATGTTAAACCCCGCCGATCGTCTCAAACTTTACGAGATGTGGGAAAAACAAATAACCGAGAAAAAACATTGTATAGCCGATTTCTGGAACAGCGGAGTGCTCACTTGCGGTTGTATCGCCTATGGCGGAAATCGTGGTTACCTTTATATCGACTGGAATGGAAACATTATGCCCTGTGTATTCGTTCCTTACTATCAACATAATATCATCGATTTGTACAATTCTGGTAAGGATCTAACTTACGCCCTTCAATCAGATTTCATGAAAAACGGCCGAAAATGGCAACAAGAATATGGTTTAAGCAATCAAAAAGCACCAAATAACTGGCTTATGCCATGCTCTATACGCGACCACTACGATAACTTCCGTAAGAATATACTCACCTCCGAAGTAAAAGGAGAAAACCAGGAAGCTCAAGAAATTCTCGACGACCCCCTCTATTATGAAAAATTAGATTCGTTCGATAAAGAATTGGAAAAACTAAGCGACCCCGTCTGGAAAAGCAAATATCTGAATCAACCTTGAACTCTATGTTGAAAACCTTTTTCTACAAATCTCCTGATTCTGGTAATGCAGTCAATTAGTAAATCTGAACCCTTAGCTAACTTGAACTCGATTAAGATTCATCCTTTATACAATAAATCATACTTCAATCGCCCTCTTCCTTCAGCTTTAGACGAATCTCAATGACTATCGATTCAGTCTTAACTCATGCTCATTGAATTATTACTAAGAAACTCCTTAGAAGGTATTGCAAATTCAGTTTTCTAATGGAGCAATAGAACATTTTCAAAGAATATTTGTTTATACACCTAAAGCTGCTTGATGATTCGATGTGAGGCAACTTGGATTTTGTAATAACCTGCAAATTAATAAATTCAATAAAAAATTTTAAAAAGTTAACAAAAATTTAACATTAGATGTTGTAACTTTATTTGTATATACATATATTTGCAAAAGATTTTAAAAGCAAATTTCAAAAGTTAAAACAAAACAACTATAAGATTCAAATAACTAATAATTAGTCAATTAAATAACACTAAAAACAACCATAATTATGATAAAAGTTGGAATTATAATTGGAAGTACACGACCTGGGCGCAACTCTGAGGCAGTTGCCAAGTGGGTTTATGAGATTGCAAGCAAAAGAAAAGACGCCATTTTCGAGCTTGTAGATTTAAAGGATTATAATTTTCCTTTACTTGATGAATCCATTCCGCCCTCTATGGGCCAGTACGAACATGAATATACTCGTAGATGGGCCGAAAAGATTGGCTCGTTGGATGCATTCATTTTTGTTACTCCTGAGTACAATCATGGGCCAAGTGCCGCTTTAAAAAATGCGCTCGATTATATCTACACCGAATGGAATAACAAGTCAGCTGGATTTGTAAGTTATGGATCGATGGGGGGAGTTCGCGCAGTAGAACAATTACGCCAGATTATGGCTGAACTACAAATTGCCGATGTACGTGCTCAAGTCTCTCTATCACTTTTCACTGATTTTGAAAATTTCAGCACTTTTAAGCCGGCGCCAATGCATGAAACTTATCTTAATACGATGATCGACCAATTAGTGGCCTGGGGCGAAGCTCTGAAGACGATCAGAAAATAAACCATGAACTCTACTGAGAAATTACCGGTATTCTATATTCCTCACGGAGGAGGACCATGGCACGTTATGGAAGATTACATGGGCGATCCTGAGGGATATGGAATGCTTAAAAATTATCTCGAAAAACTTGGGAAAGAATATCGAGAGAAAATCGATTCACTTTTGATTGTCTCTGCTCATTGGGAAGAACCCTTACCCACTATACATTTCGGGGGCAATCCTTCCATGTTTTACGATTATTATGGCTTTCCCAATTTTACGTATCATTTACGCTGGCCTGCACCCGGTAATCCAGAACTTGCAGCTTACATCGAACAGATAATGAAACAAGCAGGATTTCAAACCAAACGAGAAACCGAAAGAGGTTACGATCATGGAACTTTTGTTCCAATGATGATTGCATTTCCGGAGGCAAAGATCCCCACGGCTCAACTCTCATTGGTTAAAGGCCTTGATCCAGCACTTCATATTGCATTGGGCAAGGCTCTCGAACCATTACGCTCACAAAAAGTTCTCATCATTTGTTCCGGTATGAGCTATCATAATCTGCATGCACTCATGACAGGTAGTAAATATGTTGGAGAAGATTCGAAACATTTTGATGAATGGCTCACAGCATCAATTGAATCGGGAAATGCCGAAGAAAGGAATAAAAAATTAATCAACTGGTTGAAAGCGCCAGCTGCAAGAGAATCTCATCCAAGAAGCGAACATCTGGTGCCTTTATTTGTGGCTGCTGGGGCTGCTGGCAACGATATGGGTTACAGAGATTATTCGGGAATTTTGCTAAGGGCTAGTATTTCGGCATTTAAATTTGGTTGAAAAATCTCCCATTGAAGTATGGATACAAATAAGATTACGATAGAATTTTTTCATGATGTACTTTGTGCCTGGTGTTATGCTCTTTCACCCCGTATAGAAAAATTAAAAGATGCTTTTGGCGATAAAGTTGAAATAATTCATCGTTCTTTTGCACTGGCGCCTGAGCCCAACAGTATTTCCCAAATTTTTGGGCAGAAAGAACAAGGCAAGAAGGAGATTCTGAAGCATTGGCGTGCTGCCAATCAAAATGACGATGAACATCGGATAAATGTTGAATTAATGGCTACTCGACAATTCGATTATCCTTATTCCACACCGGCTCTTTTAGCATGCAAAGCAGCAGAATTACAAAGTGGAAATGCTATGCATGCCAAAATGTTTAACCGCTTACAAAAAGCTCATCTTACCGAATGCCTCAATATTAATGATTTCGAAATTCTTCTACAATGTGCCAACGATATAGGCTTAAATGTTACACAATGGGAAAAAGACTTCGAAAGTCACAAAGTAAGACAAATGCTCGACGATGATCAATATCGTGCTCATCAATACAAAATTAATTCGGTACCTACCCTTATTGCCAATCAGAAATACAAACTCACAGGTGCACAACCCTATAACATTCTTCTGGAATGGTTTCAACAAATACGATAATTTATAATAAAAATCTAAACACTTTAATTTATAATGAAGGTTGTAGTGACTTATAAGACTTCAGACAAAGAAAAAGAATTCATCAAAAACACCCTTAGCAATGAAGCCACAGTATACTTCAAAGATGAATATTCTGAAAAAGAAGCGACTAATCTTATTCAGCAGGCAGATGTTCTATTATCATGGAATCCAAGCCAAGAAGGAATAAATAAGAATAAACTATCTTTAAATCATGTTAAGTTTATGCAGCTTTTATCGGCTGGGTATGATCATATTCAACTCGAAGATTTCCCTACCACTCTTAAAATAGCTGCCAACCAAGGGGCTTATGCAGAGCCAATGGCCGAGCACATAGTGGCAATGTTGCTGGCACTGAATAAACGCTTACCTATTTATCACAAACAAATGGCCGAAGGACATTTTGACCAATTAAAAAGCCTAACGAGATTCTTAAAGGGTTCGGTAGTCGGAATCATTGGATTTGGTGCTATAGGCAAGGCCGCAGCTCGACTTTTAAAACCTTTCGGCGTTCGTTTGATGGCCATCAATACATCGGGTAAAACCGACCAAGAAGTGGAATTTATTGGTACTCTGGCCGATTTAGACTATGTTCTGAAAAATGCAGATAATCTTATACTAACTATTGCTTTGAATAAAGAAACCACGGGCTTGCTCAACAAACAAAGACTTGAACTCATGAAGGATGATGCAGTTTTAGTAAATGTTGCCAGAGGTGATCTGATTGACGAACAAGCACTTTATAATCACCTATCAACACATCCTGATTTTTATGCTGGTATCGATGCTTGGTGGGTTGAACCCTTTAAATATAACCGATTTGAACTCCATTACCCTTTCTTTGAGCTTCCAAATCTGTTGGGATCACCACACAATTCGGCTATGGTTGCCGAAGCTTTGCATTTGGGTGCTCAGCATGCCTTAGAAAATGTATTAAGATTTATACATCGATCCGAGGTGAAAGGAATTATTAATTGAAATTACTGTTGAAGCATACATGATTATGGAAACAAAAAATGATAATAACTCGATAATAGTAGAAATATGGAGCGATGTAGTGTGCCCATTTTGTTATATAGGAAAACGACGTTTCGAAAGAGCAATGCAGCAATTCCCTTATCGTGATCAGGTAAAGCTAATTTGGAGAAGTTATCAACTCGACCCATTTGCTGTAACCCATCCTGACAAGACTCCACTGCAAATGATGGTAGAAGAAAAAGGCTTACCCAGCAACCGCATCAACGATTATATCGGTTATATTAATGAAATGGCCAAGCAGGTAGGGCTCGACTACCATCTCGATAAAACTATGGTTGTAAATTCATTCAAGGCTCATCGGCTTTTACATTTAGCAAAAAGATACAATAAACAGAACGAGCTTGAAGAAAATATTTTTTCGGCCTATTTTACTAAAGGACAGAATATTGACGATGATGAAACCCTGCTTGAGATTGCAAATTTCTCAGGCTTAGATAGAAAAAAAGTAAGAGAGGTTTTACAATCCGATGCCTATTCTGACGAAGTAAAACATGATATAGCCCATGCCAAACAGCTTGAAATCTCGGGAGTACCCTATTTCCTTTTCGACAATAAGTATGCAGTATCGGGAGCTCAAAACGAAGATGTTTTCCTGCAGACCCTACACAAAGCTTTTGCAGATCATAAAATACCTGAAATCATAGAATTTCCATCGGATAAACAAGGAGTATGTGGCCCTGAGGGTTGTTCTCTATGATTAAAATTATTCATTGAATTTATACCATGTTATGAGCAATTTGACTAAGAATGCAAATACTGACAAAAGTCACCGACTTATTCGGAAAAACAAGGATGGTCAGCAGAAAATGATTCAAAGTAAAAAGGCTCCAAAACGGTCGGAATTGCCGAAACAGCAACCTTAAATATATTTCTGAAAGTAGACAAACTTAAATTTTATAATTATGTTTAGTTTTAAAAGTAAATTAATCGCAGCAGTGTTTGCTTTTTTAGGAATTGCTACTTTTATGGGATGCTCAAAAAATGATGAAACAGGTAAGAGTATTCAGCAGGATTTACCATCTGCACAAGATGTTGGAAAGGTGCATAATGCATCACTTGATTTTGTTCTAATTCAATTAAAACAGGACAATTTTAAATCTACTGCTAACGAACAAGCATTGAAGGATTCTGTAATTTCCTACACGAAAAGTTACCTCATAACTAATGAAGGGGTTACTGAATCAGAAATTAATGAAATCAATGAAATGATTGGCATCACCTCAGACACGTTGGATATTTCGCAACTACTATCTTCCGTGACAGATGATAATTACAGGAACATGCTAACTGACATCATTGATATCTTTAATTCAGAAACACCTTTATCATATTCCGAATTGGATAATGCATTAAATTTAATTGAAATAGATGCAGCAGCATCGAGTTATTATAATGAAATTATTGCAATAACAAGCGTTGCAAGATATTCATACATTTATTGGGAACAAGAAATGGATAATTGGGTTTTCCTATTTAACGGGAATACCAAATCTGTAAATGTTGACCCAAGATTTTGGGATATACTTGGTGCTGACGCACAAGGAGCTGTTGGTGGTGCAATTGGAGGTGGTCTTGTTGGTGCATTAATAGGAGCTCCTTTTGCCTCTGGAATTCAAGGAATTGTTGTCGCCTTACAAGCAAAATAATTACTTATTATGAAAGTCGTAAAGTTAAAACCAATTCGTTTTGTCGCTTGCTTCACTATAATGTTTTTGATGAGATTTCTTATTTCAAAAGACACCATAATTTTCTCATTGCTTTTTGCATTTGTTTTTTGCATAGGTCTATATATCTTATTGAGAATTTACAATAATGCAATTGTGAAGAAAATAAAAACGGAGAAAAATCATTAAAAACTGCTCATAACAGCAAATAATTCTTCATGAAAACAATAAACCAAATCGAGTCGATGACGCCATTTGATATGCATTTGTTCACCGAATCTTTTGTTTCGGGAGCACAACAAAACAATATAGAAATTCAATACTTCAAAGACTTTAAAGATGATCAAAGCTTTTATGCAAGGGTCAGGTTTCTGGAAGGCGCACAGGGCAGGCCAGGTATTGTTCACGGAGGTGCAATTGCCGCCGTATTTGATGAATGCATGGGAGCCATTACTCTAAATAACAATCAGCCTGCATATACGGCTAGCCTTAAAATAGATTATATATCCCCCTTAACTGTCGAAGCTATATTTTATATAGAATCTCATCTCTTGAAAACGGAAAAAAGGAAAATTTTTATCACGGGCCAGATATTCGACGAAAATCAAAAACTGTTTGCTAAATCCGAAGGCTTATATATAACACCAAAAAATGAAGTTGAATCATGAAAATGAAAATTAATCTCCTACTTGCTTTATTAGGTTCGGCACTTTCTATCTACTCCCAGGATGGACAGAAGTGGATGGACATCATGTTAAATAATTATGAATATCCTTATGAAGTTCATTATTTTAACTTGAAGGTCCAGCAACAGGACATAAAGATGGCTTATATGGATGTAATACCTGAAAATTCTAATGGTAAAAATGTAGTTCTTTTACATGGGAAAAATTTCAATGGAGCCTATTGGAGAACTACCATCGAAAGACTTAACAAGGAAGGATTTAGAGTAATTGTTCCTGATCAGGTGGGATTTGGTAAATCGTCAAAACCCCAAAATTTTAATTATACTTTTCAGCAGTTATCCATCAATACAAAAGAATTATTAGATCGCATTGGAGTTAGAAAGGCCATTGTTCTGGGGCACTCTATGGGTGGAATGCTTGCAACGCGTTTTGCACTAATGTATCCTGAAACTGTTGAAAAATTAATACTCGAAAATCCCATTGGCTTGGAAGACTGGAAATTAGTGGTCCCGTATAAGCCTATAGACTGGTGGTATCAAATAGAATTGAACCAGACTTACGATAAAATCAAATCATATCAACTCGATAATTATTACGATGGACATTGGAAACCCGAATACGAAGAATGGGTTGCATTACAGGCGGGGTGGATACTCAATTCCGATTACCCCAAAATAGCCTGGAATGCTGCTTTAACCTTTGATATGATTTTTACTCAGCCTGTGTTGTATGAATTTGGAAACATTAAATGCCCCACCTTATTAATCATTGGGACAAGAGATAAAACTGCGCTTGGGAAACAATTGGTAAGTAACGAAATCGCAAGTAAAATGGGTAATTACAAAGACTTAGGTAAGATTACAGCTGCTAAAATTCCAGGAGCAAAACTGGTTGAGCTTGACAATGTGGGACATTTGCCTCATATTGAAAATTTCGATGGCTTTATTGAAGCTTTAATACCATTTATTAATTATTAACCAAAATTAAGGAGGTAATTTTATGGAAACAAAATCTGCTTATCAGAGCTTGCTCACCCCTTTTCAAATTAAAGGAGTGGAGCTAAAAAATCGTGTGGTTTTTCTACCTCACGAAATGTACTTTGGCTCAGAATACCATCTTCCAACAAAAAAACAAAGGTACTACTACGAAGAAAGAGCCAAAGGAGGCGTTGGCCTTATCGTTGTACCCAGTCTTGGGGTCCATCCTACAGGATTCTATTCCTGCCAGGTAGCAGCAAAGAAAGAAAGCATTCCAGGCTTAAAGGAAATTACTGATGTGGTTCATAGTTATGGGACGAAAATCTTTGCACAAATGACCCACTATGGCAATCAAACCAAGAGTGTGGAAACACTTCAAGCCACATGGGCGCCCTCTGCCATACCAGATATGACTGTAAGGGAAATTCCAAAGGAAATGACTATAGATGAAATTCATACTTTAGTAAAAGCCTTTGGAGAAGCTGCTAAATTACTACTTGAAGCTAATTTCGATGGATTGGAAATCAAAGTAGCACATGATGGCATTTTGAGGCAATTTCTTTCACCAGCCACCAATGTCAGAAATGATGAGTATGGTGGTACTTTGCGGAAAAGAGCACGCATCGTCATTGAAGTACTTCAGGAAATTAGAAAATATATAGGAGATAAACCTCTTGGCATCAGACTGTGCATTGACGAATTTATTCCGAAAGGATACTCCATTAATGACGGAATCGAGTATGCAAAACTCGTCAATCCCTACGTAGACTATATCAATCCTGACTATGGGAACTGGGAAAGCATGGACAAAACCCTACCTTCATTGAATTATGAACAAGGGCTTTATCTTAAGTTGATTGCACAAATAAAAAAGGCTGTCGACGTTCCAGTGATTGCCAGTGGGAGAATCATACATCCCGAAATGGCTGAAAAGGTATTGCTGGATGGTGTTGGCGATTTAGTTGGTATGGCAAGGGAACTAATTGCTGAACCCTATTGGGTGAAGAAAATTGAAGCCGGTGATGCAGAAGAGATTGTAGAATGCATTGGTTGCAATCAGAAGTGCATAGGTCGTCTCTTGCAAAACCGTGCCATTAGCTGTGTGGTTAATCCTGCGGCAGGATTTGAGGAAGAATTTTCTCGAGAAAAGCTCTTCAGCAAATCCAGTACAGTTAAGAAAGTGGTAGTAGTTGGTGGTGGGCCGGCTGGAATGAAAGCCGCCGAGATAGCGGCCAGAAAAGGACACCAAGTAGTTCTTTTTGAACAGAATAACGAGCTAGGCGGCAGAGTAAAATTAGAAAGCAGTCTTCCACACAAGGAAGAAATGGCCGGAACAGCCAGATACCTAAAGTATGCCCTTAAAAAACTCAAGGTCGATGTAAGACTTAACAAATTGGCCACCGAAGCCGATATCCTGACCGAAAAACCCGACATAACCATAATCGCTACTGGAGCTCAAATTACCAATAGCGAAGGAACCTATTCCGTCGAGGATGTAATCAACAATAAAGTGAAAGGCGAAACCATTCTTGTAATGGATTTTGACGCTAATGTTGAAGGAACCGGAGCCGTAGAATATTTGGCCAATCAAGGCAAAACCGTTCATTGGGCGACTCCTGTGTTTTTCAATGGACAAGATAATGAGGTTGGAACCGTGCTACTTCCAATCTATAACCGATTAGGTAAGAAAAAGGTTATTCTCCATCCCATGTCAGTAATGATTAATTTCGAAAACGGCCGTGCAACCCTTCTGAATCCCTATTTTAATACTACCTCAACCATAGAAGGCATAGAAGCTATTGTAATGGCAGGGATGAAAGTGGCTAATAATTCTCTTTATAACCAGTTGAGGAATAAACTGCAAAATGTGTATGTTATTGGCGATGCTGCAGCTCCTCGTAATACAGGTGCAGCTTTGGCCGATGCCATGAGCTTGAGCGTTCATTTAAACTAAAAATTTCCGGGAAGCCCCATGCCCTGTGGGGCTTCTCTTCTAATTATTAAAAAACATTTACCAAAAAATTATTAAAAAAATGAATAAACTATTTGAAAACAAGGTAGTTCTTGTAACCGTAGCCGGTTCAGGAATAGGAAGAGCAGCTGCTCTCGGTTTTGCGCGTGAAGGAGCAAAGGTAATAGTAGTCGATGTCAATGAAAATGGCGGCAATGAAACCGTTGCTATG
>LDZT01007441.1_pt1 | contig 18828 bp, 15 predicted proteins | sample 615521 | NCBI WGS metagenome assembly LDZT01 (sample SAMN03408292, study PRJNA278302) | terrestrial metagenome | isolation source: oil reservoir sample SB1 | place: USA: Alaska, North Slope, Schrader Bluff formation | collected 2011-09
TTATATCAAATTAATGATAAACATCATAACAAAACCGAATGGATATCGGTTTAACTTTTATTTGATGATCTATCTAATATATGGTATAAACAATATGAGTTGATTAATGATAAAAAAGAGATATTGAAAGGTGGTTCTGATTATGATGATAACTGTTATAGATGGCATGGGCGGAGGATTGGGTGTCAAGATTATATTGGATCTAAAAAAACGTTATGATGAAAGAATTAAAATATTGGCACTTGGAACCAATTCCACAGCAACTGCCGCAATGAAAAAGGCTGGGGCGGATTTAGCGGCCACCGGTGAAAATCCGGTAGTCGTCAATTGCAAAAAAGCCACACTTATCCTGGGTCCAATCGCAATAATAACACCCGATGGGCTAATGGGAGAAATAACACCAAGGATGGCAGAGGCAATTACTCTGAGCGATGCAAAAAAAATATTGCTCCCCTCTGACAGGTGCAATATTGATGTTGTCTCAACTCCAAGAATATTGAATATGACTGATTTAATCAAAGAACTGGTTGATCGGGTTGGTGAAGAGTTGTTTTAGAACTCCTCATCATAAAGAAACCACAAACCATAAAACCCTCACCAAAGTGGGATCAATGTCAAAATATTCCGCTACCCCCTGGCACACACCCGCTATTTTCTTTTTATCTGGATTTTTATAAAGCTTCTTATTCAATTCATTCACCATCCTAAATTTATTTTTTTCCATATAACATTTATACACTACCTGTATTAATTATAAATTAGTCAGGTATTAGAAATCAATTAATTATTTTAAAAATGATTTTATTAATAATGCATCAGTTTGCTTTTTAACCACTCTTCTCTTGTTAGCTTGAAGTGACATTCAACATGAAGCGAATTGTACCTCTCAATCATCTTCGTCTCCTCCTTGTAACAGATATGTCCGGCATGTTCCAATGATTTAATTGAGTTCACATTATCCTTCCATACTTGGGCGTGGATCTCGTTTGCTTTGAGGGTATCAAAACAGTACCGATAGACAAGCTTTCTCGCTTCTTTGGTAAATCCCCTTCTCCAATACTGTTTGCTTATTCTTTCAACCTCTGATGGTATAATCAGCACACCATCTTCATTCTCAATCGGCTTCCATATCCAATAAATACCAATTATTTTTCCGGTCTCGTTATTGATGACCGCCCAGGAAATAATATGCGGTATCTCTTTATACTTTTGAAGATTACTCCTGGTTTCTGTCACATTGGTTGGAATATCGTCGCCCATCCATTGATGTATCTCCGGATCCTTCATATGTTTATACCACTCGGGAGCATCGGTAGGTACATTAATCTCTCTGAGCAAAACCTTATCCGATACCAGGGTCGGTACATTGACTAAAACACTCATCCCACACCTCTTGAAATCCTTATATAACATTATATACCCCTAAGTCCCATTAAATATACGATAAATCTTTATAATTAACTAAAGACGATTAAAATGATACGATGACTTTAGATCATAAGGAGGAGAAATTCAGGAATATTGTAGAAACAGCAAAATCCGCTGGAATCCAGCGGACTTCTTTATTTTGAATTATCTGTATTGTGTGCCTATGTAAGATTGGGGATTGACTGTAGACCCATATTTTCTGATTTCAAAATGCACATGAGGCCCTGTACTCCAGCCTGTGTTGCCAACAGTCGCTATGGTTTTTCCCTGATAGACCTTTTCTCCGACTGACACATACAACTGCGAACAATGCCCATACCGGGTGGTGAATCCTCCACCGTGATCGATCTCTACCATATAGCCATAATCTCCAAACCATCCGGAATAAATTACCGTTCCCCCATCTGCCGCTTTAATCGAGGTTCCTGTTCTGCCTCCGATGTCCAATCCTTGATGGAATCCGCCCCATCTGGGTCCATATCTTGAAGTGACTGAACCTGAAGGCAATGGATTGATAAAGTACCCTGTTCCCTTTTTAGGTGGCGGATCCTGGGTTCCATTATACATTACCTTTGTGACAGGTTCTTGTAATACAGTTTCTGTCAAAACTTCCCTTGAAACCTCAATCCCATTTTTTCTGATGACATATGCTTCAACTTGCTTGAGACCATTTTCACCTGAATTCTTGGTTGAATACTCGTCATTGTACATCCACGAAACCAACTCATATTCAGTTTCAAAAGGAATTTTTTCTTCAAATACAGCAACCTCTATTGTCTGAATAGCGATAAAAGGTTTCGGCACTATCAGTGACAATTCATCTCCTGGGTATATCAAGCTTAGATTTGAACCGTTATTTGCAGCTCTAAGCTCTTCGACAGTTATGCCATATTTGTTGGCTATGACCCACACATTCTCGCCTGATTCAACGATATGAGTCTTTTCTTCAGTGGTTCCTTTTTGAAGATACATCAGCAGTTGATCGTATTCATCTATTTGAAACTTTGATACCTCTTCCCGAACAATCTCAACCTCTTCGGCAAAGCTCAAATCCATGATACTTCCATCTTCCAACAATTGCACATAAGGTGCTTTGATATCTTCTAATATTTTTTCAGCTTCCTCTAATGTAAGAAGCCGTCCGACAATCTCACCGTCGACTTTTATACAGTATGCAAGTATATTGTATTCAATCTGAGACCTAATTCTAGTCAAAATCTCATTATGACTATCGATATTTATATCTTCCGTGTGGGAGGCAACATATTCGATGGTGTTTGAAATCGCTATCTCGGAATTATTTGAGCGCTGAATCGATGTTTTCAACTCTGTAAGAATATCTTCTATCGCCTGCTTATCTCTCACATCTCCAACATGAATACCATCGAAATACACCTCAAATGATCGAGTCGCCAATTCCTGCTCCTCAATCAATAATGCCTGCACATTTATAAAATTCAACACATGAGAAAAAGTTAGTATTGTTAAAGTTAAGACTAAAAGAACACTTAAACTAACCGAATAGTGACTGGAAAGAAACTTTTTGACATTACCTTTGGATACTATCTTCTGTATGAGCTGATTCTTCTTAATGCCATCAATCATTAATCTGGCTTTATCCATAGACGTTTTCTCCAATGTGTTATTTACTGTTTTAGTATAGCACAATAAAGAACATACAAAAAGTTAAAAGTTTTATTTTGAGTCAACTTTAACATTCTGTTCGATTTTTTTATGATATAATATTAAAAAATAGCCTGAGGTGACATCTGATGACGTTTAAACTACAACAGGAAAAGATAGATTTTGGCAACACATCAATAGAGAACATTTTTATCAATGATTTCATGCCTGTAGCAAAAGGCGACTTCGTAAAAGTGTATCTTTTGGGTTTTAAGTATGCCATGGATGGTGAAATTAACTTTTCCAATGAAACCATATCAAAAAACATGGGTATCTCATTGGAAGAAGTCAACGAAGCTTGGAACTACTGGAAGAATCAAGGAATCGTAAATATAAACAGCGATAATCAGAACAATCCTGAGATTGAGTTTATCAATCTCAAACAGTTTTACGTCGAAAATATCTATCGCTACCTTCCAAAGGAGTCAAAATTGCATAATGAAAGGCAAGAAACAAAAACGGATTTTGATATGCTGATCGAGGCAAATAAATCACAACCAATAAAAGATATGTTTAGAGAGATTGAATTAACCCTCGGTAGACTTATCACTCCAAATGAAAAGAGAAACATTCTTGATTGGATAGCAAACTACTCGGCAACACCTGAAATTATAACTGAAACCTTTAAATACTCGGTAGAGAAAAAGAATATCAAAAGCATGAAGTATGTGGAAACTCTATTGGCGGCTTGGTTTGACAATAACATCCATGATAAGGAGGCACTAACCAAATACCTGGATGACAAAAGGAAGAATTTCAACTATTACAGTACAGTCAAGAAGCATTTGGGTTTTGATGGTCGTCAACTGACCTTAAGTGAGAAAAAAATTATAGATGTCTGGGTAGATCAATGGGATTTTTCGATGGAGATGATTATTCATGCTTTGTCCTTTTCATCTAAGACTTCAAATCCAAATCTTAATTATTTCAATACAATATTGGAAAATTGGTATAAAAGCGGTTTCAAAAGAATCGAGGATCTAACCAAACAGCAAAAATTCCAATCAAAATACAACAAGAACAACTCAAAAACACCTCACAACTTTGAACAGCAATACAATAAGCTATCAGAAGAAGAGTTAGAGGATATGGCAAGAAAAAACTATTTTGACTCAATCAAAGATGAAGAGGATGTCTGATGAGACAGGAAATTGTAAATGGAATAAGAAAGGACTACAACAAAAAGAGATTGCAAGCAAAAGAAGATTTGAACATCCGTCAAAATGAAATATATGATATGCTACCCAGAATCAAGAAGATCGATCAAGAGATTGCAAGACTCAGTATCAATATCTCCAGAATCATATTGACCAAACCCGAAGGTTTGCTCAATATGATAGAAGATATTAGGGAAACAATAGACACTCTTAAAGAAGAAAAAGAATATATTCTGAAAAAAAAGGGCGTCCCTGACATTTACCTTCAAGAGGTTTATCATTGCAGTCAATGTAATGATTCTGGATATACCGCTGAAGGAAATATGTGTTTTTGCTTCAAGCAAAGCCTGATCAATGAATTATATAACATCTCCAGCCTGGGGAATCTGTTGCAGAAGGAAAATTTCGACACGTTTGATTTAAGTAAATTTGATGACATCGCTTATGGTAAGGAGAAATTGACCCCTAAGGAAAACACCAAAGTCATTTTGAAACACGCTTTGGAGTTCGTTGACACTTTCCATAAAAGAGACAGGAATCTGCTTTTTTATGGCGGAACCGGCTTAGGCAAGACTTTCATGTGCAACTGCATTGCAAAGGATCTGATGGATAAAGGAATTATTGTATTGTACCAATCCTCTTTCAAGATGTTTGAGACCATCAGTGAGCATAAGTTCAACAGAAGCCTTGAATCCTATGATAACAAGGATAGTTTTGGTTTGATTTATGAGTCGGATCTCCTTATTATTGATGATTTGGGAGCTGAATCCATCAATTCTTTTACAATCACTGAGCTGTTCAATATAATCAATACCCGTCTTATAACAGACAAGAAAACAATCATATCCACCAACCTATCACTGGAAAAACTATCTGAGGTTTACTCAGACAGGATTTTTTCCAGACTGATGAGTGATTATGATATATTTAAATTTTATGGTAAAGATATCAGGACCAAGAGGGTTTAAACTTAAAAAGCAGGGAATCCTGCTTTTATCCATTGAGCAACAGCTCATTGATTGGTCTGCCAGGGGGTACTATTGGGTAGACAGAATCATCCTTATCTATAATGCATTCAAAAAACACAGCTTCGTTCAGATTCTTGGTTTCTTCCAGGGCATTTTCCAATTCCTCTATAGAATGGCATCGGTAATATTTTATCCCATAAGCTTCAATAAACATCTTCATGTTGACATCATCAAAGGTTTCCGTCTCGGAATACCTTGCTCTGCTGAACATTCTTTGCCACTGTCGCACCATACCTAGGGAATGGTTGTTCAATTGAAGAATTTTTATAGGAAGACCATATCTTTTGACGGTAATCAACTCATTATTGTTCATGCGGAAACTACCATCCCCAGTAATCAGGATTACATTTTTTTCAGGATTTCCAACCTGTGCGCCTATTGCCGCACCAAGACCATATCCCATGGTTCCGAGTCCTCCCGATGTACAGAACTCCATAGATTTCTTGAATTTCCAATATTGACCGGTCCACATCTGATGTTGCCCCACGTCGGTTGCAACAATAGTATTTTCAGGAAAATAAGAATTGGCTTTTTCCAATATATTCTTAGGTGTGAATGTGAATCTATCCGGTTCTAGTTCCCTATAGGCATTGATTTCATTCATCCATTCCGGTCTAGTAGCCGGTTTCACATCAGCCAGTAGGTTAGACAATATATGTTTCATATCACCTATGAGCGGTAAACAATCATAGGTGTTTTTGTCAATTTCAGTTTGATCGATATCAATATGAATAATCTTAGCCCCGCTTGCGAACTCATCCGGTTTTCCAATAACCCTGTCACTGAATCTCGCGCCAATCGCTATGAGGAGGTCACAGTTCGATACGGCCATATTGGTATAAACCTGTCCGTGCATACCCACAAGCCCCAAGGATAACTCATGGTCTCTAGGCAAAGTACCAAATCCCATGAATGAATTAGCGGTTGGAATCTGAGCTTTTTCGGCTAGTTCTATCAGCAATGAATCGTTTTGGGATATTCTGACACCACCACCGGCGTAAATAATCGGTCTTTTTGAATGATTGATCAAATCCACCGCTTCTTTTATCTGGGATAACTCAGCATATTCCGATCTGTCCCTATAGACAGGAATGACGGACGGTTCATAATCAAATTCAGCCAGAAAGACATCTTTAGGCACATCAATCAGTACCGGCCCCGGTCTTCCGGAAATGGCCACTTCGATGGCTTCTCTGACAACATTGGCCAGATACTTTACATCTCTGACCAGATAGTTGTGTTTTGTGATTGATAATGTAATCCCAGTTATATCAACCTCTTGAAAAGAATCTTTTCCGATGAGCATATTGGGTACCTGTCCCGTTATGACAACAAGGGGAACAGAATCCATGTAGGCTGTCGCTATGCCTGTGATCGTATTGGTTGCACCGGGACCGGATGTTGCTATGGCAACACCGACCCTGCCTGTTGTTCTGGCATAGGCATCAGCTGCATGAATCATATGCTGTTCATGTGTAGTCCTGATATGAGTAAAGTATTCAAGCTCGTCATAAAGCGCATCGTAAAATGGAATAACCGCCCCGCCAGGATATCCAAAAAGAGTATCAACTTTTTTTTCTTTCAAACATTCCAATATTATTCTCGATCCTGATAATTTCAATTTAGAGTCTCCTTTCAATTGCATTCATACTGCAATAAACAGAGAGGACCGGTCCTCTCCCTTATTATCTACAGATCGCTCCTGTTGAAGCTGATGTAACACTTCTAGCATATTTGCCCAGGTAGCCTTTGTATGTCACTTTTTTTAATTCAGTGTTTAGTTTCCGATACATCATCTCTTCCTGAGAAACATCCAGCTCAAGGATGCCGTCTATGATATTGATTATTATTCTGTCACCATCCTTGACATACGCTATCGGTCCACCCTCACAAGCTTCAGGAGACACATGTCCTATGGCGGCGCCTCTGGTGCCTCCAGAAAATCTACCATCAGTAATGAGTGATACCTGCCTGTCAAGCCCCATGCCGACAAGTGCTGATGTCGGTGTCAGCATTTCTCTCATTCCAGGACCACCTTTAGGCCCCTCATATTGGATGACAATACAGTCTCCAGGATGTATCTTTTTTCCCAAGATAGCCTCTACAGCATCCTCTTCCGACTCATAGACCTTAGCTACCCCTATAATATTCATCATTTCCTCCGCAACAGCCGCTTTTTTTACAACAGCTCCATCAGGTGCCAAGGAGCCAAACAGAATTTGTATCCCACCAGTTTTTGAGTATGGATTATCAACTGAAGCAATTATCTTGGTCTCATTTCTCACCACTTTCTCAATCTTATTGCCTACATTGCCTGAAACTGTCATGACAGTCTTGTCAATCAACCCTTTTCTGTCTAGCTCTTTCATCACTGCGGATATACCACCGACAGCATCAAGCTCTTGGATGTGATAGACTCCTGCAGGGCTTAGCTTACATAGATTTGGCGTCTTCTGGCTGATTTCATTTATGGTTTTAAGATCCATTCCCACCTCAGCCTCATTTGCTATCGCCGTTAAGTGGAGAACTGTATTTGTTGAACAACCCAAGGCCATATCCACGGCCAATGCATTGTTAAATGCTTCCTTTGTCAAAATGTCTCTAGGTCTGATGTTTTCCCTTACGAGGTCCATTATTCTCATGCCTGAAAGCTTGGCCAGTCTCTTTCTCTCGGAATAAACCGCAGGAATTGTTCCATTTCCAGGTAATGCCATACCTAATGCCTCGGTCATACAGTTCATGGAATTTGCTGTAAACATCCCTGCACAGGATCCACAAGTGGGACAGGCATGGTTTTCCAACGTTTCAAGCTCATCGTTATCCATTGTGTTTGCAGTCACAGCGCCAATCGCTTCAAATACTGTAATGAGATCCACATTGGTGTTTTCATGCCTACCGGCGAGCATCGGACCTCCACTGACAATAATAGCAGGTATATTGATCCTAGCTGCCGCCATCAGTGCCGCAGGCACAGTTTTATCGCAGTTTGGTATGATAACCAATCCATCAAGCCCGTGGGCAACTGTCATCGTTTCTATACTGTCTGTGATCAATTCTCTGCTAGCCAGTGAATACTTCATGCCTTCATGATTCATAGCTATACCGTCACATACAGCTATCCCCGGAAACTCAAGCGGAGTTCCGCCAGCCATCAAAACACCTCTTTTGACGGCTTCCGTGATTTCCTTCAGATTGACATGACCGGGGACTATTTCATTGAACATATTCACTACACCAATGAATGGTCTTTCTATCTCTTCATTTGTCAGGCCTGATGCTTTCCACAATGACCTATGTGGTGCTTTTGATAAGCCTGATTTTACTAAATCGCTACCCATAAAACCTCCTACTTGATCCAATTCATCATTTTTCTTAGCTTTGCGCCGGTTTTCTCAATAAGATGCTCTGATTCAGTTCTTTTAATGGCATTGTACATCGCTCTTCCTGATTGATTTTCCAGTATCCATTTTTGCGCGAACTGGCCTGATTGTATTTCAGAGAGAATTTTCTTCATCTCTTTTCTTGTGTCCTCATTGACTATTCTCTTGCCGGTGATATAATCGCCATACTCGGCAGTATCACTGACACTGTATCTCATTCGGTCCAACCCACCCTCATATAGAAGATCAACAATCAGCTTCATCTCATGCATACATTCAAAATAAGCTATTTCAGGTTGATAACCAGCTTCCACCAGGGTATCAAAACCAGCCTTGATCAGTTCAGTAACACCACCACAAAGCACTGCCTGTTCTCCAAACAGGTCTGTCTCTGTCTCTTCCTTGAAAGTCGTTTCTATGACACCAGCTCTTGTACCTCCGATAGCCTTTGCATATGCCAATGCTACCTCTTCTACTTTACCTGTGAAATCCTGATAGAGAGCGAATAGGCAAGGAACCCCAGCCCCTTTTTCAAATTCTCTTCTGACAAGATGCCCCGGCCCCTTGGGTGCGACCATGAACACATCCACATTTGAAGGTGGTACAATCTGGCTGAAAACGATATTGAATCCGTGGGCGAATGCCAAAGCATCCCCATCTTCAAGGTAAGGGGCTATGAACTTCGTGTAGATTTCCCTTTGTTTTTCATCCGGTACAAGTATCATAACAACCTGTGCAGCTTTAGTTGCCTCTGCAACAGTCATGACAGTGAGCCCCTCCGCTTCTGCTTTAGCCCATGATTTACTCCCATCGTATAAACCTACAACCACATCAACGCCATTTTCTTTCATATTTAGGGCATGCGCATGGCCTTGACTACCATAACCTATAACTGCCACCTTTTTGCCCTTCAGTACATTTAAATCCGCATCATCATTATAATACATCCTGCTCATCTGTTATCCTCCATGTATTGTACTTAATTATTAGTACATTGTATTTTGTATACATTATATAATCCGTCTATCTATTAGTCAATATAAACTCTATTTTTTATTGCACTTCTGCTATGTCAAACACATCTACCAGTCTTTTCACATGCAGCACTGCACGGTCAAACCCTGTATTGGCCAAATCATCAACCGATACAGTCAGCTCCACAGCACCATCAACTTCTCTCATCGACATTTTTGTCACATTGAAATTCTTTCTCCGCAATGTTGCTAAAACCCTTATAACTGAGTCCATGCCACTTGATACTTTAAAACATACTGTTCTACTCATTTGTTTCCTCCCTAAAATTTTCTATTGTTCTGTAATAAAAAAACCTCTCATCCCTATACACATCAACCGATGTGTATAGGGACGAAAGGTCTTTCGCGGTACCACCCTACTTGTAGTTGTAAAACTACCTCTTATCAAGTCATAAGACCATATGATCTTTGAACCCTATCCCTGTAACGTAGGCAAACGTCCTCATCTACTGGCAATAGCTTTCGATTCGGCAGCTCAAGAGTGATCATTACATCTATGTTGCACCGATTTTCACCAGACACCGGCTCTCTTTATCCACATTAAAGATGTTTTTGTCTCTTTCACAGCTTTTATACTTAGGTTAAATTATAATCATTTAGATAATCAATGTCAATAGATTTTTTAAAATTAATCTTGACTTTTTGTACACTTGCCCTTAGAATATGAACAATATCAACTAAATTCATTGACGGAGACGGTTGCTTTGATATAATTGCTCCCAGAGAGACGGCACTTGGTGTAAGTCGTCAGCAAGATCACAGTACAAATCACTCCTGAGAAGTGCTTCTGAAAACAGTAGGTAGCACCGGCTGATCTCGTTATTGATTCAGGTTTGTCCGATGACTAAAAGTGCTAAGACCCCCACTTCTATAAGTGGAATAAGCACTGTAAAGTCCCTGGATAACGGTTTCTAAGATTCAGATGGCGTTTCAAACACCACCTGAACCCAAGAATCCTGTTGATTAGAACCGGCAAAGTGGCCTTTTTTAGGCAATTAGAGTGGTACCGCGGATTTTCCGTCTCTGTTTTTATAGAGACGGTTTTTTATTTTATAGGAGGAATACTATGAGCGTATTAGAAACAAAACCAGACACTTACAACCCGGAAATCATTATTGAGGATATTAAGAACGCATGTAGGAATCTCGAGGGAATCATCAAGAAAACCGATTTGATCTATAGTGATTTTTTTAGTGGCGAGTGTAAAAACAAAGTCTATTTGAAGCCTGAAAATCTTCAATTTACAGGATCTTTCAAAATCAGGGGAGCATACAATAAAATTGTTAATCTACCTGAAGCATTGAAGAAGAATGGTATTGTGGCATCATCTGCAGGAAATCATGCACAAGGTGTGGCTTACTCAGCAAAAAAATTGGGGATATCATCTAAAATAGTCATGCCTGTGGTGACACCTCTGATTAAAGTGGAGGCAACAAAGAGCCACGGCTCCGAAGTGATCATACATGGAGATATCTATGATGACGCCTATAGCAAGGCTCTAGAGATAGCTAAGAATGAGGGGAGGGAATTTATTCATCCCTTCAACGACTATGATGTCATATGTGGCCAAGGGACAATTGGATATGAAATACTACAGGATTTGAAAAATGTAGATGAGATTTTGGTTCCCATAGGTGGTGGTGGGTTGATAGCCGGAATAGCACTGGCTGTCAAAGCAATCAATCCCAATATCAGGGTCATAGGCGTCGAACCTGAGGGAGCACTAACAATGAAAAACTCACTGGATAACAACAGTGTCTGTGAGCTAAGCCAAGTCAAAACTTCAGCAGAGGGTGTAGCTGTCAGAAAACCTGGAGATCTAACCTTTGAGATAGCGAAGTGCTTCGTAGACGGCATCATAACCGTATCCGAACAGGATATAATGGAAGCATTGCTTATGCTGATCGAAAAGCATAAGCTGATAGCTGAAACCGCTGGTGTTTTGACGCTTGCAGCACTTAAAAAACTGACTGTAACCAATAAGAATATCGTTTGTCTGATAAGTGGCGGTAATATAGATGTTGTCACTATCTCCTCTATGATCAATAAGGGACTGATTTCAAGGGGCAGGATTTTTTGCTTCACAGTGGATTTGCCGGATGTGCCCGGTCAACTTCTCAAAATATCCCAGATATTGGCTGAACAAAAGGCAAATGTCATCAAGCTGGATCATAATCAATTCAAAGCGATGGATCGTTATGAAAATGTCCAGCTCGAGGTGACCGCTGAAACCAATGGCCATCACCATATCGGTGAGATAATAGCTTCTCTTGACCATAACGGATTCAAAGTCCACAGAGTCTACTAAACCAAATAACAAGAAAAAACCTGGATTAGCATTTAATCCAGGTTTTGAGTATTACAGTGATCTTACGTCTTCTGCTTGAGGTCCTTTAGCACCGTCTACTACATTAAACTCGACTTGCTCGCCTTCTTCCAATGTTTTGAAGTTTGGCTTATCAATTTTTGAATAGTGTACAAAAACATCTGTGCCATCTTCACTGGTGATAAATCCAAATCCCTTTTGTGAATCAAACCATTTTACTGTTCCCTTTGTCATTTAAGTGTATCCTCCGAAATAATTATTCCTTTAATCTATGTTCGTACTACACAAAATAACTCCACTATTTAAACGTAATGAACTTAATTTTTAATTGAATACAAAGCATATTCTTTAAAGGTACATTTATTATTATATATGTAAACCCTTTGTGTTGCAACCCTTTTTGACTATTTTAGGTTGTTTGAGGTCCATTTTCGAGCCTAAAATATATTATTCTTATTGACAGTCAATCTTCCATTTGTTATGATTGAAATACGGTGAGGGCGTATAGCTCAGCTGGGAGAGCATCTGCCTTACAAGCAGAGGGTCATAGGTTCGAGCCCTGTTACGCCCACCAGATAAAAAACTGCAAATTCTGCAGTTTTTTTATTTACACTTTTACGTTTTTCCATTTCCCCTTGTTGAATATATAGAAAAAAACCAACCCCCGTAATATGAAATCCGCAACCATGGCAGCCCATGCGCCTGCCAATCCATATCCCAATGTGATAGCCAGAATATAACCACCTCCAACCCGAACTACCCAGGTGCCTAGAGCAGTTACCCATAGGACAGTCTTCGTATCACCCGCTCCTCTGAGAGCACCGGCAAATACCATAGTGGCGGCCAGAAAAGGTTGGGCAAAAGCTATAATACGCAGAGAAGTGGAAGCGTACCGAATAATCTCCTCATCCCTGGTAAATATCAATATAAAGTATCTTGGGAAAAAAAAGAATAACACTCCAAATACAGTCATGACCATGACCGCCATCCTTGCAGCTGAAAAACCACCCAGTTTTGCCTTGTCCGGGTCTTCTCCACCTAGATATTGACCAACTAAGGTAGTGGCTGCCAAAGCAAATCCCCAGCCGGGCATAAATGATATGGACTCAGCTGTCATGGTTATCTTATTGGCAGCTATCATTACCGTTCCCAGCGTTGCAATGATTCTAAAAAACGAGAGCTGTGCCAATCGCATCAGCATCTGCTCAGCTGCCGCGGGAAATCCAATTCTCAGGATTCTCATGATGATGATCCTATTCAGACCTGTCTTTCGGCTTATGCTAATCCCATATTTTCCATTTTTTTTGAAAATGACATACAATATCAACGCGCCGGCCAATAATCTGCTAAAGCTTGTAGAAGCAGCTGCCCCTCCGACACCAAAACCCGCACCAAGGATTTTTACAGTAAAGCCTTCTGATAAACCCGGAATATCAAAATGAACATATCTTGTAGGGAAAATCAAGAAAAAGTTCCCAATAATATTGACTATATTTGAAAATCCATTTACCAGCATAGGTGTCTTGGTATCTCCAGAACCTCTTAAAGCCCCTGACATGATTAATGTGATAATCATACCCGGCAGACCAATCAGTACGATAGACAAATATTGAGTCGCATAAGGGAGAACATCTGGCTCGGCTCCCATCCATAGCGTAATTCTCTTTGACAAAAGTAGCATTACGGTAGTAAATGCAACTGACGCTATAATGCTTATAAAAAGTGATTGCTTGATTGTTTCCTCAGCGTCCTTGTAATTCCTTGCACCGATAAATCTAGCAACCAGCGCTGTTGTCCCAACGCTTATAGCTGCAAAAAAAGCCATCATAACCATCAGAGGATTGTCTGATAGTCCAACAGCTGCAATGGCAATTCCTCCAAGAGTACCCACCATAGCGGTGTCCGCCACCCCTAAAAGGGTTTGCATCAACATTTCCATAATAGAAGGCAAAGCTAACTTGAATGTCACTTTCGTCATGTCTTTTTTACTGGTAATAGCATCCATTTTGTCCTCATTAATACAGTTATTTCAACCCATCTCATTTTTTCATATTTGCACTGATAAATCAACCCTATTAATTTTATTTATTTTTGCTCATTCTATTGACAAAATATTTTTCAAGGAATATGATGTAGTCTTGAGAGGGAGTAACCACCTTATAGGAATCAAAATCGTCAATACGGAAATCAGTTCCCGGTTTTGATGGCATGGATGTGCTTGGTGAGACTTTACAGTGTCCACAGATGTGGATTGGTGTGAAGTCTTTTTTGATTAGATGGATGGAGGAATATTAAATGGATCAAATGATAGTTGGGTTTTTAGAAAATTTATCCACAATAGCTCTGGTTTTTATATTTGCACTATCCCTTGTGACATTGAGCAAGGGTGCTGATATACTTATTGACGAGGCAGTTGGACTGTCAATACAATGGGGAGTTCCAAAGCTCATCATTGGTGCTACAATTGTGTCTCTGGGAACAACACTGCCTGAAGCGACTGTATCAGTATTTGCCGCTTTAAAAGGCAATCCGGAACTAGCACTTGGAAATGCGGTTGGTTCAGTCATCGCAGATACTGGTCTGATAATAGGAATAGCAGCAATTCTAGGAAAATTGCCTGTAGATCAAAATGCCATCGACAGGCAGGGTAAAATTCAATTCTATTCCGCTCTTATGCTGGTAATCGTCAGTCTGCCATTTTTCTCAAAAGCTGCCAACGGCGTTATCCATCAATGGATGGGTTGGGCGTTCGTTCTGCTGTTAATCCTCTATATCTATTACTCAATCAAATGGGCAAAACAAGCCCCAAGTGAGTTCGACAAAATTGCGGTTGGTGTATCAGAGCCTGTTTACAAGCAGATTATCATGCTCCTTATTGGTATGTCGATTGTAATCCTATCTTCTAAAATCCTGATACCAACGGTCGAAATCACAGCAATCAGAATTGGTATTCCCCAAAGCGTCATTGCAGCCACACTTGTTGCGTTTGGCACAAGCCTACCTGAGCTGATTACCGCTATCACAGCAGTAAGAAAAGGCCACGGTGAGCTTGCAGTCGGAAATATAATCGGGGCAGATATATTAAATGTGCTATTTGTTGTAGGGCTATCTGCATCAGTCACAAAGGGTGGTTTATTGGTCCCAGTTGAGTTCTACAAACTCCAATTTCCGACCATGATGATAATTCTTGCGGCTTTCAGGATATTTGCAAAGAGTAAGGATCATGTTATTTCTACTAAAGAAGGTATCTTCTTAGCTGGAATCTATGTCATCTATATTATTCTCAATTATACTTGGATTTAATGTTTAAAAGCCACCAACTATTGGAGTTGGTGGCTTTTAATAGATGGTGACCCATCCGCGACTCGAACGCGGGACACCCTGATTAAAAGTCAGATGCTCTACCGACTGAGCTAATGGGTCAAAGTGGTCATCTAGTGACCGCTTAGATATAATACTATATGAGTTTTTTCATGTCAAGGAAATATCTTGCCTAAAATAGTTCTTTCCTTGTGAATGTTTCACCTCTTTTTGGTCCTACTGAAACAATATCAGCCGGTAATCCAAGCAATTCTTCTATTTTTTCAACATATAGTCTCGCATTTTTAGGAAGTTGATTATATGTCTTGGCTTTTACAACATCATCCAATTTCCATCCATCCAACTCAATGTATATAGGTTCACACCTTGACAAAGTTTCTAGACTGGCAGGAAAATAATTTATGATTTCACCATCCAATTTATATGCAACACAAATTTTCAGTATTTCAAGATCTGACAGAGTGTCCAATTTAGTCAAAGCGATGGATGAGAACCCATTGATTTCAGCTGAGTAGTTGAGCATCACCATATCCAACCACCCGCATCTTCTGGCTCTGCCTGTAGTGGTACCATACTCGTGTCCTCTTTCTCTGATCCAATCCCCTATTTCATTGTCCAGTTCAGTTACAAAAGGACCCTTACCCACTCGAGTGGTGTAAGCTTTGACGACGCCAAGCGCTTTCTCCAATCTATAGGGGTTGACACCTGCGCCTGCCGATATGCCACAGGTTGTGGGATGGGATGATGTCACAAAGGGATAGGTTCCATAGTCTATATCCAGCAGTGTTCCCTGTGCCCCTTCAAACAATATCTTAGCCTCTTTCTTTAATGCATCTCTCATAACAACATTGGTGTCTGTGACATATCGATAGACCGATTCCATGTGAGACATATATTCTTTAACCATGCTGTCTTCATCGAGAGGATCACATCCATAATATTTTACAATTAGATCATTTTTCTTCCTTATATTATGCCTAAGCGTTTTTTCAAAAGACGAACGGTTTTCAAAATCACACATTCTGATTCCGCTTCTCTCTATTTTATCTCTATAGCAAGGTCCTATTCCTTTTATGGTGGTTCCGATTTTCAAATCTCCCCTATCCTCTTCTTCCAATCTGTCAATTTCAATGTGGTATGGGAAAATGATATGAGCCCTGTCAGAGATGATCAGGCTATCAGTCGATACACCCAAATCATTCAAATACTTGATCTCTCTAACAAGAGAAGCGGGGTTCACAACGACACCATTCCCTATTACACAAGGTTTTCCGGGATTTAGTATGCCTGATGGAACCAGATGTAGCTTATATTGCTGCTCTCCAAGCTCAACCGTATGTCCGGCATTGTCTCCTCCCTGATATCTCACTACATAATCTGCTTTCTTAGCTAGAAAGTCAGTAATCTTTCCTTTTCCTTCATCTCCCCATTGAGCTCCCAATATTACTAAATTAGACATGATGATTTCCTCCTAAACATTTATTCACTGCTTATTTTATCTTAAATACATAATCTTATCATTCTTGAGTATTCTCAATCATGATTTCTTTGCATCATTCACTCATTCTAAATCTTTTTACTGAATCTCACTCAAAGCCCACTATATATTAACAGAATCGAATCTTATAGTCAACAAAACAGCGAATGTATTTTTGTTTTTTTTATATTTTATTCGTTTATTATTTCAATTTTTAGCTATTTACAATTCAAAAGATACTGATCTAAGCATAGAACGGAATAATTACGAACATTAGGTATGCTTTAAACTAAATTATTCGGTAAATCGAAGCTTTTTGTATCATATCTTATTTTGACTTAGCCTTAGCCAAATATATGTATATTTATCATAAAATATTATAATAATTCATGATATTTCTGAAATATTAATTATTTCGCGATTAGTTGATATGTCAATATATTATGATAGATTTTTGATATATATTAATTTTTGAAAGAATTAACATATCATTGTTAAGTATTTGTAATATATTCATCTTAGATTATCGTGTACACAATAACGGATATTTGTGCACTCTTATAAATGTCTCTGTTATAAGGACACTAATCGTTTTCATAAAGTCAATTTGTTTACATTTTGTAATTTTATTTCCAAAATAGATAAAAATATCTTGCATATTTATTAGTATTGCTATACAATAAAAAATAAATTTTATAAAACTTTGGGGAGGAAATATTAAATGAAGAAAAGAATTACTGTTTTAATGATAATAACTGTTTTAGTGTTATCTACAGTATTAGCAGGCTGTAATGGCGGCGATACTACAGTAACAACAGCAGCACCTGCAGAAGTTATTAAGCTTGGAGTTATCGGCCCTTTAACCGGTGATTACAGCCAATATGGTGTTGCCGTTGAAGAAGGCGCTAAACTGGCAGCTGAAGAAATTAACGCTGCAGGCGGAATTGACGGAGCAATGGTTGAGATCATCGCTTACGATTCAAAAGGCGATAAGACAGAAGGTGTCAATGCTTACAACAGATTGAGAGACCAAGATGGTATAGTTGGACTTATAGGCGGAACTTTTAGCGGTGTCACTCTTGCCATTAAAGAAATAGCTGTAGAAGATGGTATGCCTGTATTATCACCAACAGCTACAAACCTTGAAGTTACACTGAATGCACCAAACGTATTTAGGGCATGCTACACTGACCCGCAACAAGGATCAACAGCAGCAATATTTGCTGCAGAGGAACTTGGTGCCACTAAAGCAGCTGTTTTATACAATATTGAAGATCCGTACTCAGAAGGTCTTGCGGTAGCTTTTAGAGATCAGTTTTCAAGCACAGGAACCATTACCAACTATGAAGGTTATACAAAGAATGATGCAGATTTCAAATCTGTTTTGACAAAAATACAGGCTCAGGACCCGGATGTATTGTGGTTGCCTGATTATATCGCCAAAGTAGGCGTCATTCTTGCACAAATACAAGAGATGGGTATAGAAGTTGTCGCAATGGGTGGAGACGGTTGGGATGGTATAGAGATTGATTATGCCGATGTCGCTGAAGGACACTACTTTGTCAATCACTATGCTAAAACAGACCCGGCTGAAATCGTACAGAACTTCATCTCAGCCTATGAAGCCAAGTGGAATAAAAGCCCTAATGCATTGGCAGCTTTAGGATATGACTCAGCCAAAATAATGGCAGATGCTATACAAAGAGCCGGAACAACCGAATCAGCAGCAGTTGTTGCCGCATTAGCAGCTACAGATATGGATGGCGTAGCCGGACATGTAACGTTTGACGAAAACGGTGATCCAAACAAGAGTATCACAATCATTCAAGTTATAGACGGAGAGCATGTCGTCGCCGGTAAGGTTGAGGGAAATTAATAATCCGCTAAAACAAATACTTTTGTAGGAGAGAGGATTTCTCTCCTACAATTTTTTCTGAAATTGCTGGTTTGATTTTTTATAAATTTGCGAAAGGAGGAGTTTGATTGAATGTTTT
>LDZT01012767.1_pt1 | contig 18784 bp, 28 predicted proteins | sample 615521 | NCBI WGS metagenome assembly LDZT01 (sample SAMN03408292, study PRJNA278302) | terrestrial metagenome | isolation source: oil reservoir sample SB1 | place: USA: Alaska, North Slope, Schrader Bluff formation | collected 2011-09
AAAAACTAACCACCTGCATTATACGCAGGAGAAAGAAGGTTGTCAAGTGGCTGCAAAAGATTATAGCAAATTAAGCGAGGTTACAGTTACAAATCAGGCTGAAATGAACGACATTCCGCTTGATTACAAAGGCAGAATATATATCAAATGTACCGCAACGGTGCGCGTAACCAATCGTTATTATTTCCCAGTCGAGGCTTGGGAAAACAGTTCAGTCGTGGCTTGGGAAAACAGTTCAGTCGAGGCTCGGGAAAACAGTTCAGTCGTGGCTTGGGGAAACAGTTCAGTCGTGGCTAATGCCAATGCCCAGATAGTTGACAGACAGATCAATGGAAAAATTCAAGTTTCAGGAAACGCCAGAATTGTCTGCATGCCAAAGACCATTCATGAATTTATGGATTTTTACGGCATTAAGCACACCAAAACAAAGGCCACATTTTATAAGGCCGTACATAAGCGTGACGGCGCTTATTGTTCGCACCATGCCGCAAGTTTTACATATCAAGTTGGAAGCGCAGCAAAAGAAAGATGCGACACCGACACATCCAGAGATTGCAGTTTTGGCATTCATATTTCGCATCTGAATTGGGCGTTGCAATTTGGTGATGATTGGAACGACCTTGCAATCTTAGAGGTTGAAACGAAAATTTCCAACATTGTAATGCCCATTAATACGGATGGAAAGGTTCGCACATCCGAAATCAAAGTTTTGCGTGAGGTTCCGCTTTCCGAATGCGGTGTTTACGGAAAGATTCTGGCAAAGAGGTTAAATAATGTGTCGTGACAAACAGCAGGCCGCGCCTGTTGACCGCTGCGCCTTATGCAATGGCGAAATATACAGCGAATACGAATGCTGCGAGGACGATATAGGGCGTCCTTATCATCCTGAATGCAAGGAGGCGTTAAACAAGCGTGACCCGTGAAGAATGGTTGCTGCTTCGGAAGAAAGGCATAGGCGCATCTGACGCTTCTGCGGTTGTTGGCATGAACCCATACAAGACTAATGTGCAGCTTTGGGAAGAAAAAACAGGCTGTAGGGAAGCGGAGGATATATCTGAAAAGCCATATGTCAAATACGGCATAGACGCGGAGCGCCCGTTGCGCGAACTGTTTGCGCTAGACTACCCGCAATACATAGTTGAGTACGACGAGTTTGATATGCACTACAACGAACAATACCCGTTCATATTTGCAACGCTTGACGGGCGTTTGATTGAGCGTGATGAATCACAGAAAGGCATTCTGGAAATTAAGACAACCGAAATTCTGCGCTCTATGCAGTACGAGAATTGGAGGGATAAAATACCGGACAATTATTACTGTCAGGTTCTCCACCAGTTTTTAGCTACCGGCTTTGAGTTTGCAGTCTTAAAAGCGCAACTAAAAACTGTTTATGGAAACGGTGAAATCCGCCTGAATACTCGGCATTACCATATCGAGCGCAACGAGGTATTGGAAGATATGGAGTGGCTGTTGCAAGAAGAAATCAAATTTTGGAACTGCGTGGAGAGGGGCATAAAGCCTAATTTGATTCTCCCGCCGATTTGAGAAAGGACGATTATGGAGCTTGTAATTTACTCCCCGCAGGAAGATCAGTTTGTAAAGGCAATCGACTTTAACTTTGAGGAAATCCGGCAGGAAATGACCGCAAGGCTTGCTCAATATCAGGGCTTGGTTTATACGGAGGAAACGATCAGGGATGCCAAGACCGACCGCGCAAACTTAAATAAATTCAGAGATGCTATCGAGGCAAAACGTAAAGAGGTTAAGAAACAATGCCTTGCCCCCTATGAAGCGTTTGAAAAAAAGATCAAGGAGCTAACGGCTCTCATTGATGCCCCGGTTCTTGCTATCGACGGTCAGGTAAAGGCTTTTGAGCAGTCCAAAAAAGAGGAAAAGCGTCAGCAAATTAAAGCATACTATGACGAGCATATAGGAGGTCTCTCGGAGCTTCTGCCGCTAGATCGCATTTTCTCCGACAAATGGCTCAATTCCAGCTTCAAAATCAAAGATTGTTACGATGCAATAGACCTTTCTATATCCAGGGCAACCGCAGACTTGCAGACTATCGCAGACCTCAACAGTGAGTTTGAGTTGCAAGTAAAGGATATGTACTTGCGCACGCTTGATCTGTCTGCCGCTTTAAACGAAAAGACGCGGCTGGAGCAGCAAAAGGCAAAGATGGAAGAGTATGCAGCAAGGCAAAAAGAAGAATCAGCGGCTATGGTCACAATTGAAGAGCAGAAAATTGCTGATATTCAACCCGTAAAAAGCGCGGAGCCGGCTATTCATGAAATCGTTTTCCGCGTATGGGCAACGGATGAACAGCTTTCCGCTCTGGGCGCATTTCTAAAATCCAACAGCATCAAATATGGGAGGGCAAATTAATGGCAGTTAATAACAGCTTGGCAAAAAAACAGGGACAGACCACATTTTCCACATATCTCACAGCAGATGCGGTTAAAAACAAGGTCAATCAGATAGTCGGCAGCAAGGACGGCCCGCGCTTCATTACAGCTATCGTGTCTGCGGTAAGTACAAATCCTGCTCTTGCAAAGTGTGACCATGCCAGCATTTTGTCTGCCGCCCTTCTGGGCGAGACTTTGAAGCTTTCTCCATCCCCGCAGTTAGGGCAATACTATATGGTTCCATACGATGATACAGAACGTGGCATTACTGTAGCACAGTTTCAACTTGGGTATAAGGGATACATACAGCTTGCAATCCGCTCCGGCTATTACAAGAAGATTAACGTCCTTTCAATTAAAGACGGCGAACTTGTCAAGTATGACCCATTAGAGGAAACAATCGAGGTCAATTTGATCGACGATGAAGAAAAGCGTGAGGCTGCTACGGCAACAGGCTATTATGCCATGTTTGAATATCACAACGGGTTCCGAAAAACTCTCTATTGGAGCCACAAAAAGATGGAGGCCCACGCCCTAAAATATTCCAAAGGCTATGCCGCAGACAAAAAGAAGGGTGCGAGCTGGACATTTTGGAGTAAGGACTTTGACGGTATGGCATATAAGACGATGCTCCGGCAGCTTATTTCCAAGTGGGGCATTATGTCCATCGATATGCAGAAAGCGTTCGAATCCGATGTCGTTGCGGAGCAGCAGGAAGACGGCAGCATGAAATACGTTGAATCTGACACGCCAAACAGCACTCAACCGGAAGCGGTTGACGTTAATTTTGAGCCAGTTTCCGGCGACGCAGCAGAAGCAAACTTTTTTGGTGAGGTGCAGTAATGCTTAACCGAATTATCATCATGGGACGCCTCGTTAGGGACCCGGAATTACGTCACACGCAAAGCGGCACTCCCGTTGCATCATTTACCCTTGCCGTTGACCGTGACTTTAAAAGCAAAGAAAGCGGCGAGAAGGGCGTTGACTTCCTGGACGTGGTAGCTTGGAGGTCCACCGCAGAATTTGTCAGCAAGTTTTTCAGCAAGGGCAGGATGGCCGTTGCCGAAGGGCGGCTGCAGATTAGGGATTGGACGGACAGAGAAGGTAACAAGCGCAAGAGCGCCGAAGTCGTTGCGGACAACGTTTATTTCGGCGATTCCCGCAAAGACAATGATTCCGCGCCGCCTACGATTCCGAATTATGATATGCCGCCTACAACAGCACAATTTAATGAACTTGATCCAGACGATGAAAAGTCTCTCCCATTTTAAAGGCCCCTAGTCCCCACAAACGGCTTGCCTTAACCGCAGTAGCCAGAGGGACGAATTTTAAAAATACATCGTTTATTTTAATTGCGCAGCAAGATTTTGTTTGTTATTAAAACAAGTTTTAAATGCCCCGGCGTGTCGGCTGCGGTTGGTCGGGGCGAATTTAAGAAAGGAAAATGATATGAAATATTCAGAAGGAGACCAGATAAAGAAAGTTCGCCCCGGAAACGGCCCGCTTAGTTATGTTGGGCTTGTGTCAACCATAACAAATCTTTCAAAACACGGATGCAATTTGTCTAAAGAATCCGGCTTTTTTACATTTGGTTATTTGGATGAAAATTATATCAAGATTGGCGACAAAAGGCACAGTGTAATTCTCATCACAAACGACGGCACCACCACAACCGCCAAGCTCAGAGAGGGTAAAAACACGCTCAACACAGCCACGGCTACATGCAATCCCTCCGACACATTCGACCAGTACGAGGGCGCACGAATTGCGCTTGCAAGGCTATTCGATGTTGACCCGTTTTCACAGGACAAGCCCGCCTATCGCGAAGTCAAAAGGGCGGCGAAGGTTGGGGAATATATCAAGGTGACCTCAGATTCGATAGGTGTCACAGCCAGAGAAATATGCAAAGTCATAAGAGACCCAGGCTTTGAAGTGGGCCGGGTATATGTAAGGACAAAAAGGGGGACATGTTACGGAGCAGAGGGCGATGGCCCTGTAACGCTTCTTGATATGTATGAATACGTCGTCCTTGAAGGTTACACCCCTCCGCAGGAGCCGGAGAAGCCGGTCGAAGTCATTGCCAACGGCGAGAGATATGTCAAAGCCTGAGCGATAAGGAGGCGGTACGGTGGCAGAAGTCAAGTGGATCAAAATTGTTACTGACATCTTCGATAACCGAAAAATCAAACTAATTCGAAAAATGCCGGAAGGTTCCGAAATTGTTGTGACATGGTTTCAGCTTCTTTGCCTCGCCGGAGAAACAAACGACAACGGTCTGATTTACGTCACAAAAGCAATCCCATACACAGAGGAAACGCTTGCAACCGCATTTGATACTCCACTTCCGATTGTTCGGCTTGCGCTCGATACTTTTCAGCAGTTAGAAATGATTACTGTATACAATTCATTTCTCTGCGTTACTAATTGGGAGAAGTATCAGAACGTTGACGGTCTAACAAAAATAAGGGAGCAGACGCGGAAAAGAGTTGCAAATCACAGAGCAAAACAAAAGGAATTATCTTCCTGTAACGTTACTGTAACGTTACCTGTAACGCACTGTAACGCAACAGAAGAAGAAATAGAAGAAGATAAAGAAAGAGATATAGATAAAGAACTAATAAGTAATGGCGATTTGAGCGCGTTTTTTGAATCCATTTGGGCGCTGTATCCACGTAAAAAGGGCAAAGGCTCCGTGTCGGACACTCAAAAAAAGAAGCTATACAAAATTGGCTTCGATGAACTGCGCAGATGCATTAACAGATACCTTGCAGACCTCAAAAAAGAAACATGGCGCAAGCAGAAAGACGGCAGCACGTTTTTCAATTCCGGGTATGTTGATTACCTGGACAAGAACTACGAGCCACCAAAAGAAAATGAACAAGGGCAGGACAGGACGGCAGATCAGCGCGCTATAGCAGAAATGGACCGTCTCAGGGCTTTTATGGACAAGGAAAAGGAACGGGAAGCGCGAGAGCGATAACGCTCGTAGTTAAACTCTTACCTGCCGCACGATACGGGGCTTGACCATGTTAGCGACATATGCGCAGCTAGAACGCGGCAGAGGGCGAAATAAGGGCATTGTGATAGGAGGCTTTATGAAGCTGGAAGATTGCACAAAGGACGAACTGATTCACTTCATCAAAAGTGAGTGCTTCTACGATACGGACAGGCTTGAATTTGATGTGCTGATGTACCGGTCGAGAAAATCCACTGAAACAAGGCAGAAAGAATTTAAAATTGCGGATGCGGCTCTCGGCGAATACATAGACCTTATGCGTCCGTATGAGGGCAAGAGGTTTATAGACATACCGGACGATGTAATCAAAAAGGCTTCTTCCGCATGGGAGCTGTATAAATCGCATACGAAAAAATCAACCGCCGCCCAAGACCAATGGGGAAAGATTCAAAAGCAAATAGATAAGAATTTGGAGCGGAGGAAATCGAATGGGTAAAGCGTCAAGAGACAAAGGCAAGCGTGGAGAACTTGAACTCGCCCACGCGCTCAAATATTACGGTTATGACTGTGAGCGTGGTGTACAGTATTGCGGCAGGAAGGGAAATGCGGATGTGGTAGGGCTTCCGGGCGTACATATCGAGAGCAAGCGCGTGGAACGTCTTGACCTATATGGCTCTCTGTCTCAGTCGAAAAGCGACGCGAAGGACGGAGAAATACCGGTCGTGATGCATCGGAAAAACAATTGCGAATGGGTGGTCATTATTCCGCTAGAACACTTCATCACGATATACCGTGAGTGGGAAGCGGGCAGGCAGACAATGGAGGCCAACGATGGGTAGAAGCTGGCACCGGTGGACAAGCAAAGAGATTAAGTTCCTGCGCGAAAACTGCGCAAAACTTTCATACCGTGATATCGCGGCACATCTCGGAATCCCATACGGAGCGGTAAAAGGAAAAGCGAGCGATTTACGCCTGAATGGGATAAAGCCAAAGAAGAAACCGAAGCCAAAGACAGAGCCTAAATGGTTCCGGCGGCAGCTTTGCGAAACATGTCAGAACGCCGTACCGAATCCGGCGAAAGGACGCGGCTGTTCGTGGTCAATACGGCTTGAACCTGTAGATGGATGGACTGCAATTCCGACAAACATCAGGCCAGCGAGAAAAGGCGATCCAAAGGTTAAAAGCTATCTGATTTTAGATTGTCCGCAGTATTTAGCGGATGAACGAGCCAAAGGAGAAACCGCATGACCCTCACCATCACCGAAACATTAACCGTCGCAACCGATGTCTATACCGTCACAGCCGGAGAAAACGGACTGATAATCGAAAGCCTGAATCCGGTAGAATGCACGATAAAGGACGGTGGGAGGACGGTGCTGATTGGAAGAAAGGAGATTAAACGTGAAAATCAAGTTTAAAAAGGAAATGTATGTGCCTGCTGGGATGTACTGTAACGATTGCAGCCGAATTGAAGACAAGCGGAATCAGCCCCCATACTGCGGCGAATTTTATGAGACCTTGCGATACGCGGAGGGTTGCACGATGCGCTTTGTGAAGTGCGATAATTGCCTGCTTAAGTGCGCAGCATCGTTACGGGAGGGCTGCAATGGAACATGATGTTGAGCAAGTGGTTAAGGCGCTGAGGTGCAACAAAAATAAAGAGGAATGCAAAGAGTGCAGATATCAAAGAGCGGTTTATTATTGCGACGATATAAAACTGCGCAAGGATGCCGCCGACCTTCTCACCGCGCAGCAGAAGCGGATTGAGGAACTGGAAGAAAAGCGAAGATGGATTCCGGTTGAGGAGCCACCAAAAAAGAATCAACAGGTATTGATATATATGCCTAGAATTGGGCCAGATGATTTGTGGAGAGAGCGCCGGGAAGCGTGGTTCAAAGATGGCAAATTCTATATTCCGGCAACGGGTGAAGAATTCTTTGGGATAACTAAATGGCATCCGCTACCTGCCCCACCAGAGAAAGGAGAATAACCATGCCGACGATTGAGGGAATCAGAGCGAGAGAGAAAGCGGAAAGATGGAAAGACATAGATGGATATGACGGGAAATATCAAATAAGTAATTTGGGGAACGTAAAAAGCCTAAAAACGTATCACGGAGATTCATCCCCAAGAATATTAACTCCCGTGCTTGATAAATATGGATATTACAAATTTGTACTTAAGCACAACAGGAAATCTGTAACTCGTAAGGTACATAGATTAGTTGCGGAAGCATTCATTCTAAATCCAAATAATAAGCCTTGCGTAAATCATATCGACGGGAACAAATCAAATAATTGCGTTGAAAACCTAGAATGGGTTACTTACGCCGAAAATGAAAAACACGCTTATAATACAGGACTGGTTAATACTTTAAGCACGTCAAAGCCCGTATTGCAATGCGATCCTAAGAGCGGAGAAATAATTTGTTGGTATCCATCTACAATGGAAGCACAGAGAGTTACAGGAATTAATAATTCTCAAATTAGCAAAACGTGTCTTGGAAAAGGGAAAATAGCAGGAAACTATAAATGGAAATACTGCGCAAGAAACGAGGACGCACGATGAAGAAAAGCGAGTTGATCTTAAAAATAGAATCTCTCACCGCCGAGCTTGCCCGCGTGACGGAGGAGAAAGATAAAGTACTGGAACTGTTAAGCAAGTGGGAAAAATTTGAAACATTCATAGCGTTGCATGGTTTTATTCCTCCTGAAACATGGTGCGGCACGGGGAAGGAAGGGCAGTAGATGGATAAGCCAAAATATAAGCAGCTTTTCAGCACAGCCTGCCAGCGCATCGCAGATATGGCGGAGACATGTCCCAACGACCTATATGATTGGCCGTGTTCGGAGGACTGCCCCGCAATGCAAGACCTAGGAAAGTGCTGGGAAACGTATTTTCAGCATGAAGACGGAGACCCAGCAAGAGCAAAGGAGGCCACCAATGAACAGAAGCGTTGAAGAGATTAAGAAAAGCATTACTGCAATTAAGCAAGCAGATGAAGAACTGTGTTTGCCTCCAAATGAAACATTGATGCAAATGCTGGACACTGAACTTCGTGCTACTCTCACAGATGGCATCCCTCTCTCCGACCTCGAAACCCTCTGCGCCGCGTGGAAAGATGGGCGGTGCGTTGTACTGCCACCAGCTATGGAGTCAGATTATGATGGGCTAAAGGTCAAATATCGCGTTTTCAAGGCAAAAAACAATGAGCTTGTAGAAAACTGTTTTGTACTTAGACCGGATAAAGACCCTGCGGCAATGGCGGCGCTTTTTGCCTATGCTGACTCTACAGCAAATGGATTGTTGCGAGATGACATTCTTGATTGGATTGATGGCATGAAATATGAGGCGGGAGAACTCGCCCGTGCCGAAGCAGAGGCCGCGCTACAGAAAGGAGAAGATGCTTAACCCTTACCATTTCCATACTTAAGAATCGCATCGTGTATTTCTTCGGAGCGCGTCACGATCTCCACCTGTGGCATGTCATGAGCCGTAAACCAAGCGTGAAAGCCGGAAGGATGGTCGATACTGAACTGCATCTGGAACAGGCTGTAATTGTGAGCCAAGAGCTTTTGAGAGACTTCGTTCCACTTTTCAATTGAATTAATACGCATTATCATCACCGAGAAGATTATACCGCAATAAGATTTTTGAGACAAGGAGTGAGAATATGAACGAGATTGAACGGGCAATGACCAGCGAGGACGCAATTAAAAATTTAACGGCTTACATGTATTACGCGCTGGACGAAATTCCGAAAGACGTTGGAAATGCGATTTCAACCGCAATTTCTGCCCTCCGCGTCCAGACAGAACGCGAGAATCCGAAGCCGCTGACGCTGGAGCAGTTGCGGGAACGGGAAAACAGAAAAAGCCCAGTATGGTTAAACAAAGCAAAAGAATGGGCGTTTATTGCATCTGTCAATATTGAACCATATGCGCAGGCGTGGTATTTCAACAGCAGAGCACTCGCTAAGACATGTTTATTCCATCATGAATCTTTTTACGACCACCCGCCGAAGGATGACGCATGAGTACCACCTACACCGTCCCTTTTCCCATCGGCGCAACCGCCTACATATCGGACAAGTTTTATTGCGAACCGAACGAGGCTCTACCCTGCGAGATCATCAGCTATCACATCAACGACATGGGCGTTATGGCAACGTGCAAAACAAAGGAGTTTGGAATGATACCGACCAACGCCAAGCATCTTTACGCATCGCCGGAGGAAGCGATAGAAGGGAGAAGCTGTGAACCTGAAAACAATCCGCGCAATTCTTGAAACGATTTACTGCCTGTACGCTTTTTACGCTATGACACTCTGTGGAACAGTTGAGAGGACGCTATTGGCGGGAATTGTGCTGGTGGTTCTGTTTAGTTTTTTGGATAGACGGGAGGTAAAGTGATGATACCAGAACAGGAATTAATCGAAATAGCGGAACTGGCAAGGCTGTTATCGGCCCGGCGTGGGCAGTAAATGACCGCAATGCGCTTGTGGAAAAGTATGCCGGAAAACATAAGGTGAGTGAATGAAGCAGAACAACGGGATCTGACTAGGAGGCGATTGATTGAGTAAACCTCGCTACAAATGGTGGTCTTATGCCAAGGCCATGATACGAGCCTACCCGGAATACTGCAAGCGCCTTAATGACTTACAAGGCATGTCAGTTACATCAAACTGGACAGGGATGCCACGCGGGACAAGTCCATCCAGGCAGACGGAAAATGCGGCATTAAAGCAGCTTCCGAGGGTTGAACAACAAGAGTACGAGGCCGTAAAAAAAGCGATTGCCACAACGGAGCGGTACCGAAATGGACACGAAAGATTGAGTATTATCCGCATGGTTCTGTGGAAAAAAACACACACCCTCGAGGGAGCCGCGAGAATGGTTCCATGCTCACATAAAACAGCCAGACAATGGCACGGAGAATTTGTACGGCTCGTTGCAAAATGTTATGGATTAATGGATTGAGGTGTATATGGACGATAATGCAGTAAAATCCCTTGCATCAGCAGTTGTGCTGCAGGCTATTTCTGATTGGAGATATCTTTGCAAGGGCGGCGTAGAAACAAAGAGTTGCAATTTTGAAGAACTAACAATCTTTTTTGAGCGAGAGTGCGATAATTATTTAACCACAGGCGATATAACAGCAGAAAAAATACTTAGCATGCTGAAACGGGAAAGAAAATCTAGCCAAACAAATAAATCAAAAAGAGGTGCTTAAAAAGCCAAATAGCCGATTTATAATACTATTGTCAAAAGTTCTGCGGTGGCGGAATCGTTAAAGACGCAAGACAATGGTCTGGAGTAAGCGAACCTCTGCGCAAGTACCATCACTCAGAAGGTTGGGAAAAGATAAGCGAAACATCCAATGGTGGAAGTCCATTGGCCGCAGAACAAAGAGTACGGATCGTCCTCTGAATGCTTGCGGGGCGCAGAGGCTGGCGGTTAGGATGCGTCCTTTCCGCCTATACGCTGACATAGCTCAATGGTAGAGCAACCGCCTTGTAAGCGGTAGGTTAAGTGTTCGAGCCACTTGGTCAGCTCCATGTATTACGGGCAAAATTCCGCGTTACAAGACAGCCGAGAGGGCGGGAGGCTGGCGGGAAAAAGGCAACAGTGGCAATGCAGTATTTGGCGGTAGGCATAGCGTCCTGCGTCAGAACCAACTGCATTGCCACTGTTTGCCGACAAAAACGATAGGCGGTGAGTGTTTGGGCTGGCAGGAAAAGGCCGAACAACTAAAGTTTGACGAAGGAAAATCGTGGTCCGAAATAGCGATTGAACTGCTTCCCTATTTTCCAAAACTCAATCAATATCAAGTCAGGGAAAAAGTACGGGATTACATACGGCGGCACTCCGACAAATACAAGCCGATTAAACAGGAACCCAAAAAGGAAAAACAGCCAAAAATTGATGTTGTGCAAAACTTTGAGCCTGCGGTTAAAACTGTTGACTGGCGTGGAAATAGTGTTGTCCGATTTGGCTTGATGGGTGATACGCAGATCAATTCAAAATATACACAGCTTACGCATTTACACGCTTATTACGACGAATGCCAAAAGCAAGGGATTAAACATGTTTATATGACTGGAGATATTGACGAAGGGGAGCAGATGCGCCCTGGGCATCAGTATGAGTGCTATCATCAGGGAGCCGACGATCATATTGACGAGATTGTGCGAGTTTATCCGCGCCGCGACGGAATCACGACGCATTTTATAACCGGAAACCACGACGCAAGCATTGTGAAAAGATGTGGATGCAATATAGGGCCGAAGATAGCCGGGCAACGGCCGGACATGGAATATCTAGGACAAGACTGCGCGATCATCCAGCTTACCCCAAACTGCACATTGGAACTGCGGCATCCGTGGGACGGTACGGCTTATGCCATAAGCTACAAAATTCAGAAAATGGTCGAAGCTATGAGCGGCGGAGAAAAGCCGAACATTCTTGCTGTAGGCCATTACCACAAATCAGAGTATTTCATGTACCGGAACGTCCATTGTTTTCAGTCTGGATGCTTTCAGGCCCAGACACCGTTTATGCGCGGAAAGTCAATTGCTGCTATGATGGGTGGATGGATAGTCGAAGCATTGGTTGATAAAGAAGGAACCATAACAAATCTGCGTCAAGAGTGGATACCGTTTTATACAGCCATAAAAGACGACTACAAAAACTGGATATGAGAACCATATGCCTATGTTACCGTTGCATGCAAAATTACTTACACGCCGGATATAAACTGAAAAGAGATTATACCAAGCAGAACAAAGAAGAATGTGAATGGTGCAGTAGACTAGGTTATATATTCTTTATATTTGATAAGAGGTGAATTTATATGCCGTCAGACAAGCTAACAGTTAAACAGGAAAATTATGTGCAAGGATTATTTAAAGGGTTATCTCAGAGGGCGGCATATAAGGAAGCGTATAACTGTAAAACGGCATCAGATGACGTTATAGACGTAAGAGCCTGTAAGCTTGCCGGAACAGATAAGATAAAGCTAAGGCTTGCAGAATTGCAGCAAGAAGCCGGAGAAAGGAACATGGTCACGGTTCAAAAAGTGGTTGACCAACTATCCAAGATTGCTTTTGCGGACATAAAAGATATCTTATCGTTCAGCACAAAAGAAGCTGTTATTGGGTTTACAAAAGACGGTCAGGAAATACGCGGCGAAAAAATAGTTGCCGAGATCAAGGACAGCGACGAAGTGGACGGCACTTTGATCGCAGAGGTTTCAGAAACCCGCGATGGTTTTAAAGTCAAACGAAATGACCAAATGAAAGCGCTTGAACTGCTTGGAAAGCATCTCGGCATGTTCACGGACAAGTTAGAAATGTCTGGTAGTATCAACAATCCGTTTGATGGGCTTACGACCGAGGAGCTGCGAAAATTGATCGGGAAATGACCAAACTTGAATATATCAAAAAAGGCGCTCGGTGCGAATTGGCACGGCGCTTTTTTTATGACTTCTGCTGCGTCATGGCTCCCGACTTCTACAAGCCAAATCGACCGTATCTCAAAACGATATGTGACGATCTGCAGGACTTCATAAGCAGCGACGATGATGTTTTGATAATAAACGCTCCGCCTCGTCACGGAAAGTCACGCACCGCTTCCCTTCTGAGTGATTGGGTGTTTGGCAAGAACCCAGAGCAGAAAATAATGATCGGCTCTTATAACGAAACACTTTCCGAGACATTCAGCAAAGCGGTGCGAAATTTAATTGACACCGCTCCGATGGATGAATCAATCATTGTTTACCGCGATATATTTCCAGGCATTAAGATAAAGCGCGGTGACGGTGCGGCTACACGATGGAGCCTACAAGGACAACATGCGTCCTATCTATCCACATCTCCAACCGGTACAGCTACCGGATTCGGCGCAGACCTATTGATAATTGACGACCTTATCAAATCCGCAGAAGAAGCCAACAACGCAAACGTATTACAAAAACATTGGGACTGGTTCACCAATACAATGCTGTCACGCCTTGAAGAGGGCGGAAAAATCATTATCATCATGACGCGCTGGCACTCAAACGACTTGGCTGGAATGGCGCTGAAAGAATATGCCGGTAAAAAGATGCGCCACATAACGCTGAAAGCCCTGCAGGACGACGGGACGATGCTGTGTGACGAAATATTAAGCCGTGAATCATATGACCAGAAAACGCATTCTATGGGCGCTGACATAGCGTCGGCAAATTATCAGCAGATACCGATTGATATAAAAGGAAAATTGTATCCGAGTTTTAAGACATACGAAAAGCTGCCGGGTGACTTTCGGGGCATTTATTCTTACTGCGATACAGCGGATGAAGGAAAAGACTACTTGTGCAATATCATTTATGGCGATTTCAATAACGAAGCTTACGTACTGGATGTTTATTACACGAAGTCTGCTATGGAGAAAACAGAGCCAGAGACCGCAAAGCGATTAACAGAGTTTCATGTCAACGACGCCACGGTTGAAAGCAATAACGGCGGTCGTGGATTTGCTAGATCGGTAGAAAAGCATCTGCGCGATATGCGCAACTATTCAACGATTATCAAGTGGTTTCACCAGTCAAAAAACAAAACGGCACGAATCATAACAAAATCTACATGGATAATGGAACATGTTTATTTTCCGGTCAATTGGCGCGACAAGTGGCCTGAATATTACGAGGCAATGACAACCTACCAGCGAGAGGGTAAAAACGCGCACGACGACGCGCCGGACGCGACAACCGGCGTTGCAGAAGCGTTTGAAAAGCTGCGGCTTGGAGCAGTAACAGTAAGGGTGTGAATAAATGTTAACTGATTTGACATTTCTTAATGCAGGCCAGCCGTGGCCGCCTCCGTGCGAAATAGACCGATTGCAAATGTACCGCGATAACAAGGCACTTTTTGAAGGTTTGCATGCGAAAGTCTACAAAGACGACCTAAAGCGCATCGAAAGAGTTATTTCCAACTTTGAGGACGTTGTTTCTTATCCCGTCATTCTGAACTTCCAAAAGCTGCTGTCGCTTAAAATAGCCGATCTTCTGCTTGGGGAGGCTCCACAGATACAAGTTGGAAAGCCTGACAGCGCAGAGCAGATATCGGCAGATACAATAGCGGAAAACAGCGATCTTCAAAACACGCTGTATGAAGCTGCTATTGACACTTCCCGTTACGGTGACGGCATACTGGAAATCCGTAACGATGGCGAAAATGGAAAAATCGAAACACGGCAGCCTATGTTATGGTTCCCTGTCGTTTCTCCTGACAACATCAAAGAAATTCAGTATCACGTTATGGCGTGGGTAAATACGATCGAGGACAACGGGCAAAAGCACGATTACTTAAAGGTCCGCATTCACGATGTAGGAGAATATACCGAACGCACCTATCGTTTAGACGGCGGCGCTATTGCGGTTCAAACGGAACCTGACACAGTTATTCAAACCGGCCTAGATGATTTTGCCATAATTCAGATACCGAACGTCTTAACATCTGACAGAATCACCGGCATGGACGATTACACAGACATTGACAGCGTTGTCGCGGAGTTGATAGTCCGCGTCGGTCAAGTATCCCGCATATTAGACAAGCATGCCGCACCAAGTGTGCAGGGGCCTGCCGGCGCATTGGAGCGCGACCCAGTTTCGGGCGAGTGGCGTTTAAAAATGGGCAACTACTTCCCGCGAGATTCCAAAGAAGACGCGCCTGTCGAATACATCGTATGGGACGCTCAACTGTCCGCAAACTTTACGCAAATCGAGAAATTGGTTAATTTCCTGTACACGATATCAGAGATGGGAAGCGCACTGTTTGGTGACATGACGCAGTCAACCGGTCAGGTTGCGTCTGGAAGCGCGTTAAAACGCCTCATGATCTCCCCACTAGCAAAAGTAAACAGAATCCGAATGAGAATGGACAGAGCCGCAAAAAAGGCTCTTTATTTATGCTCAGAATTGGGCGGGAAGGACATCATCGACCTCAACAAATACGACATTTCAATAACGTGGCAGGACGGCTTGCCTGGTGATCCGACAGAGGAAGCGAATATTATCAACCTGCGTACAAGCGGTCAGTCTACCATGTCGCGCAAAACCGTGCTTAAGCGCTATGACGGCCTAAGCGATGCAGATGCGGATTCAGAGATAGAGCGCATTATAGCGGATGAAGAATCAACCTCCCCCACTTCCCTGCCGGCGTTTGCGCAAACGGACAATACCGGAGATCAGGCGAGCGGTGATGTAAATGCCTAACCCGACCATTCCAAAAGAAATACAGGCGCTAGTCAGCACTTATCAAAATGCTGAACTGCGCCTGATTCAAATTATCGCCAAACAAAGAGCGCGGGGAAACGTAACAACATACCGCCGGAATCTATTGAAGCAGATAAGCGCCGAATTGCAGGCACTCAACAAGTACGCGGACGGATGGACGAAAGGATACATCCAAAAGGTTTATGATGCGTCTGCCGCTAAAGTGTATGCCGCTTATCGCGCAATGGGCGTGAGCGTCGCAGAAACGGCTTTGAACGCAGAGGCAGTCAGCAAAATAGTGGAAAACACTGTGAGCTTGTTTGAAGATGCCAATAGACACCTGGGACGCATCCTTGATGATGAAATTCGTAAAGCGGGTGTCCAGGCCACAGCCGAAAAGTTATCTGTTGGCGATACCGTTAAGCAAATGAAAAAGAACCTCATAGGAAAGCTGACCGACAACGGCATTACGTCAATCACCTACCGAAACGGCAGGCGCGTCAAAGCAGATGCTTATGCGGAACTGGTTGCGCGAAGCACAACGAGAGAAACAACCAACAGAGCGGCTATGCAGACCGTACAAGACTTGGGCTATGACCTTGTTCAAATGTCAAACCACAGCAGTTCATGCCCTATCTGCGCGACTTTTGAGGGCAGGGTTTACAGCATCAGCGGCAAGGATAAACGATACCCGCCGCTTGATAAAGCGTTTGCGCCTCCTTATGCGAACATTCACCCGAACTGCGCCCACGTTATTGTTCCTTATATTGAAGAATTTGACGATAATGCCGCCAAAACACGCGAGTTTTCCAACAGGTCATTTGAAACAGACCCGCGCAGTCAAGCCGAAAAAGACAGGTATGAACGGTCACAACAAATTAAAGCAGAGCGCCGCGAAGATCGGAACACCTACGAGCAAATGAAGTTATTGCTTCCAAATAACGCGCCTAAATCATTTGCTGCGTTTCGCTCTATGAAAAGCGCCGACAGCGAAAACTATCGGATGCTGATGCATGATTATATCTATGTCAAAAAGACAGTGGAGAAAACGACATGAAATATTGCCCTTACATCACCCAAACAAAACAAGTGGAGCAACACACATATGATTACGATACAGACGGAAAATGTACGTTTGAGGAATGCATAGTCGTATATGATTACGAACAGGCGGAATGTAAAGAGGCGGCCTGTGCTGCTTGGGAAAACGGAAAATGCTCTTACAGAAAATAAGACCAGCGCCTTAACCGGGCGCTGTTTTTATACCCAAATTTATCCGTTTGTGCGCGGAACAAAACAATGCACAGCGCAAAGCGGGGACTAGCCCGATAAAAAGGAAAGCGCAAAGGAGTAAACATGTTGGATTGGTTAAAAGACATTCTCGGAGAGAGTTACACGGAAGAAATTGACAAGGCCGTATCCGCAAGGATAGGCAAGGACTTTGTTTCCCGCAGCGATTTCAACGACCTTAACGAAACCAAAAAGGAACTTGAAAAATCTCTTAAGGGCAAAGAAAAGGACATTGAATCGCTGAAAGAAACCGTCCAGAAGGGCGGAGATGTGGAAACTGCCCTCACAGAGCTTAAGGCGAAATACAAGGCAGACACCGAGGCTCTGGAAGAAAAGCTACGCAAACAGACAATCAACTCGGCAATCGAGAACCGCCTTATCAAAGAAAATGCGGTTAATCCAAAGGCTGTCAAGGCACTTATAGACATGGAAAAAGTCAGCTTTGACAACGGCAACATTTTGGGGCTGGAAGAACAGATTGCAGCCCTGAAAGAAAGCGAAAAATGGGCGTTTTCCAAGCCAGTGGCGGATAAGGGATTCAACCCTCCGCCCGGTGCGAGTGACGCGGACAAGCTCAAACAGCAATACGCGGACGCGGAAAAAGAACACAACGTACTTGCGATGATGAATATTGCATCGCAAATAAAAAAACTTACTTAGGAGTGACAATTCATGGCATATGCAGATCGTGAAGACCTCAACTATTTAGGCCAGCTTTACCTTATCGGCGCAAACCAGACCCCGTTCCTGAACATGATCGGTGGACTTACCGGCGGCGGTAAAGTCACCCGGTCTTTTAATTTCCCTGTCGCGCAGCCGTGGGCGCTTCGTGCTGCAGACCAGTCCACCGCTGTAAAATCTGAGGCAACATCCATCACCGATACGACTGCAGTTACCTACACTCGCGGACAGGACTATAACACCTGTCAGATTATGAAATACCCCTATGAGGTCAGCTTCGCGAAGCAGTCCACCTTTGGTGAGATTTCCGGCATTGCAATCGCCGGTCAGAACCAGCCAATCACCAACGAATTGGCGTTCCAGAAAGCGGCGGCTCTTAAGCAGGCTGCAATCGACACGGAATACTCCTTCCTGCAGGGCTCCTATGTCGCGCAGAGCGCATCCGACACCGTTGCCAAAACTCGCGGCATTATTGAAGCTATTTCCGCCAATACCGTAGCGGGCGGAAGCGCCACGCTTACCAAGGCAATGATTGACGAAATCCTGCGTACCATGTCCGGCAACGGAGCAGAGTTTAATAACATGGTCGCTTTCTGCAACGGATTCCAGAAGCAGAAGTTTTCCGACATTTACGGATATGCTCCAGAAGATCGGAACGTCGGCGGCGTAAATATCAAGCAGGTTGAAACCGACTTCTGCATGCTTGGCCTTGTTTGGGCGCCCCAGATGCCGACCAGCACTATTCTCATTGCTGATATGTCCGTATGTTCGCCCGTGTTCTGCCCGTATGACGGCAAAGTCATTGCCGATATTGAGACTGCAACCACCACGGCGAAAAAGGGCGGATTCCTGTACATGCAGATCGGCCTTGATTACGGCCCCGAGGAATATCACGGCAAGATTACGGGATTAGCAACCTCGTGACATAAAATGCTTGCAAATACTTGCTTTCTGTGGTATAATGCTTGCATAAAGTATCACGGAAAGCGGTGTAGAAATGGATATTATATGTAAGCGTTGCGGGAAAAAGGAACAAAAAACAGGAAGATATCAAAAATATTGCGCTGAATGCCAACCGATTGTCAAGCGCGAACAAAAGACTGCGGCTGATGCGACCGCAACCATCCCAGACATGACCACTTCGGATACATTTGTCATGGCTGCTGTTGCTCAAACGCTTTCAAACAAAATTCTTT
>LDZT01012768.1_pt1 | contig 18736 bp, 15 predicted proteins | sample 615521 | NCBI WGS metagenome assembly LDZT01 (sample SAMN03408292, study PRJNA278302) | terrestrial metagenome | isolation source: oil reservoir sample SB1 | place: USA: Alaska, North Slope, Schrader Bluff formation | collected 2011-09
ATGAAGAGTTATCGCAAAGAAATTTTTATGCACCTCCCTACACGGCGAGGATTTGTCAACATCACGCCGCAGGTCGAACAGGCTGTGCAAGAAAGCGGCATCCAGGAGGGGCTGGTGCTGGTAAACCCGATGCACATTACCGCTTCGGTATTCATTAATGATGATGAAACAGGTTTGCACCACGATTACGAGGTCTGGTTGGAACGCATCGCACCCCATGCGCCTATCAGCCAATATGAACATAACCGCACAGGTGAAGATAACGCCGACGCGCACATCAAGCGCCAGATTATGGGCAGAGAGGTTGTTGTTGCGCTCACAGCCGGGAAGCTCGACTTGGGCACCTGGGAGCAGATATTTTATGGCGAGTTTGATGGCAGACGCCGCAAACGCGTGCTGATCAAGATTATTGGCGAATAGACGCTAAAAGAACAGGCTAAAAGCCACCTATTTGCGACAAATCTTGTATAATAATAGCTATAATAGATGTCGTTAAATGAGCGTTTTACTTGAAGCAACTAACAAACCCTCAAGTATTGTGCTCAAACTTAAATGACCCCTCAAAGGGAGATTAGTTCAAAGAAAAGAGGAAAATATGACCATTGCAATTTCAACCAAAACCCCTGTTGAATTACCCCAACTTCCTTTTGCAGAAAATGCCCTTGATCCGGTTATTTCTGCAAACACCCTTAGTTTCCATTATGGCAAGCACCACAAAGCCTATGTCGATAATACCCTCAAACTAATTGCTGGCAGTGAGCTTGAAGGTAAGTCTCTGGAAGAGATCGTTGCGGCTGCAAATGAAGAGGGCAAAACCGGCTTGTTCAATAATGCTGCTCAGGCTTGGAACCATGACTTTTACTGGACGAGTATGGCAGCTGCTGGCAGCGTGGCAATCTCAGCGGAGATGAAATCTTTGCTCGAAGCCAACTTTGGCACCTTGGACGACTTCAAGAAGCAGTTTACTACTGCTGCCGTTGGACAGTTTGGCAGCGGCTGGGCTTGGTTGGTGCTGGATAATGTCAAGCTCGCCATCGTGACCACCAGCAACGCCGGCGTGCCTTGGCTTGATGGCAAGAAGCCGCTCTTCACCGTGGACGTGTGGGAGCATGCCTACTACTTAGACTATCAGAACCGCCGCCAGGCTTACGTGGAAGCCGTGCTGGATAAATTAATTAATTGGGATTTTGCTTTACAAAACGCGAAGGCATAAGATTCTAAGATGTAAGGTACAAAAACTGCCGTGGAATGAAAGAGATCCACGGCAGTTTACTGTCTATTACTACTATAAGTGGTTTTTTTATTCAAGTCCTAACGCAAATTTTTCTTTTCTAGTGAAATATTGAGCAAAATCTTCAATAAAATAAGCTCGCTGATTGAATTTTCCACTTTTGTCCGCCCATCTTTTTATCTCACCTTGATATTCAGCAGAATCTTCATTTAGAGGTATCCATGAAATAAGCCGATAATTATTTGTGTTTGAAATCACTGTGCTGAGCTCTAGCATCCAGAGCAGAGTCCCATCCGGTCTAAAAAAGGGCACGGGCAAGCTAAAAGGTTGTTGATACTGATTCAGTTTTTCAAGGCTAGAATTCCACATTTCCTCAAACAAACTGGTTGTTTTCAAAAGCTCCATTAATGCTTGGTAGCGAGGATCTTGATTCTCACAAAGTTCCTTTGTCTCATGATAAAACTGATTCAGTTGATTGCAATAATAAGTCAGGTTATAAGGACCACGCAAACTATAGCGAGGACTATTTGGAGAAAACTTAGGCTTTCCAGATTTGCTAGCGGTTAGACGATGCCACCAACTCCAATGTTTCATGTCTTCCTCAGTATAACCAGCAAGAGCCATCTCGTAACTTGTTGATGCACGTACACACCAATACTCATCAATCACAAAACAAAAAGCCGGCCAACTTGCTAAGTGGTTTTTCCAGTCTGTTGCAAATGAGAAATCAGGTTGCCGCTCTCCTGTCTCGATTTCGAGGTCATGTAAAAGTCGTTTAAGTTGGAGGCGATTTTTTACCGGGATATCTTGGTACAATGCAATCAGACGACGAACTTCAGAAGTAGTTAAAACTGGATTGACCCTATGAATATGCTCCCTAACAAACCATTGCACAATTGCAACGACACGCTCCCCTCTTATTTCTGGAGTTAATCCACTTACCCGCCTGGCTGTTTCACCCTCACTAGTCCATTGTTTAAATGATTTTAGTCCGATTTCTCCAATATGCTGGTTTGAAGTCACAATTTCTTCAAGGATAACACTTCTTTCTACGCCACTTCGCTTGAGCCATGAATACAAGATAGCTCCGCTTTCACTGTTTTCATCTAGAAAGTTACTGTTTCCAAAATTGGAATTTGACTGTTCCATATAGTTCCTATATCTATCCCTAATTTTACAATTGACGTGTTCCTATTGTCATTATTATACTTTATTAAATTCCAAAATGTAAGGAGGTAACCACATACTGAGTGCAGAATACAAAAAATCGTCGATAGAGAAAATTTACAGGTTATTAGATAAATTAGGAGAGAACAATGAAAAAAATTGCAGTATTAGGTAGTTCAGGAGGTCATCTATTTGTCCTCGGAGGGAAGGACCCTCAAGCTTTATTAGGGGAAATTGTACGTCAAGCTGAGGCAGCTGGATTCGAAATCAGACATATAGCTTTTGTTGCTGCTTCAACTTCGATGGATCATGTCACTGATGAAACAACAGCGACTGTATGGACACAAACCGCTGATGGACCAAAACCAAGCACAGAAATGTCGTTAAAAGAAGCTAATAAAATGGCTGAAATGGAATCTAACAAGATTGCAGCTGCAATTCGAAACGGTGAAGTTGATGGATTAATATTAATCAGTGCTGATCCTAAGAATATCAATCGCGATGCCATAAAAGCCGCCGCAGAACGAAAGATCCCGGTTGTTGGTACAGGTGGAACAAGCATGGCTGAGGCTCGATCAATGGGAGCAAATGTAATTTCAGCCTCAGGAACAACGGGTACTAATAATCGGTCTCGCGCAGTTGGTTACATTTCAGCTTTTGCAAGCGAATGGAAAACTAAATATTCACCTGTAATCGGTAAGACCACAGAAGCAGACACAAGCAATATCTGGAAGCGAATTAATCTACGGAGTATTATGATGAGTTCACTCCCTGGATTTATTGCTATGGCTTTAATCCTAGCAATAGGTAAAATTCCAGCTCTCAACCCATCAATTGGACCTTTGTTTGACATATTGATTGGCGCCTTACCGATTATTGTTGCTGTTGTTGCTGCTAAACAAGTTTCTGGATTGGACGAAGTTGGTATAGTTGCCGGCGTTGTAGCAGGGGTTCTTTCTGTAGATGGCGGTATTCTTGGCGGAATTGTTGGAGGTATCTTAGCTGGCATTTTTGCGAGTTACCTGCTTAATTGGTCATTCCGAAGGCGCTTTCCAGCCACGACCGCCAGCCTGGTTGCTGGGGCAATAGGAGGATTAGCTTCGGGGATTTTGGTTTATTTTGTATTAGCTCCAATTACATTGTGGATGGGAAACGGAATTCGCACACTAATCGATGCGGCTATTGCCATCAATCCTGTTTTAGCGGGTGCCTTGGCAGGTCTACTTATCTGGCCAGCTATCATTGGCGGCGTTTACCATGCTGCAATCCTTCCGATTGTCTTACTCGAGATGGAACAGACAGGATATAGCTTCTTAGGTGCTATCGATATGACCGGCTTGGTGATGGTTTCTGCCGGGATAACTCTGGCCAATATTATTGCACCTCGTGAAAAGAGCGAAGCCGCCCTTGCCCTGCCAGGCTTTATCGTCAATGTGGGTTTTGGCACTTTTGTCGAAGCTGCTTATCCCTTCATGTTTGCAGATAAAAAGATTTTTGGCACAGCTTTATTTGCTGCGGCAGCTTCCGGCGCTTTGTGCGGCTTGTTTGATGCACGCGGTATGGCATATGTTCCGAGTATTGTGGCGCCAACCCTATCAAACAATCCATTGGGGTTTGCTATTGCGATGTTAGCTGCAATGGGAATTGCTTGCGGGCTCACTATTACATTCAATAAAACTTCAAAGAAAGTAACACCTCAAGAGGCATAAAGGAGATTAATATGATTTATGGAGATATGCAAAAAAAACGGGAAATAGCTCTAAAGAAAGTGAAGGATGCTATAAACGCCGATGGTGGCACAACACTTTTAGCAACTGGGATCACGGGTGATGACGCGAGATTTGCGCTTGCAGCTGTCGAAGCAGGTGCTCGGATGTTAGAACCTAACCATCCTGCAGTAGCACTTGCACGTGGTCATAAGGGGGTAACTAGCATGCATGCCGCTGAAGAGGTGCGCCATGAGATTGATTTTGATGAAATGTGCCGTGTTACAGCTGGTGTTCGTGCTGTGGTAGGACATGAAATCTACATTACAGTTGGAGTTCCGGGTTCCTTTACAGAAACGATGCCTACTCCCTTTACAGAAGAGAATGCTTATGCACTTTCTCGAGCAGGAGCCGATGGTGTGCATACACATAAATCTACCCTGGCAGATCTAAAAGATATGGTTGAGCTTTGCCATAAATTCGGTATGCTTGTGGATGCGTATATCGCTCACCCAGCAGACCGTCACCTTTTTGGTATTCCAGCAGAAAGTCCCCAACAAGTAGCTGATACTGCTAAGGCAATGCAGGATATTGGGGTTGACCTGATCGGTTTAATGACAGGGATGAGTTATGAAGGCGTTGAAGCAGGAGAAATACCAGATGTTGTCCGAAAACGTTTGGAAGCATTGATTAGGGTAACAACAGTACCGACACTTGCTGAGGGTGGGATTAACCCGGTTAATTTCAAAGCTTTTATTGGAACAGGTGTAAATATTTTAGTAGTAGGTACCGCATTCGATGATATTGCTCGAAAAGCTGTAACGGATACTGTAAAAATATTCTTAGAAAGATAAATCCCTCCCTTTTTTGAAAAGACCCGTTTGATTAAACTTTCAAACGGGTCTTGTTTAATTTACTCTCCCCTGATAAACGCTTCGGTCTTCTCCAGCGCGATCTCATCCTTATATTGCACGGGTGGGGTTTTCATAAAGTAGGAGGAAGGTTCGACGACCGGGCCGGCAATGCCGCGGTCGAGCGCCAACTTGAGGCAGCGGATAGCATCGATCACTACGCCGGCAGAGTTGGGCGAATCCCACACTTCCAGCTTGCATTCCAGGTTGAGTGGTACATCACCAAACGTCGTGCCTTCCATGCGGATGTGGCAAAACTTGCGGTCCTTTAGCCAAGGGACGTAATCGCTGGGGCCAACATGAATGTCCTCCTCTTCCAGCTCATAAGGCAGCATGCTGGTTACCGCACCAGTCTTAGAGATTTTTTTGGATTCCAGACGCTCGCGCTCGAGCATGTTCATGAAGTCCGTGTTCCCGCCGAAGTTAAGCTGGTAAGTGTGATCGAGCTGCACGCCGCGGTCGACGAACAGGCTGGTCAACACACGATGCACAATCGTAGCACCCACCTGGCTTTTGATGTCATCGCCGATAATCGGTAAGCCACGCTTGCGGAAGCGCTCCGCCCAATAGGCTGAGCTGGCAATGAAGACCGGAATGCAGTTAATCACCCCAACGCCGGCTTCGAGCGCCTGCTCCATATACCACTTGGTCGCCATTTCAGAGCCGACTGGCAGGTAGTTAATCAGGATATCGGTATGGGTGGCTTTGAGAATGCCCACAATATCATCGGTGGGACCAGGTGCCTTTGTGAGGATAGTGGAAAGGTATTTACCTAAGCCATCGTGCGTCATGCCACGGTGAACGGGCACATTCATATAAGGCACATCACAAAACTTGTAGGTGTTATTGGGGTAGGCGAAAATTGCCTCAGAAAGGTCTTTACCCACTTTGGTATCGACCACATCAAAAGCAGCGGTAAATTTGATATCGCTTATGTGGTAACCGCCCAGGTTGACGTGCATCAATCCGGGGATGCGGTCATCTTCTTTGGCATCACGGTAATAGGTAACACCCTGCACCAGCGCAGAAGCGCAATTGCCTACACCAATAATTGCCACGCGGATTTTTTTATCTTCGGTCATAATTACTCCAGTACCATTGTTGAGCTTTTAGTGCTTCCATCGCTTGATTATAAATGGCTTTCCCCGTTTCTCGCGGTTTTGAAATGTAAAAACACAGCTTTTACATGCTTCAAATTAGAGCCCTAACCATCGGGCAGCTTTTTCCGGTAGATTAGCCAGTGGTCCTTCCACAAAAGTGCATTTAGGCAGGGACTCTAAGAAAAATCTGCCATATTGCTTGCTGAGAATACGCTTATCCAAAACAGCTACCACACCACGGTCGGTTTGTGTGCGGATCAGGCGACCAAAGCCCTGCCTGAAACGCAAAATTGCCTCGGGCAGGTTATATTCATTGAAGGGATCGTCAAAGCATTCCGCTCGGGCTGCAATAATGGGGTCACTGGGGACGTCGAAAGGTAATTTAACAATCACCAATACCGAGAGCGCTTCTCCTGGAACGTCCACACCCTCCCAAAAAGCGCGCGTACCCAGCAGCACTGCCCGCGGAGTCTCCTTGAAGACGTCCAGCAGCGCTGAGGGCGAGGCACCTTCCCCCTGTTGGTAGACAGTGATATCAGCCCTGGCTAAAGGTCCTTCGATCGCGTGAAATGTTTTTTGCAGCTGAGCGTAGGATGTAAAAAGGGCGAGCATACGGCCGCCAGTGGCTTTTGCTAATTGGATCAAGGATTCTTCGGTGGCGCGCTGGTGGCCATGGGCATCGTTGGGTTCGGGGATATCGCGGGTAACATAGACTAAGGCAGCATTTTCATAGTCAAACGGAGACCCGAGGATAAGTTCCTCCGCATCGTAGGCTGAAAGTCGATTGCGCAAGTAGTCAAATTCGCCATGGGCGGTGAGGGTTGCCGAGGTGAGCACGACGCTGGCTTTCTGATGCCAAAGATACTTTTCCATCAGGTTGCCAATCTGCAGGGGTGCAACCTGCAAAGAGAGCCGGCCTTGTAAGGGGTCTAGTTCCACCCAATAAATTTGATTTGGATCCGGAGACATAGTCAGGTTGTCTACCTGGATGCCTATTTCCTGCAAGTTACTGGTCATACTGGCAAGCGAGCCAAACAAATCCTCTGCTTCCTCCGCGCCAGCCTCCGCCAAGGCGCGTAAAACTTCGCGGACAGTCTTAAGAGCATCGAGTAACGCTTCCAAATTAGCCTGAGCTTGCTCCCAGGCAACTTCCATATCCAACCAGCAGGGCAGGGTACGCGTTGCTGGGAGGATGCGAGCTTGTTGCGGATACGTGCCCAACGGCTTGCCCTCGCGCAATTCTTCGAGCACAAAATCCAGCGCTTTAAAGTAGGCTGTCATGGCATTATCCAACCGAAAGGCTCGATCAGTGGCATGTTCGATGGCTACGGTTAAAGCGCTCAAGTCCGAAGGTTTGAGCAGAGGTTTAGCCAAGCTGAGCAATCTGCCCAAAACACCTTGCTCTGCACTGCCGATCTCGCGGACTAAGCGGGTAACATCTGGCACGCGCAAGCGGAAGGACATGGCTTCTGTGGTTGCAGATTCCAAATGGTGGGCTTCATCCACAATTAGGTAGTTATACTCGGGCAGGATGCGGTTTTCAGCCGCGGTATCTGCCAAGAGCAAAGCATGGTTGACTACCAAGATATGTGCGCTTTCGGCTGCCATACGTGCTTTGTAGAAGGGGCAGCGTCCGCCAGTACGTTTGAGGCAGGTTTCCAGCTTGCAGCCTTCGTCTTCTGCCGAAAGGCGTGACCAGACTAAATTCTCTCCAGGTCCGTTAAGGTTGATCTCATTGCGATCACCACTGGTGCTACTTTGCAGCCAGACGAGCACCTTAGCCAGTACGCGTAGCTCGTCAACGTTTTCTAACTTACGCCGGCGCATCAATGTCAACCTTCGCGGACAGAGGTAATTACTGCGCCCTTTGAGCACCGAAGCGATAATCTGGAGATGTAGCGCCGTCATCATATCGGGGATGTCTTTGTGGATCAGCTGATCTTGCAAAGCGATGGTGTTAGTAGAAATGACCACGCGTTCGCCATTTTGCAACGCCCAGTAAGCCGCCGGGATGAGATAGGCTAACGACTTGCCGATGCCCGTGCCTGCCTCGACCATCAGGTGTTTGCCTTCGGAAAGAGCTTCTGCGACGGCTTGCAGCATCTGCACCTGTTGAGAGCGATGCTCAAAACCTGGGAAGTGCCGGTCGAACTCACCGCCGGGTTGTAAAGCCTCCGCTAAGAGTTCCGCATCCAACGGCGTAGTTACCTCGTTGGGAACCAAAGGCTTGGTCTTTTCAGGTTTGCTAAGTTCGTAGAGTAAACTACCGGCTTCCTCTATAATCCTCTTGGGCTGGATACCTTGGTGCAGTATCTTCTGCAAGCTCCAACGGAAAGGCAGCTCACCTTTCCAGTCCAGATCTTCACTGAGGCGCAAAATTTCTGTAACCAGTTCGATGGGCAACTGTTCGATTTTTTCGAGTAACTTGAGATAAACCGCGTGTGTGGCTTTAGCGTCATCCAACGCGCGATGGGTGGCTGGCTGAAGAACACCTAACTGCCTAGCGAGAGAACCCAAATTATAGCGGCTGGCCGTGGGCATGAGCACAGAAGCTAATTCGTACGTATCGATGGCGGCGTTATCGCGAAAAGCGCCCGCTTTATGTAAAAAAGCTAAATCGAAGCCGATATTTTGCCCAAGGATGGGCGCATTGCCGACAAAATTGACCAGCTCGGGCAGCGCTTCTTGCAGCAAAGGTGCATGCTGCACCATACTGTTGGAAATCCCAGTGAGGTTGCTGATGAACGCGGGGATTGGTTTTCGCGGATTAATGAGCGTGGAAAACTCGGACTCAATGCGGTTCTGGTTGAACTTTACAGCACCGATTTCGATAACTGAGTCCATATTGGGGTCCAGACCGGTTGTTTCCAGGTCCAGGGAGACGATTACAGGCATGGGTAAAATTATACATCAGGCTGTTTATAAATCGTTCCAAAATCTCGCCTAAGGAAAGCATTTTTTGCAACTCAGCAAGTAATGGACTGACTTATACAGCGCTGGGGGCATCCGAATTTATTTTTTTATTCTAGGTATAATTTCTGCTGATAAGGAGTTTTTGATATGTCAAGCATTCTGACCATTATTGAGTTTGTCTTCTTTTTTGGGCTGTTGATTTTTTTCCACGAGTTGGGGCACTTCCTCAGCTCCAAAGCCTTAGGCATTGAAGTGGAAGAATTTGGTTTTGGCTACCCGCCTAGGCTGGTGAAACTGTTTACCTGGAAAGGCACGGATGTGACCCTGAACTGGATTCCTTTCGGCGGATTTGTGCGCCCCAAAGGAGAAGGGGATGAGACTGTGCCCGGCGGGATGGCTGCAGCCCCAGCATGGAAGCGTTTCCTCGTGTTGGTCTCTGGCCCAATGATGAACTTTGTGGTTGGTATTATCGTTCTTATGATTCTTTTCGCAGGCGTTGGCGCGCCGGCGGTGGATAAGGTTTTGATTACTGATATTTCTCCTAATTCTCCTGCCGAAATGGCTGGGTTGCAAGTCGGTGATGTCATCACGGCGATCAATGATACTAAGCTCAATGACTTGAACGATTTGAGCACCATAATTCAAGCCAACTTGGGCAAAGAGATCAGCCTCACCGTCGAACGGGGTGATGAAACCCTGACACTGAAGCTTACTCCACGGGTCAACCCACCGGAAGGTGAGGGTGCAGTCGGTATTTGGTACACAACACCGTACGAACCCCAACCTCTATCTCAATCTATAGGCTTTGCTTTCCAGGCTTTCTGGTCTCAGCTGCGGGAAACTGTCTCACTGCCGTATAACCTCATTACCGGCCGCATCTCGGGGGAAAATGCCCGGCTGGTTGGTGTAGTTGGGATTTACAATATTTTCAGTAGTGCCAGCGAGCTGGATGAGACTGCGCCTGTGGCTACAGCCACACCTTTGCCAGTTTTCCGCCTTTCGGTTATCTCCACGGTCTCGATTGCCTTAGGCTTAACCAACCTCCTGCCCATCCCTGCATTGGATGGCGGCCAAATTCTTTTCTTATTGCCAGAATTCTTGTTCAAGAAGCGCGTGCCGCAGCATGTAGCTAACGCGATTAACTCTGTGTTTTTCTTCCTGCTGGTCCTTTTGATGTTCTACATCACACTTCAAGACATCATTAACCCAATCACTTTGCCCTGAAAGAAGGAGGGCAAAACTATGGATGAGTATTACCAAGTGCATAATATCAACGAAGCGATTAACGCTTTGATTGATGAATCAAAGCCATTCCCGCCGGCTTTACTTTACACCTTCTCAGACCTTAGTGTTGATGATATCCGCATTCTACGGTTAGCATGGCCAAATTTGCCCTTAATGCGGCGGCGGACCCTGCTCGAGGATCTAACCGAGATGGCAGAGAGAGATAACCTGATGATGTTTGAAGAAGTTGGCAAGATCGCTCTAGAGGACGAAGATCCGGATGTAATTGTTTCGGCGATTGATCTGCTTTTTCAGGCGGAAGACAGCCGGCTGATCCCCATATTTCTGCGTCTGCTTCAAAATGTGACCATCGACGAAAGAGTCCGCGCTGCTGCAGCCAATGCGCTCGGTCCGTATGTTTACCTTGGTGAATTGGAAAAAATCCGCCCGGAATTGCTCCAGAGTATCGTTGAGATTCTGTTGAAGATATACGCGAATGATGTCTCTGACTTAGTCCGCCGGCGGGTGCTTGAATCCTTGGGCTATTCCAGTCATGCAGCCGTTCCGGAGTTGCTGCGCGCGGCTTATTTCCGTCCGGAAGCAACCTGGCAAGAGAGTGCAATGTTTGCCATGGGCAAGTCCGCTGATGAGCAGTGGCAAAGCTTTGTGTTGGCAAATTTAGAACATGAGAACCTCAAGGTCCGCCTGCAAGCCATTCACGCTGCCGGTGAGTTGGCTTTATTTGCAGCCCGTCAAACCCTTCTGCACATGCTCAACCAAGAGTATAAAAACGAGGAGTTGCGTCATGAGCTTGTTTGGGCACTCTCTCAGATTGGCGGTGAAGGCATCGAAGCAGCTTTTTACCGGCTGATGGATCGCATAGACGATGATGAGGAGCTGACCATCATTGAAGACGCACTGGATGAATTAAATTTCACCAATGATAAGAGTATTTTTGAGCTGATGAATGTTGATATAGACGCTGATTTGATCCATGATGATGAGAATGAGGAAACGCGTGCCGAAAACGAGGCGTTCGAAGTGATTGACGAAGAAACTGATGGTACGCATTTCCTCAGCCAAGGCTACGACCCAGATGAATGGCAGCACTACGTTGATGATGATGACTGGGATGATGATTTCGATGACCTCGACGACGAAGATGATGACGAATTCGACGAGGAAGAGGATGCGTAATCTTTTCCAGGTAGGCTTGCGGTTCGATGGAGACTAATCCTTCCGAGATCAAACGCTTGCATGCCCAAATCGAGGGCTACGTGCAAGGCGTGGGCTTTCGTTATTTCACCTTAGAGCAGGCGAGGCGATTAGGCTTGACCGGTTGGGTGCGCAATTTGCCCAACGGGCGTGTGGAAGTCTCTGCAGAAGGCAGCCAGCAAGACCTCGAAGAGTTACTGCGCAAGCTGTATGAAGGACCCTCAGGCGCGTATGTGCGCGACATCACCTATGAGTACCTCGCGCCAACCGGTGAAGACTTTTCTTTTCGCGTGACTTTCTAGAGATTTCTAATCAACCCTACCCACTAAGATCTCTTGTTTTTTCCATTCTGGCAAGTTAGAACTCTCGGCTAAAATAGCGCGCAGCTCGTAAATTTGGTCGCGCAGCATCGCGGCACGTTCAAACTCGAGCTGCGAAGCAGCCGCACGCATTTGCTTTTCCATCTCGGCAATCATGCGCTCCATCTCTTTAACTTCTATTCTCGCCGCCAACTCTTGTGCATTGCGGCTGGCAGGGCGTTCTACGCCAGCAGCCGAAGCTAACTGGTCTGTCAGGTCTTTGATGGCTTTGGTGATGCTCACTGGCGAAATGTGGTGCGCTTCGTTGTAGGCTTCTTGTTTGGCGCGCCGGCGGTTGGTCTCGTTGATCGCGGTTTTCATCGCTTCGGTCATCTTATCGGCATACAGAATCACCTCGCCATGCACATGGCGGGCAGCCCGCCCGAAAGTCTGGATGAGTGAGGTGGCTGAACGCAGAAAACCTTCCTTATCGGCATCCATAATCGCCACCAGGGAGACTTCTGGTAAGTCCAACCCTTCGCGCAGCAGGTTGATGCCCACCACTACGTCATACACGCCCATGCGCAAATCGCGCAGGATGCTGACGCGTTCGAGCGTTTCGACCTCGGAGTGCAGGTAATGCACTTTGAAGCCTAGGTCGGTCAGGTAGGTGGAGAGGTCCTCAGCCATGCGCTTGGTCAGCGTTGTGACCAGGGCGCGCTCGCCATTGGCGATGCGTTTGTGCAGCTCTGCCACCAGGTCATCAATTTGGCCTTTGGTAGGGCGCACGGTAATTTTTGGATCCACCAAGCCTGTTGGGCGGATGATCTGCTCGACCACTTGGTCAGCTTTGCCCATCTCATATGGACCTGGGGTGGCGCTTGTATAGAGCGTGATACCCATCATCTTCTCGAACTCTGGAAACTTGAGCGGGCGGTTATCTAATGCTGAGGGCAGCCGAAAGCCATACTCGACCAAAACTTCCTTGCGGGAGCGGTCGCCGTTGTACATGCCGCGCAGCTGTGGGATCATCATGTGCGATTCATCCAGCACCAGCAAGTAGCGCGAGGGCATGAAATCCAGCAGCGTCCAAGGGGGCGAGCCGGGCGGGCGCTGGTCGATGTGGCGCGAATAGTTTTCGATGCCAGCGCAGTAACCCACCTCACGCAGCATTTCTAGGTCGTAGCGCGTGCGCTGCTCCAGCCGCTGCGCCTCGAGGATGCGCCCTTCCTTGCGGAAGTAAGCCAAACGCTCCTCCAGCTCGGCTTCGATGCCTTGCAGCACGGTTTCTTTGCGCGTTTCTTCGGTGATGTAATGCTTAGCCGGGTAAATATCAAGTCTATCCAGCTTTTCAACCACTTCACCAGTCATGCGGTCCAAGCGGGTGATTTGCTCGACCTCATCCCCAAAGTAGCTGATGCGGTAGATATCGCGGTCGCGATAAGCTGGCAGGATTTCAAGGGTATCGCCGCGCAAACGGAAGACACCAGGCTTGAGCTCGAAATCGTTGCGTTGGTATTGGATATCTACAAGCTGGCGCAACAGGGCATTGCGGCGGTAAATCTTACCGGTCTCGAGGGTTAGTACGCTCTTGCCATAAGCTTCTGGGTCGCCCAAGCCATAGATCGCAGAGACTGATGCCACAATAATCACGTCCTGGCGGGACATCAAGCTCGTGGTGGCGGAGAGTCGCAGTCGCTCGATCTCCTCGTTGATGTCCGTTTCCTTCTCGATATAGAGGTCACGGCGGGGGATGTAGGCTTCCGGCTGGTAGTAGTCGTAGTAAGAGACGAAGTATTCGACGGCGTTATTGGGGAAAAACTCGCGGAATTCGGCGTAAAGCTGCGCGGCTAAGGTTTTGTTATGCGTCATCACCAGGGTAGGGATCTGCAGCTGCTGAATCACATTGGCAACGGTAAAGGTTTTGCCCGTACCGGTGGCGCCCAGCAGCACCTGGTTGCGGTAACCCTTCTTGATGCCCTCGACGAGCTGACGGATGGCTTCGGGCTGGTCGCCCGTGGGCTGGTAAGGGGCGTGTAATTCAAATTCCATAGGGGTAATTATAGTGCAGGGGAAGACGATAATTTTCCGTTGCAGAAGTGTTTAAAACTCTTGTTCTCGCCGGTCTCCTGAGTGCGTAGCCTGCCCGTAGGGTACCGAGCGAGTGATTTGACCGAAGATCTCTTGCTCTCGCCGGTCTCTGACCGAGCGAGGAAGTTGACCGAAGGTCTCCATATTTGAGACCTAAAGGTCAAATACCTTTCACGGTCAGGAGAGTGCGAAGCCTGCCCGTAGGGTACCATGAAAGAATGGGGAGGTTAGTTAATAGATTGCACGGGATTCATTTTTGATGGAACTACTTTCTTGAGCAGCAAAAGGTATGAAACTGATTTCTAATGAATTATAGTAAGTAATCACGCCAATTTTGTGGGAATCCATAATCTGATAGAAAAGGTTGATTTTTATCGCGTTGGTCTAAATCATTAGCAAAGATTTGCCAATTAGTCTGATTAGAGAGTCGTTTTAGAACGAGTGATAAAGCAAATAAGTGACGATTATCATTAGGTGTCCAGTTAAAAAAGTTTGGTAAGGATGGCGGCGAAGTGTAGTTCCTTCTAAAAAGCTGGCGAGTATGTGCGCATAGATTTCTTAATAAACTGACGGACTTCAACCAAGAGGAAAGATAATATCCTGAAATATTATAAAATCTCGCTATTTCATTTTTATCGATATTATTTAGATTTCCAAAAAAATGAGACAATGAACCTAATGAGAAAAATTCAATTAATACCCACATTGGAAACATACCATCATATTGTTTCATATGCCATGAGACCACAGGATTAGTTGGATCTCGCTTTACTTCGCGTAGAACGATATTCATGGTGTTTTGCCAAGCGTTTATATCTTGATAAATCTCATATTTATAGAAAACATCAGATCCATACTTCAAGGAAAGGTGATTAGCCACAATCGTTTTTACTTCCAATTCAAATGGCTCAATTAGAGAAAAAAAGTGGTTTCTTAGCCAAGCATCATTTTCATAAATGAATTCGATTTGTTCAAAAGATGTCTCTTGAGAAAAGTTCCCATTAGAATCCATAAATTCATGGAAATATTTATTGAGATGATAATAGTTATGGGATTGTAAAAATTTTTCAGCGGAATTTAAATCGCATACGATCATACCTCGAGTAAGCAGTTTTTCTAACTGATCATGAAAGGACAAAGGTGGTTTGAGTTGCATGGCAGGTTAAATAAACGACCAGCCCTGGTCCGCTGGCTCTTTCGAGCCGCGCGTGGCTGGTACTGTTGCAATTAGTATACACGAGAAAAACGAAATGTCAATAGCAAAATTAAACATTTGTAGTATCCTACCCCTCTATCAGCCCCATCTGCTCTCCAGCATTGGGATTTTCCTTCTTGGCGCGCTTGAAGGTTTGGCTGACTTGGCGCATGGGCGGCATGTCGATGCCTTTGCCCTCGAGTAGTTCTGCGATGGTCAAGATCTGGATGCGCGGATAGTCTCGGTTCCAAACCTCGGAGTGGTAGAAGCCGGCTTTAGCTGCCTCCGCGCGCATCGGCCGGGTTGGTTCTTCTAAAGTGATGAACACGCCAATCTGAGCATTTTCGCGCTCGACCACCCCAAGCAAATCGCGAATCATCGAGACGGTTACATGCCCGCCCTTTACCGAGAGAATGACTTGCTTGGTTTTACGGGTATTGTCATCGTGGAAATACAGCCTGCCGTCGATGCCGCGGTCAGCGCCCTTTTTGCCCTCCGCTGGGCGCGCGCCGACCAAACCTAACGCCCACCACTGGAACTGGTATTTATCCTGAGCCGCGAGCGAGGCGGCTTCTTCTAACGTGGTGGGCTCGCCGATGACCTGGAACTGCAAGGAATCGCCAAAGGCATCTTCTAAGCGGTGCTTGACCAAGCTGATGGCTAAGTGGGTGATATCAATGCCAATCCATTGCCTGCCGAGCTTTTGCGCCGCAACCACGGCTGTACCGCAACCGCAGAAAGGATCCAGTACCACATCGCCTGGATTGCTGGAAGCTTGAATGATACGCTCCAACAAGGCTAAGGGTTTTTGGGTGGGGTAACCGAGACGTTCTTTTGCCTGTGACGAAATTGGATTAATATCGTTAATAATATCTTGTATTTGAACCCCTTCACCCTCGTCAAGATAACGTTTTTGTCTAGGAATTGAACCCTTAGGTGGCCAATAAATTAGTCCAGCGGCATCCAATATTTCTAATTTATCTTGGGTTGATAATCTTACTATTTCATCCTCTGGAATTATTTTTTTCAGAGCATTTAATGGAATTGCCCAATGTCTACCTACTTTCGATGGATCTACATTTTTCCAAGGTTTACCTGAGTCTCCAGAAGATACTCCAGGTCCGGTTAATGAAACTAATTGATATTTTCCTCTCTCATCTGAGAATCGGTAATAATTTTCGACATATGACTGGTCATAATCTTGAAATATTTTATTCCAAGTATAGTTACCTGTTCGGGTATAAAACAAAATAGTGTCATGTATTGACCCCCAACGTTTTGCGCCACCGTGTGATCCTGTGCGTTTCCATATAATTTCATTTCTGTAATTTTCTGCCCCAAAGACCATATCCAACAGAATCTTGAGGTAATGGCTGGCGGTGGGGTCGCAATGCAGATACAGGCTGCCGGTAGGCTTGAGCACGCGGCGCAGCTCCATCAGGCGCGGCGCCATCATGGTTAGGTAAGCCATCATATTGCTGCCGCCCAGGAGGAGGTGAAAAGCGCGCAGTGCATCCGCGACCGGTCCGCCTTTCTCCACTTCTTCTTCATAGGTGCGTACAGCGTTTTCATCCCATTGCCAAGTGTCTTCGAAGGCTTGGATTTGCGCGCTAGATTGCGTGCCGTCTTTTTGCGCAAAGAGCACATTGTAGGTGGCGTTGGAGTTGAAGGGCGGATCGAGGTAGATCAGGTCTACGCTCTCGTCCTTGATGTAACGCCGCAGGATATCGAGGTTATCGCCGTAGTAGAGGGTGTTCATAATAATATTATACTCATTTATCATCAAATATTGGAGTAAATGTTGAAAATGTCCAGAATATTAATAAATGAACAACTTTATATTCAAGAAGATCACAATATTTTCAACCCCACCCCTTTGATTCCCCTCCCCAGCGTCTCGTTTCAGTGTAAAACTTTCCGCCCGATGCTGGTGAGGGGAAAGATGTTTGCAGGCGAGAGCGGCCGCCCCCGCCTGCAAAAGAACCACCCTCTCCCAGCAGATTGACGCTAAAAAACGAACGCGATTCGGAGCTGGGAGAGGGCAGGGTGAGGGCAGATTGAAACTTTTAACTTTGAAAAATTTGGATGTAATCGATTAACCAATGTTTTTCAACACTCTCTGTCATTGGCAATAATTTAAATTTCTTGAGCTAAAAATCTCAGTTGACAGGTGCGGTTTTACACTGTAAACTTTTTATTAAGCCATCAATTGTCCAAAGGAGGTACTTATGGCATACACTTATACAAATTCTAAAGGTAAGAAATACTTCTTGCACGTCAAGAAAATGGAACGCGCCAGCGGTAAGGTCACGGAGCTGTACTATTTCTCCACGGACCCCGATAAAGGCGAGACCGTAGATCAGCTTCCGGCTGGCAAGGTTGTGGTCGAATTGAACTCCGGGCTTCCGGTGCTCAAGAAAGCCTAAACGCATTCCAAGCTAATTCAGAGAAGCCGGCAGTGCAAGTTTGCCGGTTTTTTCTATTCCAAGCTGGCACAGAAATTGCACCTATATCTTCAACATTTGTTTGAACGATAGGAGTATTGCCATGCCTAAGAAGATGGGTCTCACTTTTGGAATATTGCTGCTCGTAGCCTTGGTGATGGGGGCTTGCCAGCGGCCAGCTTCCACGGCGCCGATCGCTACGCCCCAGCAGATTGACTCGGCGAGTACACCACTGCCCGTGGATCAGCAAATCTTGAATGCCACATACACTGCTCAGGCAATTATGGAAAAATTTAACCAGCCTACGGTGATGACCACCAACACCGAGGGCACGCCCGTAGTTGCGACAGCCTCCAGCATTCTGATGCCCACAGCCACACCAGTCGGCACTCCTACGCCCACGCCGCTGCCGCCCACACCAGTGGTGACCAAGCCGCTGCAATATACGGTGCATAGCGGCGAGACAATCTACTGCTTGGCACGGCGTTTTGACGTGGACCCCGCGGATATGCTCGCATTGAATAACTACAACAGCTGGCTCAATATCGGCGATGTGCTCGAAATTCCGCAGACGGGCAGTTGGCCGACCGAAGACCGCGCGATATTGCCGCACCCCGATACCTGGACGGTGAGCGCGGGTGAAACGGTCTATAGCATCGCTTGCGAATACGGCGATGTGTACCCTGAAGCCATTATTGCTGTGAACGGCTTGAAAGAACCATACGAGCTCACACCTGGTCAGGTGCTGCAGATCCCTTAATTCACTAGTGCTTTTGGATACAAGGGCGCGTTTGCGCCCTTTTTGATTCCAGAATTGCCTTAAACTTATCGGTTTTTGCGCTAATGCGCGAGTATAATTACCCCCCGAGAGGTTGGTGAGTATGCATACTTTTGAAATCCTGGGTCAGGAGAAAGTGCTCTCGGCACATGCTTTTGATGTGCTGAAGGTGCGCTTCCGTTTGCCCGATGGCCGCGAGCATGCCTATGACCTAGTGGACCATCCCGATGCGGTCACATTGCTGCCCATCACCGAGGCTGGCGAAGTGATTTTAGTCTCCCAATACCGCATTGGCGCGCAGGGCTATCTCTTGGAGCTGCCAGCGGGAGTGATGGATGCGGGCGAATCCCCATTGGAAAGCGCCCGTCGTGAACTGCGTGAGGAAACTGGTCAGGATAGCGACTTACTCGTCCCGCTGGGCGGCTTTTATATGGTGCCTGGTTATTCCAATGAATATATGTC
>LDZT01000057.1_pt1 | contig 18719 bp, 17 predicted proteins | sample 615521 | NCBI WGS metagenome assembly LDZT01 (sample SAMN03408292, study PRJNA278302) | terrestrial metagenome | isolation source: oil reservoir sample SB1 | place: USA: Alaska, North Slope, Schrader Bluff formation | collected 2011-09
ATGAAAGCCGGGAAAAGACCCCGGTCTCGGCGAGGATGTTCGCGACGACGATGCCCACGGTTACCAGCAGGACGGCGTTCACCGCGGAAAAGAATACCTGCACGGCCCTACCCTTCCCCGAATACCATCTTTTATTCTCCCGGACGTATCTGCACCAGTATTACAATCTATTATAATTTATATAATAAGTGTTACTACACATAACCAACAGATGAACTCATAGAAAAACATCCGTACCGTCCGGGTTCTCATCGATTGTGGCAGACGCGACGACCGGGCCACCATCACCGCCACGTACAAGGAGATCGTCACCCAGGAAAGACCCCCGTGAGTATACATAAGATAGTTAACTTATGGAATTAATTAACTAGAGAGGATACTCCAGGAGATTAGAAGTGTTGCAGCGCAGGGAGCAGGGCTCGACAGAGGAAGCATACGGAGCTACCCCGACCGGAGGGCTCAGGATACCCGGGAGTATCAGGGCGCTGATGGAACGCTTCAGGCACCGGGAGCAGGGTTCGATGGAAGAAGACGGGAGCACCCCGAACGGAGGAGTTCCGTCCAGGATACTTGGTGGAGTCAAAACCCTGGCCGCACGCTTCAGGGCGCGCGACGCGCCGGGGGCAGACATCGCCTCCGGCAGCCCGGCCCTCCCCTCCGCCGGCAACGGCACGGTCAATACCTACTGGCTGAACCCCGGATTCTCGTACGCCGTCATCACCCGGGATAAAAACTCAAGTCTGAAATACGAGGTCTTCGAACCCGAACTGGAACCCTCGGAGTACATCCTCCTCAACGAGGCTCATGACTACATACGCGATGTATTCCTCTTCGACTCGCCCAGAGAAAAGAACGAGGTCAGCCTCACGTACGACGACGTGGTGCCGATCCTGCGGCGGTTCGCACCGAAACTGGCCAAAGACCGGATCGCTGTCCTCCACTACTACCTGCAGCGCAACTTCCAGGGTTTCGCCAGGATCGACCCCCTGATGCACGACGACTACCTCGAGGACATCAGCTGCAACGGCGTCGGCGTCCCGGTCTACGTCTATCACCGGCTCTACGGGAGTATGCCGACGAACATCACGTTTAAGGGCGACGAACTGAACCGGTTCGTCCTCAAGATCGCCCAGAAAGCGGACCGGCAGATCTCGCTCACGACGCCGCTCGTCGATGCGGCGCTCCCCGACGGCTCCCGTATTCAGCTGACGTTCTCCGACATCGTCTCCACCAGGGGGAGCTCGTTCACTGTCCGGAAGTTCCGCAAAGACCCGATGACGCCCGTCTCGCTCATCGAGTACGGGACCTACAGCCCGGAGGTGCTCGCGTGCATCTGGCTTGCCGTCGAGAACCGCAAGAGCATGATCGTCGTCGGCGGGACGGCAAGCGGCAAGACCTCGACGATGAACGCGATCTCGTTCTTCATACCCCACCACGCGAAGATCGTCTCCATCGAAGATACCCGCGAGATCCAGCTCCCGCACGAGAACTGGCTGCCGATGCAGACCCGCGAGATCAACGTCAGGGGTTCGAAGGGAGACGTCGATATGTTCGCCCTCCTCAAGGCGGCGCTCCGCCAGCGCCCCGAGTTCATCATCGTCGGGGAGGTCCGCGGCCGTGAAGCCCAGACGCTCTTCCAGGCGATGAACACCGGGCATACGACGTTCTCGACCCTCCACGCCGGCAGCATCGACGAGGCGATCAACCGCCTGGTCAGCGACCCGATCAACGTGCCGACCGCGATGCTCGGGGCGCTGGACCTGATGATCATCCAGTCTCTCCATTACCTGAACGATGGAACAGCCAGGCGGTGCGACTCGCTCCACGAGATCCGGGTCGAGCAGGGGAGGGAGATCGTCCACGACTGCCTCTACCGCTGGGATCCCCTCACCGACCGGTTCTGCCGGGAAGGCAGCGGTTCGCGGGTCCTCGACGACATCGCCAGAAGGCGCGGGTGGTCAGCCGACGAACTGGAGAGGGAACTTGCGCGCCGCGCGGAGTTCCTCGCACGGATACACGCGAACGGGGGTATCGGGGTGGACGATCTGATCCGCCGGATAGCCGCATTTGGAGGAGGCGCAGATGTCGGTCCTGAGTGACCTGCCCCTCCCGGACGGCGGCCAACTCCGGAGGGCGCTACGGATGGCACACATCCCCATCCCGTATCCCGCCTATCTGCGACAGGTTCTCCTCGCCACCGCCGGTGCGGCGGCCGTATACCTCGCGATCATCGCCTATCTCACCCACGCCGGGTACAGGATCATCCTCTTCTCCGTCGTTCCCGACGCGGCCACAAAGATCATCCTCTTCCTCGTCCTGATCGCCGGTGTCTCCGGCGCCCTCTACAGCTACCCCTTCCTCGTCGCACAGGGGAGGAAGACGAAGATCGACCTCGACCTCCCCTACGCCATCACCTACATGGAGGCCCTCTCCACCACCATGACCCTCTACGAGGTCATCCGGAAGGTCTACGAAGAGATGGATCTCTTCGGGGAGGTTTCAAAAGAGTTCGGCGTGGTCGTGCGCGACGTGGAACTCTTCGGTGAAGACCTGCATACGGCGATGAAGAACATCCAGCGCACCACGCCGTCGCCGAATCTCGCCGACTTCTTCAACGACCTCGCCCTCCTCTCCGACAGCGGGGGGGACATCACCGCGTTCCTCGGGGCGCGCTCCGGGTTCTTCAGGGACGTCGCGGAGCGCGAGCAGGAGATGGCGCTCCAGACCATCGAGATCATGGCCGAGGTCTATGTCACGGCGTTCGTGGCGGGCCCGATCGTCATCATGATCATGATCCTCTCGCAGAACCTCGCCGGCCAGAGCGATCTCGCGGGCTGGATGCCGCTGATCACCCTCGGCATCCCTGCCGGGGCACTGGCGATGATCGGGATCCTGTACACCCTCCTCCCCGCTGAAAATCTCCAGATCAGCCGGCAAGAGCGGGGGGACCGCGAGCGCCTCGACGTCCCGGACCCGGGAGGAGACGTCGACCCGCGGCTGATCAAGGCCTTAAAGGCGCGGAACCGCACCCTCGGGATCATGAAGGCGCTGAGACAGCCGTTCCGTCACTACATCTCGAACTACGACTGGAGCCTCGTGCTCGCGATGCTCTGCGGCAGCGGCGCCACCGCCCTTCTCCTGCTCGGCTACTTCGACGCGTGGTTCCCGATGTACACCCTGGAGGTCGGCGTCTGCATCATCGTCTGCGTCTCCCTCTTCCCCGTGATGATCGCCTACGAGGGGAGGCGGTGGTACGTCAACAACGTCGAGCGCCAGATGCCGGAGTTCCTGCGCGAACTTGCCGATATGAAGGATATCGGGATGACGCTCCAGTCGGCGATCCACCGGATCGCGAACACGAAACTCGGGCTCCTGAGTTCGGAACTGCAGATCACTTCTGAAGAGATCCGGCGAGGCGTCAGCATCGGCAACGCCCTCGTCCGGATGGAGGAGCGGATCGGGCTCGTCTCGGTGAAGCGCGCGATATCGCTCGTGGTGAAGGCGAGCGAGATCACCGATCACCTGCGGGAGACGCTCATGGTCGCCATCAGCGACTTCGAACACTATCTCAAGATGAAACGGGAGCGGTTCAACTCGGCGTTCACCTACATCGCCGTCGTCTACCTCTCCTTCGGCGTCTACCTCTACACCGCCCTCGAACTCAATACCCGGTTCGTGTCGAGTTTCACGGCATTCGACGTCGCCCTGGACGTCGCCGGGAACACGACCGACATGTTCCACGTCGCCATCGTCCTCGGGGCGTTCTCGGGCATCATGGCCGGGCAGCTCAGCGCAAACAGCATCCTCTCCGGGTTCAAGCACAGCATCGTCTTCCTCATCGCGACGGTCGTGGTCTTCGTCGTCTTCATCGGGGGTGCTCTATGAACGATGAAGCGGTATCCGAAGTCGTCGGGGAGATGCTCATGATCTCCCTCGTGCTCCTCCTCGTCGGCGTCTTCGCCGTATCGCTCGGGAATTTCCTCCCCACCGAGCGGGCGCCGACGGTCACCGTCATGATGACGAATACAACGGAGAACGTCACGCTCTACCATAAGGGCGGCGACTGGGTGCGGGCGGCCGACCTCGAGGTCATCGTCTCGAACTTCCCGGGTGAGGGCAGTCAGGCCAAGAAGTACCGCAGCCCTCCGGGTGGACAGTTTAGTGCCGATGAACACTTCAACCTCTCACCTCAAAAACAGGTCTTCGACATCGGGAGCAGTATCACCGTGAAGTACGATGTCACCGGCGGCGAGAAGGTCTCGCTCGTCACGCCGCGGGCGGTCCTCTTCACCGGGGAGGTGCGGTGAATGGACGATCGCGCCGTCTCGCCGGTCGTCGCGGCGATGCTCCTCCTCGCCGTCCTGGTGACGTTCCTTTCGGCCTACAACGCCGTCGTCATCCCCTCGCTCAAGCAGCAGGCGGAGGTGGAGCACCTGCACGCGGTCGAGGAGTCGTTCCTCGCGTTCGGGTCGGACATGACCACCGCCGCGGCGCTCAAACAGGATATGCGCCTCTCGAAACGCATCCCCCTCGGCGGGGGCGATATGATCCTCGACCCGGTCAGGTCGGGGGGGACGCTCCGGGTCCTCGATGACCCGGGAGGCCCGGTTGCGAACGTGACCCTGAACGGGACGACCTACTGCTGCAACATGACGAGGTTCTCCTACACCCCGATCAGCAACTTCTGGCGCGACCAGGGGTATGCCTGGCAGTACGGCTACACCAACGTCACCGACGGAGTCCTCCAGACGCCGCTCGAATACGCGGATATGCAGGGTGTCCGCGAGGCCGCGAAGACCTCGGGGTTCGCCGGATCGCTCATCGGGATCGAGCACGAGGGCGCAGGGGGCAACTGCACCGCCGTCCGGATATCGCTCGTGACGTTCGAGCCCGGGGAAGACAACCTCGCGAGCGGAAACGGCATCGGGACGCTTTCGCTGGATGCTACGGTGGAGGAGATACCGATCAACCTGACCGCCGACCCGAAAATGGAGGTTGCGGTCAACACGGCCCTCCCGGTCCCGCTGAATGCATCGCTGTGGGAGAACTGCAACGAGACGCTCTACAGGATGAACGAGACCTACAACAACGTCGAAAACTGCACGTCCTCTTCCGAAGACGGCCTGGTGACGCTCTCCTTCGTCGACGGTCAGGCACCCGGGGTGACGCTGCACCTGGTCCGGGTCGTCGTCTCCGCCCGTTGAGAGCGCACATCCGGCCGGAATGCCGCGTAGTTTGCGCCGGGCATTATCCTTATCTATAGATGGCCGGTGCAAACCCGGACACTGTTCCGGGCGGCCGGGGTATCCGGCCGCCTCATGACGCCGACCTGCCGGATTGACAGAATGAGTATGAACCTGGAGGGCTGGATAGCGATCGAAGAGACAGCCCCTGACCCGGCCTATCCGGGGACGTTCATCATCTCAGTGCCCATCGTCACCTTCACATCGACGAACCGCCCGTCCAGGGTCACGATATAGCGTCCCGCCCGGTAGAGCGTGATCGACTTCTCCCGGGCGCTCCCATATATCCCGTGGTAACCCTCGTCGGCGATGAGCCGGAGAGTCTCGGAGTCGCGGACGGTGACGACGAGACGGGAGTACGCGCCAGGTTCGCGGACCCTCGGGGCCACGCTGAAGGTGATGATGAACGGCACGTCGACGACGTCCACCTGCAGCCCCCTGGCGCCACCGTGTTCCTGTTCCCTGTCGAGGAAGGGGCAGGGGCCGTTTTATCCGGGGACGGCTGATCTGCACCCGACCACGGCGGTTCGACGGTACCGGGATCGTCGTCCTTCTCGAGGGCGATGCACCCGCTGCACGCGACGAGAAGGAGAGCGATCAGGAGGAGGGCGGGGGTTCGGACGTGCATAACACCACGGTTATCGGTACTCCGCTGCGGCAGGTGCGTCTGCTCATTCCTCCGGCGGAACGGTCCGGCGCGCCTGCCGGGCGACGATATGACGGCATCGTCCACCGGGCCCTCGAATCCGGCCTTCCGTCTCAGGATATGCTTCTGTAGCACTTTGAGAACGTCCGGGTCGCGTCCGTGCGCCTCAAGCAGTCGCTTCCCACCCGTAGATGGTCCTGCCGGGAGACGCCCCGGCGCACCTGTAGCCGTTCCGGTATGTCTTCTCATTGGTCCGCTCGTATGCATCGGCTCCGGCCTCCTGGAATGCTCTCCTGCGCCGTCGCCTGGTTCTGGAGACAGATGGTGAGGTTTTTCGTGCCGTTCTCCCGGCTGTACACTTTCAGTGTACGATCACGGAACTTTCGTTACGCTACCGCCACCAAGTTTATGTTAACAATGTATATTTAATAAAATCGTTTTGTTAATTAGAATAATATATGAGGTTGCCCCAAAATCTCTATACCGGGAGGAGGCACCCATCGGAACTCTTCGAGTTTCTCGAACCCCTTCCCTTCGGGGAAGTCGTTATTCGCACCTACCGGTGTTCATGCATCCGCCGCCTCGCTGCACCCGGGCATGCAGTCACCGGCATCAGGCAGCAACCCGGATCCCCCGGCGACTGCACAAAAAGACCGACCCCGCCCCTCCTTTCCCGCCGGAACGCTCCCTCATCCCTCGTAATCCCGGTACCAGCACGGGATATCCGTCGCAAAGCCCTGGTGGTCGGCATAGACCCGCCGCACCCTCGCCTCAGATCGCCCGATCTCGTCCGGCGAACCGCTTTTACGGGCATAATCGTGCGCCCAGAGGAGATCGGGAACGATCGTCAGGGCACAATACACCGCATACCTCTTCCAGAACAGTTCGGGGACCGACCCTTCATGATACCCGTCGACCTGACCCACGGAGAACGGAATACTGATGGCGCGGGTGAAGAAGGCCGTCTTCAGAAAGTCATGGACGGGATCGCCCCAGTCATACCGGTTAAAATCGATGATCCCGGTCAGCCGCCCGTCGCGAACGATCAGGTTCGCCGGATGGTAATCGCCGTGAAGGAACGTCCTGCCGGCGCCGTGAATGCAAGAGATATTCTCCCGGATATACCGGGAGAGGCGCGCCCGGTCGATCCCCGGAAGGCGGAGGGACTGTGCGTCGAACGCGGCAGCCTTACAGGCGTATTTCGCGCTGACGGCTCCGGACCAGTCCGGCAAGTCCGCCGGTGCGGGCATCGCGTGCAGCCTCTTCAGCTCCCTCCCTGCCTGCACCCCGAGCCGGTACTGGTCCTGCGGTGCCAGCCCGCCCAGTGCGGCTTCCCCATCGGTCCCCTCCATGAAGTCCAGCACCATAAAGCACAGGCTCCCATCGTCGAAAGTGCCGAACGCATGCGCGCCGGGAACGAGGGATGAATACTTCCGGAGCTGCCGGATGACCTCGAACTCCGCCAGTTTATACGGCAGGACCCCCGGATCGGAGAGCGGGGCGATCCTGAGCAGATACTGTTTCGTATTGCTGCCGGAAAGGAGATATTTCTGTTCGAACGAGAACCCCTTCGGGATGCTCCGGACGGCGGTATACCCCGTAAGCGCCCGGACCTGCGCCTCTACCTTCCCAGACGCTTCCTGCCAATCCTTCATCCGCATCCTGCCCTGAACGTTTTGCATTTTTCCGGAGGGGCTCCGGACATCTTGCCGGGTTCAAAAAAAGTGTTAGTGTTTCCTTCTCAGCAGAACCGCAGCGCCCAGCCCTGCAAGCAGTCCGGCCACCGGAACAGCAGCCTGCTGTATTGGCGCTTCGCCTGCGTAGATCACCATCCCGCTCTCAGGGATGGATCCGGCATACTCGAACGCACCGTACCCCTCGCCGAAGAGGAGCGTTGCTCCCGCAGGCTGCGCCAGATACGCCCTCCCGGAGATATCGAGAGTCCGGCCGGCCGGGATCTCGAACGTCCCGCCGGGGAGCAGTGTTGCATTCTGCGTGAGAACCGCGTCTTCGCGGAGGATGTAGTTCCCTCCTTCGGAGGCGAAAACCATCGCGTTTCCGCCGGAGATGGTGGTGACGTTTTCGTTGTATGCAAAGTTGTCTGCTCTGCCGCTCTCATCTTCGCGAATGAAAACGACGGCATCGCCGGAGATCTTCACAGTCCCGAACTTGGAGTCGATGCCGTAGTTTCTGGCCGCGCCCCCGCTCGAGTTTACTACAACCTGTCCGCCGGAGATGATAACGCCGTCGTCCGCGTTCTCAGTCTCTACTTCGCCGCCGTCGAGGCCGAAGGTGTTGCTCCCGCCGCGCTGGTAGGTGCTTACGAGGCCGCCGGCGATGTTGATGAACCGTAAGGCGTAGATCCCTTTGTTCTTGTGGGCTGCGGTCTCGACGGTCGTGGATACCGATCCGCCGGAGATCGTGACGTTGCCCGATCCCGCATAGATGCCGAAGGCGTTGCTGCCGCCGCTGTTGTTCTTGCCGTGGACGGTTATATCGACATTTCCGCTCTCGATCGTAATGGAGGGAGCCTTGATCCCGTAGAGAAACTCTTCATCGCTGTCCACGACGATGGTGAGCGTTCTGCCCGCGGAACTCCTGATCGTTACCGGGGCCGCAGACTCGATGCCGGCATTGCTGTTGCCGGCGATGGTGACGTCGTCCTCGATCTCGATGATAAGTCCACCCTCTCCATCGTAGCGGATACCGTTTTTGAACTGTTCGATGGAAGCACCGTTGAGGACATACTCCGTTGCGGACACGGTGGACGTGATGAGGAAACTGCACAGGAAGGCGAGTACCACCATCCTGCAGGACATTGGTGCGGAATAAGGGCGTCGTTTTTCTGTTGACATGATATCAGGGTATGGATTTTTGATGAGATTAATGTTTATAGGTATCGTTAACAAAATGACATTATAAATTAATTTTAGTTGATGTGCGCTGGTGGTGAGGAGATCCGAATTGAAGGGCGGCGTGAGAGGTTGCCGGAAGATTTAACCTGTTTCGGTGATCGGGGTATTTATGGTTAATCTGCGGGTGATTCCCTGCTGCACAGAGTATGTTTCCAGGGATGCTCTACAGTTCTCTTCCGGCCGGGCCTCTCGCTGGCGGTCCCAATGGAACAAGAAGGCAGAGAACGTATGTCGTGCCCGCTCTTTGAAACACGGGGGTGTATGTCCCCGAAAAAAATGGTTCAGGCCGGTGATCGGGCAGTTATGCCGTGAGAACGGCGTATGCCTTCCCGATGATACCGGAATCCTTGTCGATCAACTGGATAGTGTAGGTCTTTCCGATAAAGTTCGGATTCGGCACATACGTCCCGGTCCCTTTATACCCGTCAAAGGCTCCAAACGCATCGATAAATCCCTTGTCAAGACTCATTTGCTGTCCCGGTGCAAATGAAGGAATGTTGATACCTGTCCCCGGGGTAAAGGTAGACGTGGTGCCCGTTCCAACTCTATAGTAGTTGGTGTCGCCGACACAGACGTCGAAATCCACGTTCTTGCCGGGGCTGACGCCGAGGCACGTTATGGTAAGACCGTCCGCCACGCTCAGGTCAGCCTTGAAGGTGACCGTCGGCGTAGCGTCTTTCGTCGTACCCAGCCCTCCCGCAAAGGAGGAGACCACCGCTGCAATGATGATCGTTACGACGAGCATCAGCATGACACCGATGACCGGCGATACTGCTGCATCCCGTGATTCTTCTCTTGCGCTCATCGTTATGCCTCCTTCACCGTAACGGTTTTCATAAACATGGTCTGACCCGACGGGGTATGGACAATCGTCACGGTGACGCGGTCGCCGGGAGATATTTCGGTGATACCTCCATAACCATCGCCGTACACGCTTGTAGCTCCGAACACCCAGTTAGTATCAGTGGTTTCTGCATAGATGGAGCTCGTAAGGGTAGCGCCAGCCTCTTCGCTAGTTGCAAGCCCCTTGCTAAATAAATGCGCAGCAAGATCGGCATCACCAATCGTAGAACCAGAATTTAGTTTAAGGACAGTAGGGTCTGAACCCAGATTAGCGGCGGTCGCTGTGTCTCCAAATACGCTCGTCCACTGAGCAAGGGTCCAACCACCGATGATCTCATTCTTAGAGAATTTAGACTTAGTGAAACCTTCCGGTTTGATACCACTGTAAACATCTATAAACGCACCATCAGAGGCACTCATCCTTGAACCGGCTTTCAGGGTATAGTTTCCAAACCACTGTTTTGAGTTTGTGCTATTTGCTGCTTGTGTCGCCGAAATAGAGGGGTTGTCAGCAGCAGTGGTAACGTTATCCTGATCCTTGAAACCCTTTACATCCTGCCATTCCACGATGTTAAACCCGAATGGCACTGTGTGGTATCCCGGCACCAGCTTCCGCGTATCTCCGGCATTCGAGAGGACGATCATGATGTCCTTGGAGGAGACCTCCTCGGAGATCGACCGTACGGTGAGGTCGATACTCTTATCCGTCAGGCTGACATCGAAACTTGCCGACGGGGCGGCTTTCTGCGAGCCCACCAGTCCGCCCGCAAACCCGCTCACCACGGCCGCGATGATGATAGTCACCACCAGCATCAACATGACGGCGATGACGGGCGAGACCGCATCATCCCTTTTTTTCAAATCTGTTCTGCGTTGCATAATTTTTACACCTCTGTATCCCCAAGCAAGCGCTCAGGGGACTACGCCTTGGGGTGGGTTTTCAACGTATATAAGTCAATCGCATTTTGTTTACATTTATCAAAAGTTAATTGTTTTTTATTTACTTTCTCCGGGCGGATATACCCTTATCCCATCTTTTGAGAACTCCTTTCATCCGACCCCTGCGCACTCCTCTCCGGCGAGGTCATTTCCTCCCAAACTCCCGGATACCCGGGGGTCTTTGGGTTCCTTCGAGAACTGCCGCCGGGCGGCCTCTCGCCTGCCGTGAGGGGGCGTCCGGGGTTGAGATGGGAGATGCCGCGCCCGGTGAGGAGAAGCCGGTTCCCGTTGCCGCCGAAACCCTTCCCTGGTCGCACCGGGCGTTCACGAAACAGCCGCAAAGATTGCGAGAACAATCCCACCGGCACGGTTACTGTGGAAAAACCGATAAGATCATCCAGTTAACATTGTCAAAATATCAAAAACCATTTTTTACCCACCATAGATATATACCACATGACGTTGCCGGAACGGACGGCGGGAGAAACGATGGCTGAGATCGATCTCCTCCTGGCACGGGCAAAAGAGTTCCACGGTGATATGTGCCCCGGGATCGTGCTCGGGACCCGGATGACGATGATCGGGATGCGGGAACTCCAGATGGACCCGATGGTAAGAAACAGGAATCTTATCGTGTATGTAGAGATCGATCGCTGCATTGCAGATGCAATCCAGGCAATCACGGGGTGCTCGCTCGGCCACCGCACTCTGAAATACCTGCCTTACGGCAAATTTGCCGCCACTTTCGTCAACTTGGCAACACAGGATGCCGTCAGGGTCTCGGCCCTGGAAAAGGAGCGGACGGAGGAGCCCGGTCCCGAAGCAGGAACGATGCTGCGTGACGCACCGGAGAATGATCTCTTCAGGGTAAGGAGAGTCGGGGTCGCAATCCTGGAAGGGGATCTCCTCGGCCTCCCGAAGCACCGGGCTCGCTGTAGCAGGTGCGGCGAAGTGATCCTGGACGACAAGGAGATTACAACAGAAGAGACGATCCTGTGCGGCAACTGCGCCCGGGGATCGTATTACACGGAGATAGAGTGATCCGGGGTGGGATCACCCTTCTCCCACCAGATATGAGCGGTTCGCGAACAGCCCGGAAGAACATACCCCGAACCATCCGGGACCGCTCGATCGCGGAGGAACGCATCGACGATCTCCCGCTGCCAGTCCTCCTTCACGAAGAGGCGTTTGTAGAGATCCTGCTTCATCTCATCAAACCCGGAATAACGCCGGACTCTATCCCTTGCATCGACCTTCACGTTCGCGTAAATGCTCAGCTGGCAGAGGACGTTCCATAAGACATCGGCGTTCGCCTCGCCGTAGTACGGCTCGCCGTGCAGCGCCGGCCAGAGTTCGGCATTTCCTCCCGAAGCGGACGGAGAGGATATGAACCAGTAGAGGTGCACCGCGTGCCTCGCCGCCGCGTCCATCTTCAGAAGGCTGTTACGGATATCGCCCATGATGAGCGACCGCGAGGCAACGACGACGTCGTGCACCCCCGCCTCCTCCGCGCTGACATCCTCCCAGCAGCCACGGATCTCACGGATCGGGGGAGCATTCACCACCCGGTGGTATCTCTCCATCGCCGCACCCATGGGAGCCGACGGCTCGACAACCGTGACCCTGCAGCCCGCGAGGGCGAGAGGAACCGCAAGGGTCCCCGGACCTGCGCCGATATCGAGGACCGACGAGCCCGGCGGGATCTGCATCCCGGCGATCTGGCTCTCGATACGGGACTGGTCTCCCGAGATGACATTGCGGACAAACCGGTCAACCACATCCGGGCTCGACCAGAACTTCCCCCCGTTCTCGCCCATCTTCTCCTTCTGTGCAAAAGAACGGGCATGCTGTTCGTCCCACAAACGGGCGTAGTCTATCGTGGTGCCGGAGGCACCGGGGCTTTCATACCGCATACGACCTCATGAATATTACAAAACGTGGCCGGAGCTATCTCCTGCTCCGGGGGACTTCTCCCACCGGATATGGGCCGTCTTCGATGACCCCGGAATACAGAACCCGGTCCTGGTCCGCACGATCCTCTCGTGCACGAACGAGGTAACGATCTCCCGCTGCCGGTCGTCGCGGACATAGAGACGCCGGCAGTAGTCGGCAACAGCCTCCCCCTCGGTCGGGTAGCGCTGCCCCTTCTCCACGTCTTCGACCGTGAGATCCGGATAGATCCCGAGCTGGCACAAACAGTTCCAGAGGAGATCCGCCGTCGGTTCGGCAGCAAACTCGCTTCCGTGCAGTCGCGGCCAGAGACTGAAGTTCGCCCGGGTCCACTCGGGCGGCGTCAGGAACCAGAACAGGTGTACCGACCGCTTCGCCGCCGAGTCTATCTTTTTGAGGGAAGGGCCGATATCGTCGAGCGCTAGCGAGAACGAAGCGACGACGACATCGTGCGTCCCCACCTCCGCCGGGTCCGCGTCCTCCCACCGGGAGGGGATCTCGCGGATCTCCGGAGCCCCGGAGAACTCCCGGTACTCCTTCATCGCGGCCCGCATCCCGGCTGACGGCTCCACGACCGTGACGTCGCAGCCCGCGAGAGCAAGGGGGACGGCAAGAGTCCCCGGACCCGCACCGATGTCGAGCACCGTGGACCCTGGAGGAATCTGCATCGCCGCAATCTGATTTTCGATGCGCGACCGATCGCCGGTCATCAGCCGGTCCACAAACCGGCGGATGTTTCTGGGATCTTCCCAGAAACTCCTGCCTTCGTTTCGGATCTCTTTCTGGCGGTTGGCCCTCTCGTGCTGCTCATTCCAGAGAGCGATGTAGTCAACCGCCATTGCAACCCCCCTCACCGACGGCGTCCCGCACCGGCGATGGCCGCTGCTGCGGCGAGACCTGCAGGAACACCGAAGAGCGGGGCCGGGGACTGTGCCGACGTGGGCGCCGGCGCGGGTGCCGTGCCAGGTTTTGCATACACCATCAGGTTGTCCAGTTCCGCATCTGTCAGGTCGTACCTGAAGAAGAGCGAGTAGAACTCCTTGACGCGGTCGTCAATGGTGTAGTCGAAGACATCCGGATACATCAGGTTGCCAAGCCAGATCATCGACAACAACCGCTGAACCGACGGCGGGCCGCCCATCCAGTTGTACGGACCGTAGGGTGCCTCGTAGACATTACCCTCCTTGACCGCGGAGAGAGACTGCCACATTGGCTTTGTCATGATCTCGTTATAGTAGGCGTGCCCATCGGTGTATCCCACGATGATATAGTCGGGGTCCATCTGGAGGATATCCTCCATAGTGTACCCGTCGCCCGTCCCGCTGCTGGACGCTGCAGGTTTTGCGAGGTTGTTTGCGAGATAATCGATAACTTCGGCATGATATGACCCGCTTCCTACCATAGATACGGAGTTGCCGTCAATGGCGGTCACGTAGATCAGGGACTTTTTATTGTCGCCGACTTTCTTCATGCCTGAATCAAACTCGGCAAGAAGCGCTGAGACGTAGTCGGAGAGCTCCTGACCGCGTTCCGGACGGGAGAGCAGTTCGCCGAGTTTCACATAGGAACCGGGAATGTCTTCGAGTTTGTTCTGGGTGATAAACGCAAACGGAACATTGGTCTTTGCCTGGATATCATCAAGATCCGTTTTCATGGTCTGCTTTGCCTCGCCGATATCCAGAACCACATCGATGTTGAGCTGCCTGTCCAGTTCCATGATCGACTCCGGATTCATGGTCGAAGCCTTGGAGCCGTAGAACTGGCCGGTGACCGGCAGCGTCAGAAGCCGGGGATCGATATACGTTGCCTGGGCATCGGTGAACTCGCTGGAGACACTCACGAAGAGGTCCTGGTCGAGCGAGTACAGCACGATCTGCGCCAGCGGGCCGGACGGCGAGACCGCGTCGATCGTAACCGGCAGGGTGATCTCCCGGCCGACATCATCGACAAACGTCCGGTTCTCCTCAACGACAGCGCCGTCGCAGAACGCGACGGTGGTGACGGAGAGGAGAGCAAGAATCATGAGGATTTTTACACCATTTCTCATACACGCACCTCCCAAAGGCGGGAACTCATAGATACGGTTTGGGTGCGGCAATATAAAGTATAATACTTTATCATTTCAAATAAGTAAATTAAATGAAATTAACAAACAATTACCAGTGCTTCCCGACCCCGCCGTTGATCGGAACGCAGAGCTTGTGGCGGCGTGAGCCGTACCGGTAATCCTCAACATTTACATCCACGCCATAGACCACCTTGATCAGTTTTGCATCCAGGACATTCTCCGGCGTTCCGTCGGCGATCACCTTTCCGCCGTAGATCATCAGCGTCCGGTTCGCGTACAGGAATGCATGATCCGGGTTGTGGGTCGAGAGAATAATGATGTAGCCGTCCCTTGCGAGATCCGATATCCGGCACATCACCCGGAACTGGTTGCCGTAGTCCAGGTTTGCCGTCGGCTCGTCCATGATCAGAATCTTTGCCTTCTGTACAAGCGCCCGGGCAATCAGGGTAAGTTGCCGCTCGCCGCCGCTGATCTCACCGTATCCTGCATTCCGGAGGTGAGCGATGCCAAGGCTCTCCATCGCCGCGTATGCTTCATCGATGTGATCCTGGTTCGGCGCCGCAAGCAGATTCAGTTGATTGGTCAGCCCCATCAGGACCACATCCAGCACCGTGTAGTTGAAGACCGGATACGTGGACTGGGGGATGTAGGCGACATGCTTTGCAATCTCCCTGTGATCGAGGGATTTGATCTCCAGACCATTCAGCCGGATGCTCCCCTCGTAGTCTCGCAAAAACCCGAGAATGCACCGGAACATCGTACTCTTCCCGACACCGTTCGGCCCGAGCACGGCGAGAAGGTCTCCTTTCTTCACCGAAAACGAGATGTCATCCAGTACCAGACGGCCACGTTTACTGTAGGCAAATGAGAGATGGGAAACTTCCAGGCTCATGATTCTCTTCCTCGCAGTATCAGCAGGTAGGCAAAGATCGGCGCTCCGACAAACGCGGTGAGAATACCGAGCGGTACCTCGGTGCTTGCAATCGTCCGGGCGAAGTCGTCCACCAGCAGGAGAAACCCGCCGCCCATAAGTACTGCCGCAGGAATGATTCTCCGGTAGTCGTAGCCGAAGACCATCCGGCAGAAGTGCGGAATGACAAGGCCGACCCAGCCGATGATGCCGGAGATAGAGACCGAGACCGCCGTGATGAGCGTCGCACAGACGATCACGACCAGCCGGAGCAGGTTGGTGTTGATCCCCATGCTCTTTGCCTCATCCTCACCGAGGGTGAGGACGTTCATCCTCCAACGGAGCAGGTAGAGGGGGATGATGCCGATGATGATCACCACGCCCGCAAAATACACATCCTCCATGGTCGCGCTGGCGAGGCTGCCCATCAGCCAGTAGGTGATGGCCGGCAGCTGGTCGTTGGTATCGGCGACGAGTTTGATGTAGGAGATGGATGCGGAGAAGAGGCTGCCGACGAGGATGCCGGCAAGCACCATGCTGAGGATGGCGTTTCCCCTCACCAGGCAGCTGACCGCATACGCAGTCCCGACCGCAAGAAGACCTCCGGCGAATGCGAAGATCGTAATCGCCCCGGTCCCGAGATAAAAGTAGATGGCAAGGGCTGCGCCGAGACCAGCACCAGCAGATGCTCCGAGAATATCAGGAGAGACAAGAGGATTCTGAAACATTCCCTGGTATGCGGCGCCGGCCGTCGAGAGGGCGGCCCCGACGAGAAGTGCCGCGAGAATTCTCGGCAGGCGGATGTTGAAGACGACGCTGTACATCGCATCATCCCAGGTCTCCGCCACGGGGACGACCGGCGAGAGAAGGATGTGAACAATATCGCCCAGAACCGGGATATCCATCGACATGGCGAAGTGAACGGCCGGCGAGAGGAGGATGAGAACAGCGTCGGCGACGTCGAGCGAGAACCTGCCGACGGCAAACGAGGCGATGACGCAGAAAACGGCGGCGAGTAGCAGAAGGATAAACCGGAACCGGTAGTCGGGCAGTTCTCGGTCCGATACGGACGGGGCCGATGCTGCACCGGCTGTGTGCAACCGGGTCTCCGATGGAGCGCCGGTTGGTGCCGTATGAGATGATCTCGTCGGTTCTGCATCAGCCATGTAGAGTTATTGATTCTTCTTCAGAGTTAAGTAAATATGTTTTTATTTGCAGAATTGTTAACTAAATACAATTAATAGTTCGCACCACCGGAAATAAGGATCGGTCGAATAGAGCGGCAGGATCGTCCGCCGGCGCAGACGCCGATGGATGATCGGGCCGGTGCCCCGGAGACGGATCCGTTTCCGTTCCAAAAGATCGGCCTGCAAAATGTTTCGTTCAGGGGGTGTTCGACCGGCAGACGGTCGTCTTCTCCGCGGATTTACCGAAGAAATGATACCCGGAGCCGCCCTCTGCAATCGTATCGAGCACCTCGTCGGGGCGGGTGACGCTGTCCCCCCCGAGGATCGTTACGCCGCGCCGGAAGAATGCATCCGGAAGCATGCTGGCGGTCGGCCCGACGAGAACGATCGAAGCACCGGGCCGGGCGAGGGCAAGCAGGGGTTCGAGGGTGTTGTTGATGAGGGTGGTGCCGGTGATGACGAGCATGTCGGCCCTGCGGACCTCTGCATCCGCCCTCTCCTGAGGGAGGGCATAGGGCAGTTCGTCGGGCTTCAACGTGCGCAGGTCGAGTTCGAGGATCCCGAACGGCTTTCCCCGCGCTTTGAGCCGCCGGATGATCGGCACGAGCGCCCCCACCACCACGACGTACCCGTCCCCGGGCAGCGGGACAGTATCAAGGATGTCCCGCCCGCTCTCCCGGATGTAGTCGGGCCGGCGCTTCCAGCAGGATTCAGAGAGCGCGTTGAGGATTGCAATACCGACCGCTTTCTTGAGCGGCGGCGCACGGGGGAGGTCGCGGAGAAACTCCTCGGCGCTTCGCTCCACAAAGCGTCCGGGGTAGGGCATGGCACGGGCCGAACTGGGACAGCAGACCGCTTCCGGGATCTCTTTTATCGGGGTGAAGCAGAGGCCCCCGGAGCCGTCGCTGAGTTTTACGCCGGTAAAGAAGATCCCGATCACGACCCGCTCCACGGTGATGGAGTCAAGATCGCTTCCAAGGATCTCACGGATCTCTCCCGAGGGTCTCTTCGAGAATAGAACCGGGGTGTGCGGGCGGAGGTGTCATGGAGTTCATGTTTTTTAATCGTATTTGCCCATAGAATTAATTTATGGGATGAAGAAAAGAACGACCGGGTGAGTGCCGGCGCTGCTGCGGGGCGTTCACCGGAGCTGGATCGCCGCCCGCTCCGCCCGCCCGACCAGTTCCCGGAGCACCGCCCGCGCGAGATCCACGTTCCCGTAGTCACGCTCCCGGGCGACGTCGCGGATGCAGGCCGGCACCTCGATGACGCGCCCGGCCTCCCGGATCTCGGACACGAGCGCTTCGATGTCCCTTCTCTCCCACATCCGGTCCCGGTGCCAGGCCGCCGATCCCCGCTCCGGGTCGATCGAGAGGATCGTCTCGTAGCAGGCCGCCGCCTCGTCGTAGCAGCACATAACCCCGAGCACCCAGCCACGGCTCTGCCAGGAGGGGATATGCCGCGGGTCAAGCGTGAGTGCCCGGTCGCAGCAGGCGACGGCATCCTCGCTCCTCCCCATGCACGCGAGAGCATAGCCCTTCCGCTGCCATGCCGTCGCGTCTTCGGGGTCGAGCGCGAGCGCCCGGTCAAAAGAGGCGGCAGCCTCGTCGTAACGGCCGGCCTTGATGAGCGCAAACCCCCTCCTCCGCCAGAGAACGGGGTCGTCGGGGGATAGTTCAAGTGCCTTATCGTAACAGACGACCGCCTCGTTGAAACACCTGGTGTTGCAGAGAACCTGACCTCTGTGGTACCATCTATCAGCACCCGCATCTCTAGACGCCATCGAGACCTAAGGGGGAACCAAACCATAAGAACATAACCCGTACCCGCAACGAATAAGACCGGTCGAACGAGAAGTAACTGCTTATGGCAGACAGGATTCTTGTTGCCTACGCCACCCGATACGGGTCGACCGCTGAGGTGGCAGAGGCGATCGGTGATGAACTCAGCAAGGCCGGTGAGCAGGTCGACGTCCTGCCGGTGAACGAGATCCGCGACCCTTCCCCTTACCGGGCGGC
>LDZT01004576.1_pt1 | contig 18710 bp, 15 predicted proteins | sample 615521 | NCBI WGS metagenome assembly LDZT01 (sample SAMN03408292, study PRJNA278302) | terrestrial metagenome | isolation source: oil reservoir sample SB1 | place: USA: Alaska, North Slope, Schrader Bluff formation | collected 2011-09
AAATGTAGTAGGTGATTATCCTGATTATGAAAAAGAATGGTTCAAATTTAGAGATGAAAGGATGAATAAAAAAGTTATTGAGTGGTTAAATAGTATCGGGGTCGAGTCCATATGGAAAGGAAAAAGATGAAGTATTTATTCTTGTTATAGTGAAACATGAAGATGCCTTTTAAGAAAAAGCGAGAGAATAAATAGGTACAAACACCTATTTATTACCATATATTAAAATATCTAATGTTTTGGGTGTTAATCGTATCACGGACGGTTTAACTGACAATATAATATAAAAATTTTAAAAGAGTATTTCTATACCATGAAAATATATTTCATGAGTCTCTTGCTTTTTTAACTAACTTTTTTTACTATTTAATCCAACGAATTGGCTATTATACAGATCAGCATAAAATCCATTCTGTTTTAGTAATTCTTTGTGGGTTCCTTTTTCAATAATACTTCCTTCGTTCATAACCAAAATTAAGTCTGCATTACGAATAGTAGATAGTCTATGAGCAATCACAAAACTGGTTCTCCCTTTCATAAGGGCAAGCATAGCCTTTTGAATATGAATTTCTGTTCTGGTATCAACACTGCTTGTCGCTTCATCGAGAATCAATATGGTCGGATCAGCTAAAATAGCCCGTGCGATGGTCAGTAATTGTTTTTGACCTTGAGAAAGATTACTAGCTTCTTCATTTATAATAGTATCGTAGCCATCAGGAAGTGTTCTGATAAAGTGATCAGCATAAGCCATTTTTGCTGCCTGGACAATTTCCTGTTCCATAGCATTGTCCCGACCATAGGCGATATTCTCTTTAATGCTTCCCTTGAATAACCAGGTATCTTGAAGGACCATTCCAAAAAGACTTCTCAATTCACCACGTTTCATATCGCGAATATCTATTCCATCAAAGGTGATTTTTCCGTCATTAATTTCATAAAAACGCATCAGTAAATTAACCAATGTTGTTTTTCCAGCTCCAGTAGGACCTACAATGGCAATAGTTTGACCTTTTTTAATATCCATATTCATATCATTTATGAGTATTTTTTCTGGATTGTATCCAAATTTAATATGCTCAAGCTTTATATTGCCTTGAGGTTTATCTGAATGAATCATATCTTTTTTATCCGGTATTTGCTCAGATTCATCGAGAACTTCAAAGACACGTTCAGCAGCCGCAATGGTTGATTGAATAATATTGGCAATGTTAGCTGTTTGAACGATCGGTTGGGTAAATTGCCTGGAATATTGAATAAATGCTTGAACATTACCAATGGTTATAGTACCTTTAGTCACCAAAATTCCACCCAGGATGGCAATAAAGACATAACCCAGATTACCAATAGCACTCATCAAGGGCATAATAATCCCCGATATGAATTGAGCCTTCCATCCAGCATCATAGAGTTGATCATTCACTTTATTGAATTTATCGATGGATTGCTTTTCATAATTAAAAGCTTTGACTATTTTGTGGCCAGTGTACATTTCTTCCACTTGACCATTTAATTGACCTAAAAATTTTTGTTGTTTGGCAAAGAATTTTTGTGATTGCCTGGCAATAACTTTAGTAACCAAAAAACTTAAAGGCAAAGTAACGAAAGCAACTAAAGTTAACAGCGGGCTAATGGTTAGCATCATTACTACTATTCCGATTAGGGTTACTATAGCAGTAATTAATTGAGTAATACTTTGTTGAAGAGTGTTACTGACGAGATCAATATCGTTGGTCACCCGACTGAGTATTTCTCCATGAGTTCTTCCATCAAAATACTTTAAAGGCAATTTTGACAACTTAGAGCTAATATCTTTTCTCATATTGTAAACGGTTTTTTGCGCCACATCAACCATAATATACTGTTGAATATATTTAAATATAGCACTGATGACATACAACCCGATTAAGATGAAAATAATATTTAAAATATATTTAAAATCAATGGTTGCATTAGGGACATTTCTCATTTTTAGGAGAAACCCTTCAAATAATTTGGTGGTCGCCCGTCCCATAATTTTTGGACTGATGATACTGAAAGTTGTACTGGCTACAGCCGCCAGGAAAGCAATGATAAGCTTCACTCTATGAGGTTTTAAATAATCGAGTAATCGTTTTAAGGTTCCCCTAAAATCCTTAGCTTTTTCTACCGGTATAGCCATACTTCTATGACTTCCAGGACCACGGCCTAATCCCTTAATTGGCGTTCCCTGTTTTATATTTTTTTTACTCATGCTAACTTCTCTTCTGAGAGCTGTGAAGCCACGATTTCCCTGTAGACTTTGCAGGTCTTGATTAACTCTTGGTGTTTACCTATACCTACAATTTTGCCCTCATCTAAAACAATAATTTGGTCTGTATCCATAACAGTGGTAACTCGTTGAGCAATAATTAAAGCGGTAGCATTTTTTATCTCTTTTTTAATTGCTACTCGTAATTTTGCCTCTGTTTTAAAATCAAGAGCGGAAAAAGAATCATCAAAAATATAGATTTCAGGATGTTTGGCCAAAGCTCTGGCAATAGCTAATCGTTGTTTCTGTCCCCCTGAGATATTAGTTCCCCCTTGGGCAATTGGAGAATCATAACCTTGTTTCGTAGTAGAAATAAATTCTGCTGCTTGAGCAATTTCGGCTGCTCTGACAATTTCATCGCGAGATAAATTATTATTTCCAAAACTAATGTTTTCTGCAATAGTTCCCGTAAAGAGAACGGCTTTTTGAGGAGCTAATCCAATCTTGGCACGTAATTTTTCTTGAGTTAACTCTCGGATATCAACACCATCAACTAAAATACGACCCGAGGTTACATCATAGAATCTTGGAATAAGATTAACCAGGGTTGATTTTCCGGAACCTGTGCTTCCGATAATCGCCGTTAATTCCCCCGGCTTAGCACTAAATGAAATATTCTCAAGAACCGGTTCTTCCGCACCTTGGTAACAGAAGCTAACCTTATCAAATTCCAGATAACCTCTTTTTTTTATTTTTTGTATTATAGGACCTTCTGATTTAGGACCATTATCTCCTTTCTCTAACTTATTTTCTTTCAAAGTTAAGGGATCCTTAATTTTTGGTTCAACTTCCAAAACTTCATTAATCCGGTTTGCCGATACTGCTGCTCGGGGTAGCATGATAAACATCATTGAAACCATAATTAAAGAAAACATAATCTGTGATGCATATTGAATAAATGCCATTAAATCCCCGACTTGCATACCACCATTATTAATTCGTATACTTCCGAACCAAATAATAGCTACAATGGTCAAGTTAAGAATTAACATCATTAAAGGCATTAAAATAGCCATCAGTTTGTTAACTTTTATAGCTGTTTCCGTTAAATTAAGATTGGCTTTATGGAATTTTTTCTTTTCATAAACTTCCCGATTAAATGCCCGAATAACCCGTATACCGGTTAAATATTCGCGAAGAACTAAATTAAGCTTATCTAATTTAATTTGCATTGATTTAAAAAGAGACATACTCTTCTTGGCGACGAAAAAAATTATAATGCTTAAAATTGGTAAGATAACCACAAAGATCAGAGACAATTTAGCATCCTTTGAAACGGCCATAATAATACCACCGATAAAGAGCAACGGTGCTCTTAAGAACATTCTAAGCATGGTTACTACTAATTGCTGAATTTGGGTAATATCGTTGGTTGTTCTAATGATAAGAGAGGCCGTCCCTTTTTCATCAAATTCTTCCAAAGAAAAACTTTCTACTTTGGTAAATACTTTTGTCCGAAGATCTCTTCCGAATCCAGTCGCTACTTTAGCTGCCAGGTAGCTTCCTAAAACGGAGCTAATCATAGCAATGACGGCAAACAGAATCATCCGTCCTCCAGTTCTTATAATATAATTAATATCCCCCTTGACCACTCCTATATCTACAATATCTGACATAAGTGTAGGCAAATATAATTCCGAAAGTGATTGTAAAAAAACAAAAACTATAACCCCTATTATTAATAAGGTATAGGGTTTTAAGTTTTTTAATAATTCAATCATTACAAATTTGCTCCTGTGAGTGAAATTTTTGTATTTTTAATTTTATAAAACTTTTTCTACTATCTAGTCATCTAATTTACTAAAAATTTTTTGTATCTCTTCAAAGCTATCATTTAATTTCTGTATATCTTCATCTTCAAGTACTTCCAATTGCTTTATTATCGATTTTTTTAAATTTCTCTTGTGAAATTCAAGAAATTCTTTTCCTTTTGGTGTAATCATCAAATTGATAATCCGTCGGTCGTTTTCATCTGTTTGTCTTTCCAATAAACCTTCTTTAATTAATTTATCAGCCAAAGCAGTCATATTCGGATTTGAAATTAACAATTTTTGACCATAATAGCGCATGGGTTTGCCACTGTCTTTCTTGATATACATTAGCAATTGTAAATGCTGTCTGGGTGGTTTATTAGAACAAACCTTTCGAAAAAATATTTTATGAAATAAAGGTATATACTTAATAAGATATTCAATAGTTTGATTTCGATCAACTTTTTGACTCACGTTCTCACACCCCCTTTTTATAAATTTATGGTTATACTTTATAACAATTATAAAACAGAACTATTATAAAATATACCTTTATCCTTTGTCAATCTTTTTTAAAAAAGGTTTTACTTAAAAAATAGGGACATATCCTATTTTATGGCAGGTACTTCCAAAATACTTCATATATATTACTGATTTGGGAAGATACTCGAACCAGTTCGAATCGTTAGGCGAAATTTTGAGAGGAAAAAGAGATGTAGAGAGGAGGGGAAATTCAAGCTTCACAAGTTCAGAAAATAATTCTAAAATACACGGTTTGTGAATGGAAAGAGATTTAAAACATCCCTCTCTGGAGTCCAAAAAACTTAAGGGAACAAATTCTATTTGTGAAGCAAGAGCCTCTAAAAGCTTAAGAAACACCTTTAACTTAAAAGGGAAGTTAATTATTCTTAGAACTGTGGGGGAGCATAAAATATTAAATCGACCTTAGTAAATCTTTTGTTATACAACCTTTTATTTATAAGGCTTTCCTGAGCACGACAGAGGACAGTTCTGTAATTAAAAAAAGAGAAAAAGAGAGGAACAGGAAAACTGATATTTTAGTAAATAAGGGAGATAAATATATATAGAATTAGAGCATTATCAATTTTTATAGGAAAAAATAGTAAGGCTCTAAAACGCAGTAAACATAAGGGTTTCTGCGTTTTTTTGTTATATGGGATGGTGATAGCACTTCTAAAATATGGAGAAAATAAGGCAAAAAGGGCTAAAAACTCTATTTTTATGAGGCTGAAAGCCTATTTTATAAGGGGGTTGAGTGAGGTTTTGGAGTAGGGGCGTATAGCGATACTCAATACTCAATACGCTATATGAAGTAATAATAAAGTTGGATTTTTGGGGGCAAATGTAGTAATATAATAAAACGCTTAACACTGATAAAATAATACTAAAAAGTATAATACAATATAAAATAAGGGGACTGATTTATGGATCACGAAGAGTCTAAAACAATGGTTAATTTTGTTCAGGAGATTATTAATCAAGACAAAAAAACGAATAAATACCATGGGAGGGTTCATCTTCGGTTTCCTCCGGAACCTAATGGATACCTGCACATCGGTCATGCCAAGTCTATCTGCTTGAATTTTGGTTTGGCTGCACAAAATGGTGGTCTATGCAATCTCCGTTTTGACGATACAAACCCCAGCAAGGAAGATGTGGAGTATATTGATTCTATAATTAACGATGTTCGCTGGCTGGGATTTGACTGGGATGATAGGCTTTTTTATGCTTCCGACTATTTTGAAAAGATGTACGATTACGCCGTTCGTCTAATTAAAGTAGGTAAGGCTTATGTGTGTGACCTGAGCCCTGAAGAAATCAGGGAGTACCGGGGAAGTTTCAAGGAGACGGGAAGAGAAAGCCCATATCGCAACCGTTCTATGGAAGAGAATCTGGATTTATTTCGACGTATGCGGGCTGGTGAATTTCCTGACGGCTCCCGGGTGTTGCGGGCTAAAATTGATATGTCTTCACCTAATCTGAATATGAGAGATCCCATTCTTTACCGTGTTTTAAAGGCTACTCATCACCGGACGGGGGACAAGTGGTGTATTTATCCTATGTATGACTACGCTCATCCTCTTGAAGATTATTACGAAAAGATTACCCACTCCATCTGTACTCTGGAGTTCGAAGACCATCGCCCTCTGTACGATTGGGTTCTCGATGCCTTGAATCTTCCTGATTCACCCCAGCAGATCGAATTTGCCCGTCTTAACTTAACTAACACGGTGATGAGCAAACGGAAGCTTCGTAGGCTGGTGGAGGAAGGTTATGTAGCTGGATGGGATGACCCTCGGATGCCGACTATAGCCGGTTTGCGGCGCAGGGGCTACACCCCGGAGGCTATCCGAAACTTTTGCGAGCGTATCGGGGTAGCTAAGACTAATAGTGTAGTGGATATCCGCTTCCTGGAACACTGTATACGTGAGGATTTAAATGTAAAGGCTCCCCGGGCGATGGCAGTACTGCGGCCTTTAAAGCTGGTTATTAATAATTATCCTCGCGATATGTTGGAAGAGATGGAATCAGAAAATAATCCTGAGGATTCTACTGCCGGGAAGCGTAAGATACCTTTTTCCCGGATTCTTTACATCGAACGGGACGACTTCTGTGAAAACCCGCCGAAAAAGTATTTTCGTCTGGCTCCCGGTCGTGAGGTCAGATTAAAAAATGCTTATATTATCAAATGTGAAGGATTTGTTCGAGATGAAAAAACGGGAGAAATAAAAGAAGTACACTGTACATATGATCCGGAAAGCAAAAGCGGTAAGCCGGGTGCTAAACGTAAAGTAAAAGGAACTTTACACTGGGTTTCCGCAGACCATGCTTTGAAAGCGGAAGTGCGCTTATACGAGTACCTTCTGCTGGATCAGAACGAGAGATCGGAAGAGCAGGAGGAAGGGGAAGATTTTATAAAGCAGCTTAACTTAAATTCCCTGGAAGTGTTAACTGATTGCTTAGTGGAGCCCAGTTTAGCGGAAGCGGCATCCGGAAGCAGATACCAGTTTATGCGAAAAGGTTACTTTTGTGTGGATCCCGATTCAACTTCGGATAAGTTAGTGTTTAACCGAATTGTATCTTTACGGGATACTTGGGATAGAATTCTTAAAGCTGGTAAAAATTGAATAATATGAGCTAATCTGTTATAAATAGATAAGTAAAAAGTTATTTTAGGCGGAAAATATTTATGGAATTTGTAAAAGAGAAGAAATTAAATTTTATTATCAGTATAGCCATTGGTCTTGTCATTCTATTTTATGTATTAAGTAAATTGAAGTGGTTATTTATATATTTTAGTATCGCCTTAATTTTAGCTTATTTCTTCGACCCTTTATATAAATTTCTTCTTAATAAGAGGGCCCCGAAAGTATTGGCTATTATTGTTGTTTTTGGGATAATAATTACCTTGTTAATCCTGGTTATATTTTTTCTAATTCCCAGCGTGGTCAATCAACTTAATGTATTATATAATGAAATTCCTGATTTAGCTGAAAATTATCAGAATCTAATTTTGTCTTTAAAACCCCAACTCTCGAAATTTATAAATCCTGCTGATGTAGAAGCTTTAATTAAAGAAAACTTATCTGAACTGCAAAAAATTATATTGGGTTTTTCACAAAAGATTATAATTTACCTATCTAACATAGTATCCAGCATAACTTTTGGTATAGTAATTATACCTTTAATTTTATTTTATCTGATGAGAGATATGGCTATATTTAAGAAAAATTTATCTACTTTTGTATCCAAGAAAAGAAAAGAAGAATTTGGGGTAGTAATGAAAGAGATCGATAATGTTCTCAGTGGTTTTATCCGCGGTAGGATTATAGTTTGTTTTATTGTAGGAAGTATAATAGGGGTTGGATTATATTTCTTAAATTTAAAGTTTGCTTTGATTATAGGCATAGTTAGCGGAGTATTAAATTTTATCCCTTATTTAGGACCTATTATAGGAGTCATTTTGGCTTTAATTTTTGCCCTGGGTCAACCCTGGTGGGTATTATTAATGATTGTAATTTTATTTATTTTTGCTAATCAGATTGAAGCAGTACTTCTCAATCCTAATATTTTAGGTAAGGAATTAGGTCTTCATCCTTTAACGGTAATTCTATCGATTTTAATCTGTGGTCAGTTGTTAGGAATATTAGGAGTATTAGTGGCTGTTCCTTTGGCAGCTATTTTGAAAGTTTTAACTATCAGATATTTAGTCCAGGAGGGATAGAATAGGTTATATGAAAAAGATATTCTGCATAATTTTAATAACAGCTTTATTTGCTATTTTATTTCCTCTTTCTTCGACTTTCGCCCAATCTTCAGAAATAAAGATATTGTTAGATAATAAACCTCTCGAAACCGTTGTCCCTTCAGTTATCGTGAATGACCGATTATTTGTTTCGGCTCGTAATGTGGTGGAAGCTTTAGATGGAAGGATTACCTGGTTTCCTGCTTTAAAGTTGATGACTATAAATATTAATGGTCACACAGCCCGTTTAGTAATCGATGACCCTTCTTTAGAGATAGATGAAAAGGTAATTTCTCTGGAGATGCCAGCAAGAATTCTCGATAATCGGGTAATGATTCCCTTAGAAGTGATAAAACTTATTGCCGAAGTAGATATTAAATGGGAGAACCAGACCAAGACTTTATCTATTAATACCATAAGACCTTATCTATTAAAAGTTAGAAGTTATTCTCACCCCGATAAAACCAGAGTAGTAATAGATTTATCTGAAAAGACAGAATTTAGAGCAGATAGATTAGTAAATCCGGATAGAATTTTTATCGATATAATGGGTTCTATTGTAAAGTTGGAAGATGCTTTTAAACAGATAGAGATAAATGATGGGGTGATAAAGACAGTAAGGGCAGTTCAATTTAACGAGGAAATTACCAGAGTTGTACTTGACCTTTATCAGGAAGCCAGATATGATATTTTTAGCCTTATTGAACCCGATAGAGTAGTGATTGATATATTCAAACCAGGTGAAAAGGCAGCCATTTCTGAAACTCTTCCCGCTAAACCCGAAGAAAAACCTGCTCCCGGACCTGAGATAACCGGCAAGAGAGTAGTAATTATTGATCCCGGTCATGGGGGAAAAGACCCCGGAGCGATCGGACCTACTGGCTTGAAAGAAAAAGAAGTTACTTTAGGAATCGCTCTTCATTTAGAGAAATTGTTAAAAGGGGCCGGTATTCCCACTTATTTAACCAGAAGTAAAGATGAGTTTGTTTATTTGGAAAATAGAACAAATTTCGCTAATCAAAAAAATGGTTTTATATTTGTAAGTTTACATGCTAATTCAGTTATCAAGCATCGCCCTAGTGCTGAAGGAATAGAGACCTTCGTATTAAGTTCCAAATATATCGGTGCTTCTGCCAGAGATGTAGCAGATAGAGAAAATAGAGCCAGTAGGGCTCACCCGGAGGTAGATACTGATTTAGCCTTAATTATCGCTGACCTGGAAGAAAGCGCTAATATTAAATATAGTCTCGATTTTGCAGAAATTGTACAGAAAAAATTAGTAAATTATTTAAAATTAGAAGATAGGGGAGTAAAACAAGCTCCATTTGTAGTACTAAAGGGAGCAAATATGGTAGCTGTTATTGTAGAGGTTGCTTTTATTTCTAATCCTAAAGAGGAAAAATTATTAAAAGACAACGAATTTAAGCAAAAAAGTGCTCAGGCCCTGTTTGAAGCAATAAAATATTATATAGAAAATACCCCTGATAATGGTGTATAGGATTAATTATTATGGCTAAAAACAGAAAGTCAAAGAAGAAAAAAAATAATCTAAAAATCATCTTTATATTGTTAGTATTTGTGCTAATTATAATTTTTAGCTATATCATTTTTAATAAATTTATTGTTCCTGTCTGGGAAAGATACAAGGAAAAGCCCATTGTTACCAAAGAAGTCCCCTACAAAGAAGAAAGAAAAGAAGTTCAACCTGTGCCGACAGAAGAGGTGATCGAAGTTAACCTTTATTTTTCTGATTCTAAAGCAATGTACTTAGTACCTGAAAAAAGAAAAATATCTCAAATCCCTTCTTTAGCCAGACAAGCAGTTATTGAGCTGATAAAAGGTCCGGAAAATTCCGATCTTTATCCTACAATTCCCGAAGGAACTCAAATCAATGAAGTATATATTGCTGATGATATTGCCTATATAGACCTATCTGAGGAAATATTTAAAAATCATCCCGGAGGAAGCAGTGGTGAATTAATGACCATCTATTCTATAGTCAATACTTTAACTGAAATCCCTCCGATTAAAGGTGTGCAAATATTAGTGGAAGGAAATGAGATGAAGAGTTTAGCCGGACATATAGATATCAGTATGCCTTTGCTTAGAGACGAAGATTGGATTAAACCAGAAAACTAAAATGGATAATATAGAAAAATAAGGAGTGATAAAGATTAATATTGCTGATTTATCTCTAATTTTTAGAAATGAGATTATATTAATTGCTTTTATAACCTGGGTTTTAAATCAGAGCTTAAAGCTAATGGTATTTTATATTACCGAAAAAAAATGGGATATTGGGAGATTTATCGGGGCAGGAGGGATGCCCAGTACTCATTCCGCCCTTTCTATGTGCGTGGCTACCACCATTGGTTTAAAAGAAGGTTGGGAATCTACTTTGTTTGCTTTAGCTCTAGTCATAGCTTTTATTATTATGGCCGATGCAGCCGGGGTAAGGAGAGAGACCGGAGAGCAAGCTAAAGTATTAAATAAAATTGTTTTAGAATTTTTTAAGGAAAGAAAGATCAGAGATAAAAATTTAAAAGAATTAGTTGGACACACTCCTTTTGAAGTTATAGTAGGAGCCTTTATAGGAATTGTAATGGCCTGGATATTATGTCAGGTAATTTAGTTTTAACAGATAGAATTTCAGCCCGAGAGGTGAATTTATAGATTTGAAAAAAGCAAAGAAAGAACGCTTGGATATATTACTGGTTGAAAAAAGGTTTTTTACCACTAGAGAAAAAGCTAAAAGTGCGATAATGGCCGGAGAAGTTTTAGTTGATGGAGAAAAATTCAATAAAGCAGGACGAATAGTTAAATTCGATAGCAATATTTCAGTAATAAAGAAAGAAATTGCTTATGTAAGCAGGGGTGGAGAAAAATTAGAAAAAGCTATAAAAGAATTTAACATTTTGGTCAAAGGAAAGAGAGTAATAGATGTTGGTGCATCTACAGGGGGCTTTACTGATTGCCTCTTAAAATCTGGAGCTGAGAAAGTTTATTGTGTAGATGTAGGCTACGGACAGTTAGCCTGGAAACTGCAGAAAGATAGTCGAGTCGTAGTTATAGACAGAACTAATATAAGATATCTTACTTCTAATAAATTTGATGACCTTTTTGAATTAGCTACCATAGATGTCTCCTTTATTTCATTAGATAAAGTTCTGCCAGCGGTGTATAATTTAATTAAGGAGAAAGGAGAAGTGGTGGCTTTAATCAAACCACAGTTCGAAGCAGGCCGGGAGTTTATTCAAAAGGGCGGATTAGTAAAGAAGGCAGAAGTTCATCAGATGGTAATTGAAAGAGTTGGCGATAAGGCGCAAGAAATGGATTTTAGTATTCAAGGTCTAACCTTTTCTCCCTTAAAAAAGACTTCCGGTAATATAGAATATCTCATCTATTTAGTAAAAAATACTGGAAAAGATAAGATAAATAATTTTCCTCAAATTGTTGAAGAAGTGGTAAAACAAGCTCATCAGGAACTTTCTCCTAAAAAATAATATTTGGAGTGAAGTTTTTGAACATAAACGAAAATGGTGTTTTAGTCTTTATATTATTTATTAGCGGAGGGATGATCTGCCTGGTTCTATTTATCAAGATAGGTAATTGGTTAAGAGCTAAGAGATTAAGGAAGAGATTTTCTAAAAGCAGGCAAGCGGAAAAAGAAGCAGAAAAAATATTGAGGAAAAACGGTTATGCGATTATAGATGCCCAAAAAAGCAAACCACTCTTTATAACTATCGGCGATAAGATTCATCGCTACTTAGTGCGGATAGATTATTTAGTGAGAAAGGGAGGAAAAGTTTTCGTAGTAGAAGTCAAAAGCGGAGAGAAGATTCCTTATATTACTAACCGGGAGACCCGAAGACAGATGTTAGAATATTATCTTGCTTACCAACCGTGCGGTATACTCTTATTAAATATGAAAAATAAGAGTATTTCTGAAGTTAAGTTTCAATTCGAAAGCACTATGCGTCAAAAGGCAATAAAGCTAGTATATTTTTTAGCAGGAGCAATTTTTAGTTTGGTCTTATATTATTTACTTCAAGGAGGGTGAAGATGAAATTAGACAGTGTTGGTTTAATAGTGAATTATAAAAAAGAAAAGACTCGGGAAACAGCCTGTAGGATAATTGATTGGCTAAATTCTAAAAAACTAAAAGTGTGTATAGAGGGAAAAAAAGGTAAAGAAATAGGAAAGGAAGAATTAAACTGCCCTACCGAAAAATTTCTTAAAGAAGTTGATCTAATAATCTCTTTGGGGGGAGACGGAACTCTCCTTAGAACAGCTAGAGTAGCCGCTGCCGAAGATATACCGGTTTTTGGAGTGAATTTAGGAGGATTGGGCTTTTTGACTCAAATTGGCATCGATGACCTGGAAAAGTCTTTAGAGAAACTGTATCAGGGGAGATATTTCCTTGATGAGAGAATGATGTTAAATTGTACAGTGAAAAGAAGAGGAGAAGAGATTAAAAAATTTACAGCCTTAAATGATGTAGTTATAGGTAAGGGAGCTTTTGCCCGAATTATCTGTTTAGCTACCTATGTCAATAATGATTATGTTATTACTTATTCAGCAGATGGATTGGTTGTATCTACTTCTACAGGTTCTACTGCTTATTCTCTTTCTGCTGGCGGTCCTATTGTCAATCCTAATATAAGTTCTATAATACTTACCCCTATCTGCCCCCATACTTTATCTGCTCGGCCTTTAATTATTGGTGAAAATGACCAAGTAAAAATAAAATTGGAATCAAGCGAAGAAAAAGTAATGGCAACTATAGATGGGCAGGAGGGCTTTATTTTAAAACCAAAGGATGAAGTGATAATAAAAAAATCAGACCATAAAGCTTATTTAATTACTTTTAAAGAAAAGAGTTTTTATGCTATTTTACGGGAAAAATTAGGATGGAGTGGACAGATAAATAAGTAATCAAATTACCGTATAGCGTATAGCATTTAGTATTTAGCGAGGAGGAGTTAATTGGTTATAACCAACTAACTAGCTATTATGACTAATAGACTAATATATTGACTATATTATGAGGTGGATACAGAAATAAATGTTATTTCAGCTAAATATAAAAAATATGGCCTTAATAAAAGAATTAAATATCGAATTTGAGGAAAAATTAAACGTTCTAACGGGTGAGACCGGAGCCGGGAAATCTATTATTATAGAAGCAATAGATTTAATTTTAGGAGGTTATGCTGCTACTGATTTAATTCGAGACAGAGAGGATAGTTTAGTAGTTGAAGGTCTGTTTCTGTTGGCTCCCCAAGAAAAAGAGTTAATAAGTAATTTAAATTCAGACATAGAAATTGTTGATGAAGAGGGATATTTACTTATTAGACGGGAAGTTAATAAGAAAGGACGGAATAAATGTTGGATTAACCGAAAATTAGTAAATTTATCCTTGCTTCAGGATATTGGAAATATTTTAGTTGATTTACATGGTCAGCACAATCATCAATCTCTTTTAGATTCGTCCAGACATATAGATCTAATGGATAATCTGGGAGGAGATAAAATTATTAAATATAGAAAAGAATTATTTGATACTTATCGAATGTGGCGAGATAAGAAAAAAAAGTTATTTCAGTTGACAAAAGATAGAGAGGAAAATTTAAAACGGATAGATTTTTTAAAATTTCAATTAGAAGAAATAGACAAAGCTTCTTTAGTTAAAGATGAGGATAAGGTTTTAGAAGAGGAAGAGATGGTATTAAGAAATGCCGAGAAGATAATTGAGGCCATGGAAAAAGCTAATTTTATTCTCTACGAAGGTGGATCAGAACAAGTCTCAGTAAGAGATTCTTTAAGCGAAGTTACTACAGATTTAGGGGAGATTTCTCCCTTAGACCGGCGGATAGAGAAGATAAGAGAAAATTTAAAAGAGATAGGCTACCAATTTGAGGATATTGTTAATGAAATTGTAAAGTATAAAGACGAAATAGAATTAGATAGCCAAAAATTAAAAGAAGTTGAGGGAAGATTAAATCTGATTAATAATTTAAAGAGCAAATATGGTTCTACCATAGAAGAAATATTGCAATATCGTCAAAAAATATACCGGGAATTAGAAGACATTGATTATAGCGAAGATAAGGTAAAAAAGTTAAAAGAAGAGATCGATTCTCTGGAAAATAAAATATCTGCTATTTCTCACCATCTAAATGTAAATCGGAGAAAAATTGCCGAGGATTTAGAGGAGATGGTGATAAGAGAATTAGAAGATTTAAATATGAGGAAATGTCAGTTTAAAGTTTCAATTAATAATTACGAAGATGATAACGGAATAGAAATAGAAGGGGAAAAATATAAAGTAGGTCCAAAAGGGATAGATGATATTGAGTTTATGATTTCTCCTAACGTAGGAGAAAGACTGCGCCCTTTAGCTCGAATTGTTTCAGGAGGAGAAGTTTCGAGAATTATGTTAGCTTTAAAATCAATCCTTTCAGAGGTTGATCAAGTTCCTACATTAATCTTTGATGAAATCGATAGCGGCGTAGGTGCACGCTTGGGTGAGGTAATCGCTCAAAAACTGAAGGCACTTTCTAAAAAAAGACAGGTAATTTGTGTAACTCACCTGCCTCAGATAGCCTGCAGAGCCGGGAGACATTTTTATATTGAAAAATATATTTTAAATAATCAGACCGGAATAACACTAAAAGAAATGAAAGGAAAAGAGCGAGTTAAAGAAATCGCTCGGATGTTAGATGGAAGTCAGATGAGTGAGATTACTATCCAACATGCCCAAAAGATGTTAAATAGATAAGATAGCGCAGAGCGTTTAGTAAGAAGGAGTTAATTGGTTACCTGGTTAGCTAGTTAAGGAGAGGAAAGGTAGAATCCAGGAGTCAGAATCCAGAATGAGATCGTATTGTATACGAATTGCTAGTTTAGAACGTATAGTTGTGGGTAGGAAGTGAAAACAAGATTAGAAAAAAGCTAAAAGCATAAAATTCGTATCTCACGAAGATGGTTAGCCAGTTTACCGGTTACCCGGTTGAAGAATTAAAATCAAACTGGTTAACTGTATCAGCTAACTCTCATATTACAACTGAGAATTTGTATTTGAAATTAACGACTATATTTAACTGGCCAACTGGTAAACCGGGTAACTGGGTAACCAAGTAACCAAATTAACTTGCAACTTGTATTTAATACTAACGACTATTCACTATTCACTATCGACTAATTCAATTGGAGAATTGGCTAATTGGAAAATTGGTATAAGGTTGTTTATTTATGAAAGAAAGAGATAATACAAATAAAGATAAATGGAGAAAAGAATTTGCCAGACAAAAAGAAATCCAGAGCACTTTAGAGGCCATAATTTATTCTACCGATGATGCTATTTCAGTAGTTGATGAAAGTGGCTTACATACCATTATTAATCCTGCTTATACCCGGCTTACTGGTTTAACAGAAAAAGATGTGTTAGGGAAACCTCCTACTATTGATATTCCTGATGAGGGCGAAAGTATGCATTTAAAAGTACTGAGAACCAGGAAGCCAGTGCATGGTGTAAGGATGAGAGTTGGACCTAATCGTAAAGAGGTGATAGTAAATGTTGCACCTGTAATAGTAGATGGAGTATTAAAGGGTAGTGTGGGAGTAATACATGATGTTTCTGAAATTGAGTATTTAAACGAGGAGTTGAAGCGGGTTAAACAAAGGGTTAGACATTTAGAATCAAAATATACTTTTGAAGATATTGTAGGAAAAAGCAGGGGAATGATTATCGCTAAAGAACAAGCCAGAAAGGCTGCCCAAACTCCAGCGACCGTTTTACTTCAGGGAGAAAGCGGAACCGGGAAAGAACTCTTTGCTCATGCCATACATCATGTTAGTAAAAGAAAAAACCAGCAATTTATTAGGGTAAACTGTTCTGCTTTAGTGGATACTTTATTAGAGAGTGAACTATTTGGTTATGAGGGAGGTTCGTTTACCGGAGCCAAGAAGACCGGAAAGAAGGGACTATTTGAAGAAGCCGACAAAGGGACTATATTTTTAGATGAAATCGGAGTGATGAGCCTGAATTTACAGGCTAAGTTACTGAGGGTTCTCCAGGAAAAGGAAATTGTAAAGGTAGGAGGAAGGAAACCTATTAATGTGGATGTTAGGATAATCTCAGCAACTAATATTGATTTAAAAAATGCGGTAAAAGAAGGAAGGTTCAGAGATGACCTTTATTACCGATTATATGTTATTCCTATTTATATCCCTCCTTTAAGGGAACGGAAAGAAGATATGCCTCTCTTGGTTAATAATTTAATAAGAAAATTTAATCAAGACTTTGGAAGAAACATAAATGGGATTTTACCGGAAGCATTAAATATATTATCGAATTATTCCTGGCCAGGAAATGTAAGGGAATTAGAAAATGTAATTGAAAGAGCAGTAATAAATATGAAATTAAGTGAAGAATTAATTTTACCCAAACATATTCCTCTTTTAACTGAATTAAATAAAGTTAAAGTAATTGAAGAAAAGCCAATTATCAGTTCTGAACCTGACAATTTAATTGATTATAATTTGGATAAAAATAGTTTAAAGAAGATAAAAGACGATACGGAAAGGATAGCCCTGATAAATGCTTTAAAGGCTGCCAATGGGAATAGTTTAAAGGCAGCAAAAAAGTTGGGAATCAGTCTGAGAAGTTTTTATTATAAAATAAAAAAATATAATATTAAAAAAGTATATGAATTCAAGTGAAAGAGAATTTACCAATTGATCGATTAAATTAGTTAACCAGTTTGCCAGTTACCCGGTTTACCAGTTAAATTAGTTGTTAGTGAATGAACCTAGCATGGAGCGTACAGCGTTTAGCGTATAGGTGCGGGCAATAAGTGTAAGAAAAATATAAAATACAAGAGAGATTAATTGTAAGTGAATAGTATTGCGTAAAGAAAATCGTCTTCAGATTTCAGTTTATTATGTTTTATGTCATTGCGAGCTCTGATTTATCAGAGCGCGGCAATCCCTGTTTGAGATTGCTTTCCTTGTATTTATGCATATTATTGCACATTGTGCAATAATATGCATAAATATGCAAATGATAATAAAAATAAAAAATTTTGATTTATTTCAAAAATGGCTTTTTACCAATTAGTAAATGGCTATTTTTTGTTTTATTAGGATTGCTCAATAAATTGGCACAAAAATTGCTTAATAATATAATTGGATATATATATGAAAAAAAATTTGAGAATATTAGTAATAAACCCCGGTTCGACCTCTACTGCTATCGCTCTTTTTGAAGATGACAAACTATTAGATAAAGAGACAATAAGACATAGTTCGGAAGAATTGTCGAAGTACAAAAAAATATTTGACCAGCACGAGCCTAGAGAAAAAGTAATTATCAATTTTTTAAAGAAAAAAAATATCGACATTAGTTCTTTAGATATTGTAGTAGGCAGAGGGGGAGTGCTAAAACCCGTTAGAAGCGGAGCATATAGAATAAATAAATTAATGCTGGAAGATTTAAAAGAAAGACCAAGGATAGAACATGCCTCAAATTTAGGAGCAGTAATTGCTTATGACCTGGCTCAAAAAGTAGGAATTCCTTCATTTATTGTTGACTCAGTAGCAGTCGATGAGTTGGAACCCATTGCTCGAATTTCCGGGATGTCTGATATTGAGAGAGAAAGTTTATGTCATGTTTTAAGTATGAAAGCAGCCGCAAGAAGAATAGCTCAGGAATTAGGCAAATCCTACAAAGAACTCAATTTAATAGTCGTTCATTTAGGAGGAGGAATCTCAGTAAGTGCTCATCGTAAAGGAAGAATGATAGATGCAAACAATGCCAGTGCAGAAGGACCATTTACCCCTGAAAGAACCGGAGGGCTACCCAGTGTAGAATTGGTAAAATTGTGTTATTCCCAAAAATACACTCTTCGGGAAATGTTAAAAAAACTTATTGGAAAGGGTGGATTAGTAGACTATCTGGGTACAAATAATTTATTAGAAGTAGAAGAAAGAATTATTAAAGGAGACAAAAAAGTTGAATTATTATATCGGGCCATGGCCTATCAAATAGCCAAAGAGATAGCGGCGATGGCAGCGGTATTAAAGGGGAAAGTGAATGCTATAGTTATTACCGGAAACGGAGCAAAAAATAAGGGAGCATTGGGCAATAGTTTTGTAGATTGGATAAAAGAAAGGATTAATTTTATCGCTCCTATTACCGTATATCCGGGAACTGATGAGATGAAAGCCCTGGCTTTAGGAGCACTTAGAGTGTTAAAAGGGGAAGAAAAAGCTCTGGAATATAAGTAAAATATTTTATACTTAAAATAAAAAGGTAAAATGAAAGCCAGATGCACCTCAGGTAAGGTGGTAAAATAGGGGAAGATAAACCCTAAACCCATAAGGAGGTGCAAGATGTATTCCA
>LDZT01011783.1_pt1 | contig 18677 bp, 16 predicted proteins | sample 615521 | NCBI WGS metagenome assembly LDZT01 (sample SAMN03408292, study PRJNA278302) | terrestrial metagenome | isolation source: oil reservoir sample SB1 | place: USA: Alaska, North Slope, Schrader Bluff formation | collected 2011-09
AGGCTTCGGCACCTACAGCTTCCAAGTTAATGATCCACAGCAGTTCGTCACGCAATTAGTCGGCGCTCAGGGTGCTTATCGCATGTCTGATATCGAAACGCGTTTGCGCACCATGCTTCTCTCCAAGCTGCAAGATGTGCTTGGAGAAACAACAACCCAAAGCAATGTTTTAGATTTGATTGGGCTTACTGAGGAGTTAGGGGCTGCTGTTAGAGCAAAAGCCCAAGATGATTTCTTAGCCCTCGGGCTTCTACTGAAGTCATTCTACATTGGTAACCTGAAGCCGTCCGATAAATCTGCAGAAGAACTTCGCCAGATGGGCGTGTTGGATATGCAGACCTATACCCAACTGCAAGCTGCCGACGCAATGCGCGAAGCAGCTCAAAATCCCGCTGGCGGGGCAGGCTTGACCGCTGGAATTGGTGCAGGAATGGGCATCGGGAATGTGCTAGGGGGCACACTCTCTGGAATGCAACAAGCTGGCGCTGCTGGCGCAGCTGCTGGAGCATCAACGCCTCCAGATGTGATGACCCCTTCTGAAGCCGCTAATTTCCTGAAAGTTTCAGAGGAAGACATTATTGCAGCCATTAATGCGGGTGAGCTCAAAGCCCGCAAGATTGGGAGTGCATATCGCATCAGCAAAGAAGCATTGCAGGATTACCTCAAAGGATAATCAGAAAAACATGTGTTCAGCCCGGATTTTAAGCCGGGCTTTTTTGTTTAAATGGGAGTAAAATAAATTATCACATCTTTTGGAGCTGTATGAAACTTCACGAATATCAGTCTAAATCATATTTTAACCGTGAAGATATCCCCATTCCTCGCTCAAGAATAGCATCCACTCCCGCCGAAGCCAAGCAAATTGCGGCTGAAATCGGCTATCCTGTTGTGCTAAAAGCCCAGGTTTTGGTGGGTGGTAGAGGAAAAGCTGGGGGCATCCTTCTGGTTAAGGACGAAAATGATCTCGATCCTGCCGCCAATGACATCTTGAACAGCAAAATCAAAGGCATTTCTGTCCAACGTATCCTGGTTGAACAAGCGATTAATTTCACCCAGGAAATTTACCTTGGCATCACCGTTGATCGGGCATTAGCCCAACCGGTTATTATCCTCTCAGCCTCAGGTGGTGTAGAAATTGAAGAGTTAGCCATCCATCATCCTAATCGGATTATCAGAACAGCAATTGATCCTCTGCTAGGTCTACAGCCTTATATGGTGCGGGCGATGGCTTCGCACATTGGGTTAGATTATGACCTGTGGAAACCGCTTCTGCACATTGCCCTATCTTTGTGGAAGTTGTTTGATCAATTGGATGCAACCTTGGTCGAAATCAACCCACTAGTAATCACTACTGATAAAGAATTACTCGCCCTGGATGGAAAGATGACCATTGACGATAATGCTCTTTACCGTCAGGAGGATTTCTTGGAATTAACTGACCAGGCTGTTGAGACTCCTGCTGAACAAGAAGCACGCAAATTTTGCTTATCTTACATCCAGCTCTCAGGTCATATTGGCTGTATGGTGAACGGCGCGGGCTTAGCCATGGCAACCATGGATTGCATTCAGCAGGCTGGCGGCGAACCAGCAAACTTTCTGGATATTGGCGGCGGTGCCAACGCTGATAAAGTCCAAGCTGCCCTGCGGATTATCCTTTCGGATGAAAACGTGCGTGCTGTGCTGATTAATATCTTTGGCGGCATCACACGCTGCGATGAAGTCGCCAAAGGCTTAATCTCAATCTTGCCAGAAAACACACGCAATCTCCCCTTTATTATCCGCTTGGAAGGCACCAACGCGGAGGAAGGCCGCAATTTGCTTGCTCAGGTACCCAATCTATTAATCGCAGAGAACCTCATGCAAGCTGCAGAAATGGCTGTGCATGCTGCTGAAAGAGCAATGGTATGAGCATCTTACTCACAGATAAATCTAAAATCATGGTTCAAGGTATAACCGGGCGCGAAGGCCGTTATCATGCACAGCACATGCAGGACTACGGGCATAATATCGTTGCTGGCACATCCCCAGGTCATGGCGGCGAATGGGTATTGGACGGCAAAGTCCCCATATTCGATACCGTTGAGGAAGCAAAAAAGTCTACCGGTGCAGATACAAGCGTGGTTTTTGTGCCAGCCTACCATGCATTTGATGCAATTCTGGAGTCGATCGACGCAGGCATACAGTTGATTGTGTGCATTACAGAGGGGATTCCAATTATGGATATGCTCAAAGTGCGCCGCGTTTTAGCAGGGAAGGAGTGTTACCTCGTCGGTCCCAATTCTCCGGGAATTATCACTCCCGGCCAAGCTAAAGCTGGCATTATCCCTGGAGACATTGCAATACCTGGTAAAGTCGGGATTGTTTCCCGCTCAGGGACGTTGACTTACGAAGTAGCCTTAGCGCTCAAGCGGGTTGGGATTGGTGTAAGTACTTGCATTGGCATTGGCGGAGACCCGGTTATAGGCACGAGCTTTGTGGATTGTTTAGAGCTCTTCGAGGATGACCCGCACACGGATCAAGTCATTATTGTGGGTGAAATTGGCGGAAATGAAGAAGAAAAAGCTGCCGAGTTTGTCGTTAATGAGATGACGAAACCGGTTTGCGCTTACATTGCGGGAAAATCCGCACCCGAAAACCGCCGCATGGGGCACGCTGGTGCGATTATCGAGGGCAACACTGGTACGGCACAATCCAAGATTGCCGCTTTTAGGCAGGCTGGCGTGAAAGTTGTCTCCTTCCCAGAGGAAATCGTCTCGCTAATTACAACCTCTTAAACACAAAGAGGAGCCCAGTGCTCCTCTACTCTAGGAATTAATCTGTTTTACTCTTTGGTAAGTTCGTCAACCACTTTGACCGCATCACCAACTGTGCGTATACTGCGCGCAGTTTCGTCGGAAATGGTAATATCGAACTTCTCGCAAAAACCGTCAATAAGAAAAAACTGGTCCATCGAATCAGCTTTGAGATCTTCAATGAAACGCGTGTCCATCGTAATATCATCACCATCGATCTTGAGTACATCAACGATGACTTCTTTTACTTTTTCAAATGTATTTTCCATCCTTCACCTCACTGTCATTATTCTGGATATTTTAGCATTTTTGATTGCCAAATTATAATACCATTACTATAACACAGGAAGATTATGATGGATGCACATACCGCTTCACGAAAAGACGACCACTTGCGGATTAATTTGGAAAAGGGGGTGAAATCCTCTCTAACAAACGGCTTCGAGGCGTATCGTTTTCGCCATCAAGCTCTGCCAGAAATTGATTTGGCTGAGGTCGATACCAGCCTGACGGTTTTTGGCGAGCGCTTGCGCAGTCCGCTCTTGATCTCCTCGATGACTGGTGGCACACAAAAAGCAGCCCATTTCAACCAACTTTTAGCCCGCGCTGCACAGGAATTTGGACTAGCAATAGGCGTAGGTTCGCAGCGCGCCGCGCTCGAAGACCCATCTCTTGAAGATACTTTCCGCATCACCCGCCAAGAAGCACCTGACGCGCTCCTATTTGCGAACTTGGGCGCGGTACAACTCAACATGGGCTATGGTATTAGCGAATGCCAGAGAGCGGTGAACATGCTCGCAGCCAATGCGCTCATTTTGCATCTTAACCCGCTCCAAGAAGCCTTGCAACCCGAAGGGGACACCCAATTTCACGGTTTACTGAAGCGCATTGAGGAAATCTGTAGGAAGCTGCCCGTGCCGGTCATTGCTAAAGAAGTCGGTTGGGGAATTGGTGCGGCTGCAGCAAAGCAATTATTGGAAGCCGGCGTAGCAGCCATAGACGTGGCTGGTGCAGGCGGTACATCTTGGTCCCAGGTGGAGATGTATCGGCAAAAAGACCCACAACGTGCGCAGATGGTAGCTCACTTTCAGGACTGGGGCATCCCTACAGCCCAATGCCTAGCCGAGATTAAACAAGAAATTCCGAATGCATGTGTTTTTGCTTCTGGTGGGCTGCAAAATGGCATCGATTTAGCAAAGAGCTTGGCTTTGGGTGCAACCCTGGGAGGAATCGCGGGTCCACTACTGCGCGCTGCCAACGAAGGTTATGACCAATTGGCCAAGACGATCACACTCATACTGGAAGAACTGCGTATCTGTATGTTTGCTACCGGTAAAAAGACTTTAACCGAGTTCAATCAATCAGTGCTCACTCTCATTCGTTAACCGCTCATCGGCTGTTAGGCAAGCTGATTGCTTTCCAGAGGCTCTATCGAACGGGTCAATTCTTCTCTGGTTTCGTCGCTTTGCGGGGTTTTGGCTTGTTGGCTGATGCGCCTGGCTGCGACTACGAGCCCTAAAGCGATCCAGTAATATGGTAATCCGAACGTATCCATGCTAAAGCCTTCCATGATTAGCGCCAAGATAAACAATTTGCCAATAAACCCGAGTGCCCGCTCCAGTTCGCTCATACCTGTCCTCTCCAATTGAACGGCTTCGCGCCATTGCAGGTAAACCCAAGAGACATAAAAAGCAAAGCCCAGGATTCCTGTTTCGGCTAACAACCGTACCCATAAGTTTTTTGTGTTGGGTACAATATTGAGCGAAAAGAGATAACGGACCACCTCCGGCAAACCGTAGCCGAACTCAGGTACTAAAGATGTGAAAAAGAACCCAGCGCCACCTAACCCAACCCCAAACCACGGGTGTGCCAAGAACACACGGAAGCCAGTAATCCAGTAAATCAACCGCTCGGCAATGCCGAGTTTACTCGCCCAACCCAACACGCCAAAACGTCGCAGTCGCTCTATGTTAAAGAGTTCTGACGTTCTGGGATCGATGCGCGAAAGGAGCACTCCTGAGGCTAGAATCATCAAGCCAACGACCAATAGAAGCCCAACCCACATGCCAAATTTGGTTATAAAGTGGCGCGTACGGCTGATTGTTTTACCGGAGGCTTCGTTGCGTTGGCTCAGCCAATGATTAATCGCCCGATTCGCTATATAGAAAATAGCGAAAGCAAACACCACCAATGTTGTCAGCCAGCCAATCCGCGAAAAACTGAGAAAAAGCACTCCCAAACCTAAGACCAACAAAATATTTTCGAGGCTCAAAATACCAAAAATTCGCTTTTTCGAAATCGAAATATTTTTGACGCTGAATCCTAACCATAATGGAATGTAGAGCGTGTTGAGTTGGTGTGCCAGCCAGGAAGGCTCGAAAGCCATCCCGGTTACACGGTTTTCAAAAAGCATTCCTCTAGAGGAAAATATGGATTGAATATTCCATAAAAATTGGGGATAGTAACCGAGATATTGCCAAGAAATCGCTTGTAGTAAACTAGTGAAAATAATTATAATACTTCCAACATAAATCCAATAAATAGTTTTCTTTAAAGATTTTTCATCTCGGATAACAAATATTGTTATTAGATAAAAACCGATGCCCATTGCGAGTGTAACAAATCCTTCAAATGCATTTCGGAAAAAAGAAGCATCCCGGAAAGATTCAAAAGGGATAAAAGTTGACATCGCAAATGTGAGCAATGTAATGAGAAAAAAAACCAAAATGGGCAAACTATGTCTAGGAACTAATTTCGTTTTTATAAAATGAGGAAGAAAGTATAATATTACTAATATAGACAAAAATATTGCAGAAAGCGGCGCAACTGAGGTGCCACCAAATAATCTAGATAAAGGTGTAAAACTTGTAACAGGCAAAGATACTAATGACAAAGCCCAAAAGATATTAAGGAAAGATTCTTTATATTTATAACTCATGAGTTTTTTTCTGATTATATAAAGCTTCGTTAATGAGAATTCCAACTACTAATCCAATTCCTCCTCCAGACAGTATAAGCGTACCGCGCTGGTAATATAGTGGTTCGGCTGGGATTGCTGCAGGTTGATATTGGCTAACGTTTAGCGCCAACATCAACCCCAAAGATTTAGGGCTTTCCTCCAGGATAATAGAATTGACGTGATCCAACTCAGATTGAATCTGGTCATATGTGAGGGATTCACAATATGACTGATAAGTTGTTGAAGCATCATTTATACAAGAACTAAGAATTTCGTACATAAGCTTAGCCTCTGAGAGACGAACTGCATGTGTGTATGCTTCATTGAGGCGGTTAAATAGAATTTCAGCCCATTCAGAGGCAATGCGTGCCGCTACTTGTGGATCGTGATCCTTCACTTTGATAAGAGTATTCATAAGTTGACGCTCTATATCAGTTTTTTTGTGTAAATCTTCCAAAGTGAGCATATTACCTTGTGCTGCTTCAATTTCCATCAAGCTAGAAACAACATCCGGATGGAAGACTAGTTCTCCGATTTGACTAATCTGTTCATCGAGCATAATTTCAGTGATAGTGCCATTCGTGTGCAATTCCATATTAGTGGTAATCAATGCTTTAGCCTCGTAAATTGGTTTCAAAAATATACTAATTAGACCACCTATAACTGCTCCAACGATAATGCATTCTGCCAAAATAAACCAAGGTTCCTTTCCACGAGTCGAAAATAGTTTAATCCTATAATCTAAGCTCGAAGATTCTGTAATTTGGTTGTTATTCATGATGCTCCATAGTTCATTTAAAATTTTTTCTCCTACACTTTCAGCAATCATTCCACAGCAAGTTTCTGTGAAATGAGCTTCTGTGATTTTATGTAGCGATGTGTCAATTATAAGTCAACCCTCAAAGCTTATGGCAAAATCAAGCCAGAGCATCATAAGAAAGGTGAAGTATGCCCCAAATAACTCAGCTTTCGCAGTCTTGTATTCATCTCAACACAATTTTAGGTGAAGGTCCACTCTGGCATCCACTAGAAGCCTGTTTGTATTGGCTGGATATCGAAGCTGGGATGTTATTCAGATACCATCCTCACAATGATCATATCGAAACCTTTTCATTAGGTAAACGTGCTGGCTGCTTCGCATTTCGACGAAAAGGCGGCTTGGTCATCGCGACCGAAAACGGCTTAGCATTTTGGAATGAGCAGCATGGCTTAAGCCCGAATTTCATTGACCTATACCCCAAAGGCTCTGCCAACATGCTGAATGATGGGCGGGTTGATGCTGCTGGCCGCTTTTGGGTAGGCAGCAAAGGTCCCCAAGGCACTTCCTCCCTCTTCTGCTTAGACCTGGATGGTAAGGTAACCACTGTGCTTGAAGGCGTCACAATTTCTAATGGCATCGACTGGAGCCCAGATAACCGCTATTGTTTTTATGTAGATTCTGGTTCCTCAACGCTCTACCGCTACCAGTTCAATCTCAGAGGATTTAAGCTATGCGCACCAGAAGTTTTTTATGTGCCCTCTAATCTCGCTCTCGCATCAACGCCCGACGGATTGTGCGTCGATCAAGCCGGGAATATCTGGGTGGCTATTTGGGATGGCAGTTGTATACTGCAGCTCTCGCCCGAGGGTGAAGTGCTGCAGGAAATTCGCTTGCCTGTCAGCCGACCGACATCACTAACCTTTGGCGGCGAAGACCTGCGCGATCTGTATATCACCTCAGCCTCCACAGGATTAAGCCCAGAGGAGCGCACCGCTCAACCTTTAGCCGGCGATCTCTTCTACCTTCGCACGCTCATCCCTGGTATACCGGCAAATTTCTTTGCAGGATGATTCCCCAGATAATTAGTCGTCTTCTACGACCTCACCAGTTTTTTCATAACGCAGGCGTTCGTGCGTCTCTAAAATGCGCTTGCGCATCCGCAGACTTTGCGGTGTCACTTCCAAAAGTTCATCTGGACCAATATATTCGATCATTTCATCCAAGCTGAGCGATCGCGGTGGATTGAGTTTATCCTCCAGGTCGCGAATGGATTGGCGCATGTTAGTTAGATGTTTCTTCTTTGCTACGTTGATGGATAAATCCTGCGGCCTTGGTGTTTCACCTACGATCATACCTTCATAAACGGGAACACCCGGCCCAACAAAAAGTTGACCCCGCTGCTCAGCATTCCTCAAGCCAAAAGTGGTGGTGACGCCGGTCTCCCGCGCGACGATTGAGCTGGCTTGTTTTGTTTCAATTGGTCCTTCTAGCGGTCGAAGTCCAATATAGAAAGAGTTCAACACGCCTTTTCCACGCGTGATTGTGAGGAATTTGTAACGGAAACCCAACAACCCCCGTGTGGGCATTTCATAGGTCAGATGCACAGTATTATCAGGGTTATTGATCATATTGGTCATCTTTCCGCGCCGCTGACCGAGGAGCTCCACCACTGCGCCAACATAATCTGGATCGACATCCACATGCACTTCCTCAAAAGGTTCGACCTTTTTACCATCTTCACCTGTGACCACAATCGCCTCAGGGCGAGAAACTTGGAATTCATAGCCTTCGCGCCGCATTGTTTCGATGAGGATGCCCAAATGCAACTCACCTCTTCCGGAGACGAGAAAGACATCGTTTGCGTCGGTTTGCTCCACACGCAATGCTATATTCGTACGCAATTCATCTTGTAGTCTTTCCAATAGCTTGCGAGATGTACTCCACTTCCCCTCCTGACCTGAAAATGGTGAAGTATTAACTCCAAAGGTCATTTGCACTGTAGGCTGCTGCACTGTGATTATAGGCAACGCTACTGGATTTTCGAGATCAGCTAAAGTCTCTCCAATTTGGATATCCTTAAGCCCTCCAATGGTAATAATCTCACCGGCTTCCACACGATCAACCAACACTTTATCTAATCCCTGGAATGCGTACACATAGCGCGCTTGAACCTTTTCAAGGCTGCCATCGTGCTTGATGCGCGCTAACATTTGACCAGTGGTCAATTTACCGGCATGGATACGCCCAACGGCGGTAACCCCACTGTATTCATCATAACCAAGATTGGTGACCAGCATCTGAAAAGGTGCCTCTAGATCCACCTTTGGGGTAGGAATGTTATCCGAAATACACGTAAACAAAGCATGCAAATCATTGTCCAGATTAGGGGTAAGCCCTGATTTGCCTTCCAGCCCATTGGCATAAATTATCGGAAAATCTGTTAATTCATCACTTGCGCCTAATTCCACAAACAGGTCAAAGGTGTTATTAATTGCGCTTTCAACATCGGCATCCTTTCGGTCCAGTTTATTGATCACCACAATCGTTTTCAGGTTCTTAGTGATAGCTTGTTTGAGCACAAAGCGGGTTTGTGGTTTAGGTCCCTCGGCGGCATCCACCAGCAAAAGCACACCATCCACCATGTTCATAATGCGCTCTACTTCTCCACCAAAATCAGCATGACCAGGTGTATCGACGATATTGATCTTTACCAATTCGCCGGTTTTGGGGTTGGGTATGCTGATAGCAGTGTTTTTTGCTAAGATCGTAATTCCACGCTCACGCTCCAGGTCGTTAGAATCCATGATGCGCTCCTGTACGCGCTGATTTTCGCGGAAAATCTTCGCTTGGCGCAGCATCGAGTCTATTAGCGTCGTCTTACCATGGTCAACATGGGCAATAATGGCAATATTGCGTAGGTCAGTTCTTTCAGTAATCAATTAATCCTCTTCTTCTCACTTATAAAAAAACCCGGTTGCCCGGGTTCCGATGTTCATCATAATCCTATCACGCCGTGAAAATACGGCGGTCTTTCCACCCGGTCTTGTGTAATTTCAATGGCTTTTTTTAAGCGCTCTTTCGCCTGAATAAGTTTTTCATAATCATTGGCGTGAATCTCAAATACAGTCTGACCTGCCTGAACTTGATCGCCAATTTTGGCATAAACCATGATCCCCACTGCTGGATCGATCGGATCGCCTTTCTTTTCTCTGCCAGCGCCCAATTGGACCGAGGTCTCACCCACTTCCCTAGCGTTTACGCTGTTTACCCAGCCGCTTTTTTCAGCCAAAACAAGTTCAATAAACTTAGCCTTAGGAAGTTCATCGAGGTTGTCAATGGTGCTCACATCACCATGTTGTGCGATAACCAGCTCTCGGAACTTCTGCAAACCACTGCCATCTTGCCTTGCTCGCTCAGCCATAGCTAAGCCTGTTTCTATATCAGGTGCTTTCTGCCCTAAAATGAGCATATATGCAGCCAAATGCAGGCAGTGATAGCGATAATCCTCAGGTCCTACACCGTGCAGCATTTCAACTGCTTCTCGGAGCTCGAGAGCATTTCCTACAGCATTACCCAGCGGTTGGTCCATAGGCGAAAGCACAGCGATGACTCGCCTTCCGCTGAGCTCCCCAATAGCAACCATTTCCTCAGCAAGTTCACGTGCCTTTTCTAAAGTAGGCATAAATGCGCCTTTACCTACTTTGACGTCTAAAACAATCGCATGCGCTCCTGCGGCAATCTTCTTGCTCATGATGGAGGAAGCGATGAGGGGAATGGATTCTACTGTGCCGGTGACGTCTCGTAGCGCGTAAAGCTTGCCATCGGCTGGTGCTAAGTCCGCGCTTTGACCGGTCAAGACAATGCCGATCTCTTTGAGTTGGCGGATAAACTCTTCTGTGGTTAGATCGAGTTTAATCCCGGGAATTGATTCCAGCTTGTCGATAGTCCCACCGCTAAAACCTAAGCCACGACCAGACATTTTCCCGACCGGTAAACCGCAAGCAGCTACAAGCGGTGCAACGGTGAGAGTCGTTTTATCCCCTACTCCACCAGTGGAATGCTTGTCCACCACGATGGGTGCTGCTTGGCTGAGGTCTAGAATCTCGCCAGAGTGCGCCATAGCCATTGTAAGGTCAGTCGTTTCCTGATGGGTCATCCCATTCAGCGTAACCGCCATCGCAAAGGCTGCCATTTGATAATCTGGGATTGTGCCTTGGGTATAGCCTTGAACCAAAAATTCAAGCTCATCATTGGTCAAGGCAAGCTTATCCCGTTTTTTAATGATTAAATCAACAGCGCGCATTTGCTTTTAACCTTTTGATTATTCTTGATCCTCAGCAGGATAGACGCTTACCTTACGGTAAGGTTCCTCTCCAGTAGATTCAGTGTAAACATGCGCATTTTCCCGCAGCGCCATATGAACAATTCGTCGTTCATTCGGGGGCATAGGCTCTAAAACTTGCTTTCGTCCCGTCTTTTGCACCTGATCTGCTGCACGACGGGCTAATTTCTTCAATTCATTTTCCCGCCTCGTGCGATAGTGCTGTATGTCGACTTGAATCGGAACCCAATAGTTCAGTTTATGCGCAATGATGAGGCTAAGGAGATATTGAAGCGCGTTGAGCGTTTCTGCCTTGCGCCCGATGAGGAAGCTTAGGTCTTCTCCTTCGATATTCACCGTAATCACAGGTTTCTCGTCTGCTTCAGTTTCAGCAAAACCTACGCTCACACCCGCCTTGACACCCATCTTCTCTAACAGTTCCAGCGTTGTCTCTTTGGCAACCTGTTGTTCAATCGAGATTTTTTCTTGTCCAGTATCTGGCGTGATAATCGGTTTTACTTCCTTGGGTGCTTCTTCCAACACAGGCTGTGATGCAGATTGTGTTAACTCGGAACCATTGTAAATCGCGCGGTTCGAATCCTTAACGGTCAGGCGAATACGTGCTTGGCGTGTGGCAAAATGAAAAATATTGCGTTTGCCTTCATCCAAAACTTCTATTTCCACATCGTCTTCGGTAAGGCCCATCTCAGAAAGGCCTTTATCAATCGCCTCTTCAATAGTGGGTGCGATGACTTCTAAGGTTGTTTTACTTTTATGCATTAATACACCCCTTTACTATTTCTTTTTGCGTTTCTGTGGCGGCCTCTGCTGCTTTACTGCAGCGCGCGCAGAAGGCTTTGGTGTAGATTTCTTTGGTTCTGGGGTTGGCTCATCCTCTGGGACTTCAAGTAAAGTTGCTGGCAAGTTAGAAGCTGGCGCCAGGGCCGGCTTAGGCTTTATAAAGGGGAGTATTTTGGACCAATCTGTCGTACCCTGTATCGAATATTGAATTATTGTGGCAACGTTGGTGGCTAAGAAGTACAGCGCTAACCCAGAGGCAAGCGTGAAAGAAATCCAGCCCATAAGCAAGGGCATATACAGATTCATGCTCTTAGACATCGCTGCTCCTTGGTCGTTTGCCCCGCCAGAAGGTGTTGCCGTCACTTTACCTTGAATCCATGTCGTTAAAACTACAAGGATTGTGAGCACTGGAATCGAGACCCCACCCACCACAAGCCTTTCGGGTTGACCCAGATCCATCCACAAGAAGTGGTTCTGAACGGGAAGAATCTTACTGGAATCCAAGAAAGGATAAATCATGCGCTCCAACTTTATCAGTTCCAATGGCGTGGCAGCCATGACCTTAATAATGCTCTGGTAAAGGCCCAAAATGATTGGTATTTGGATAATCGATGACAATAAGCAACCCGCCGGGTTCACTTTAGCTTCACGAAAAAGCTTCGATCGTTCTTCGACGAGTTTTTCTTGGTTATCTTTATACTTTTCCATCATCTTTTTATAGCGTGGACTGTTTTGCAACTCAGTCATCGCTCTGGTCTGTTTCATTTGTTTAGCTGTAAGGGGGTAAGTAACTAACTTAATCAACAAAGTAAATAAAATGATGGCAATGCCAAAATTATTAACCCCAAGGGTTATTCCCAACAAAATATTTGTAAAGGGTTGAACAATAATTGTATCCCACATAACTTTTTCTTCCTTTTAACTTCCAGGTGTAAATGACCAGACTAAATTTCCGTTGAGATCATAGGCTTGAAGCAAAACGCTGCCCTTTACACCAATGAAAATTTTATCGCCAACTAGGATAGGTGTTGAATACACCTGACCCTCTATAGTGCGGGTCCAAACGGGAGCACGATCGCTCATATTATAGACAGTTAGTGTGCCGTCCTCGCGGACAATAACAAAACTGCTTTCCAGAGGAAGGATGCCGGCGGTAACATTGCCGCCTGCGTCCAAAGCCCAATTCACAGAACCGTCAGCGGGGTTCAAGCCAAAAATCTTTCCGCTTTCATCTGAAAAAACAACGCTGCCATCGAACATCACCGGTGTTGCCCACACGCTGGATAATTCACCATTATTATTGAAAACCCAAAGAATCTCACCGCTCTGGCTGTCTACAGCAGTAAGCTCTTTTCCCATGCCACCTACGAACAAAGCCTCGCTCTCGGCGTCGTAATAGGGTGCGGAAACTAAGGCGCCATTCAGTTTGGTTTTCCAGAGGACATCACCTGTAGCGATATCTAGTGCAACTAAGTGGTGATCCATTGAGCTAATATAAACCTTATCCTCTACAACGACAGGTTCCGCTAAAAAACCAAATTCACTGGAATAGGTCCACGCCAACGTACCATCAACGGTCAGGGAATATACGTTACGGTCAAGGTTCGGCGCGATAATATATTTTCCATCGGTGGCTGCTTTAGCTTCGAACCATCCTTTTGCTTCGCTAAATATCCAATCGACATTGCCATTTTCTGCTGAAAGCCGCTGGAATCTGTTGGCAAGATCTCCCACATACAAATTCCCATCTGCCAACAGAGGGGGCGCATAAAAAGCGATTTGGGCTGACGCGTTTTGCGGGTAGCGCCAAACTTCCGTACCCGTAGCCGCATCGATTTTATACACAAATTGCTGGTAAGAAACGTAGGCTGCCGTTTCATCTGCGCTTACGCCAGGCGTGCCATCAGCGCGGGGACCCATCGCACAGCCGCCTAACACCAAAGCGGCTAAGACCAGCATCAAGATTAAACCAAAATGTTTCTTCATATTTCTCCAAAAATTCATGGGACTGGATCGTAACCGCCAGGGTTAAACGGGTTACAGCGCAAAATGCGTTTAAATGCCATCCAGCTCCCTTTGATTGCACCATATTTATATACTGCTTGATAACCGTAATGTGAACAAGTCGGGTAGTAGCGGCAAGTATTAGGCGGTAAGGTTGGCGATACTACGATTTGATATGCCCTGATTAGTAATAGAACTACCAGACGCGGAAAGTTCTTCAACGTAATAGGGAGATCCTTCAAAGGAGGATCAATGTGGTTATGTTCCGTTACCGGTATGGTTTGTTCTGTCATCAATTTTATTTTCGTTTAAGCCCGCCCGTACAAGCAACTCCTGAAATGTCTGATCGACCTCTGCTGTGGTAGATTCTAAGAGACGCTTGCGGGCAATCACCAAAATGTCAAATCCGGGTTTGATTTCTTCCCAGAATTGCGCTAAGCGCGCACGTAGGATCCGTTTGCAGCGATTGCGCTGCACTGCACCGCCTACGGCCTTACTCGCTAGCACAGCTGCACGAGAATAATCTAATCCGTTTGGCAGAAACACCAAAGCCATCCGCTCGTCTGAAACAGATTGACCGCTTCGGCGGATGGCATGAATTTCCTGCGAGCTCTTGATGCAAGTTATGGATTTGCGCAATTTTTCTGGGCACAATCAAACCTGACTTCTTCTACCAGCGCACCTTCTTGACATGGTTGTTCGCCTTGGGCGTAAGGCGGTGGCGGCCGCGTAAGCGTCGGCGCTTAAGCACATTCCGACCATCGCTCGTAGACATGCGCGCACGGAAACCATGCACACGCACCCGTCGGCGGACTTTGGGCTGATAAGTTCGTTTGGGCATTTCATAAATCCTTTCAAGCTCCTGCACACCAGATGCATGGCTGCAGAGTATTTTTATATTTTTAACCTTTAGATTTTACCTGATTAGTCTGATTTGCGTCAAGCGCAAGTTGTGCGGGGTTTGTACGGGGTGGTTTGTATCTAAGGCAATTCTGAAAGTCCTTAATTTATCTCTCCCAAAAGTAAGCCCGCGGGCTCCAAAGCGGTGATACGCGTTAACGTGATCGTGTTTGTAAGATCCACATTGCTATGGGTGCGCACGCGGAAATAGTCCGGCGTAAAGCCGGTGTAGCTATTCTGGGTGCTATTCTCCTTGCCTTTTTCCCACAACACCTTAGTGATGTTGCCGATTTTGCGCGCTTGGATAGCACGCGTCTTGGCTTGGAGCAAATCGCGTACCTGCTTACTGCGCACATGGCTGATTGCCTCTGGCACCTTACCCTCAAGCTGAGCTGCAGGTGTGCCTGGCATGGGCGAAAATTTAAACACATGCCCGCCAGAAAAAGGCATTTCCGCAAGAAACCGCATTGTTTCCTCAAACAGGGCATCTGTTTCTCCAGGGAAACCGACGATTATATCGGTTGTGATTGCCATCTCTGGCAGTAGTGCGCTGATGCCTTGGATTAACTCGCGATATCGGCTGGTAGTAATCGGGCGCGCCATATGCTTCAGGATGATGTCACTGCCACTTTGTAGGGGAAGGTGCAAATGCGGACAGAGGCGAGAATCTGCAAAGCAAGCTAATAAGCGCGCATCCACATCCCAGGGCTCGATCGAGGAAATCCGAATTCTCTGCACGCTAGTTTGAGCTAAGACTGCTTGTACCAAGTCCGCAATCCTTAAACTATCTTCCAAATCTTTCCCCCAGGAGCCAATTTGCACGCCGGTAAGCACCACTTCTTTCACGCCCATATCTTCTGCTTGCCCGATGCGGTGCACAACCTCCTCAGGTGGTATGCTTCTCGATTTCCCGCGGGCAATGCGCGTGAGGCAATAGCTGCAGGTATTGTTGCAACCTTCCTGCACCTTGATAAAACTCCGTGTGCGCGTACGGTTCCCTAAATCAGGCCGAGCAGCTTCATTGCATTTCAGCGCATTATCTGTTTCTAAATTTTCAAAAATTTGAAGAATTTGATCCATATTTTCACTGGTGTAAATTGCATTTCTGTTAACTAATTCCGCGGCAGCCTGCGGGAATGCGCTCACCCAACAACCTATCGGCAGCACTTTCGCACCGGTTTCACGCTGATAGTGGCGCACCATCTTGCGCGAATCAGCTGCGGCCTTGGCTGTCACGCAGCAGGTGTTAATCAACACGAAATCCGCTTCTGCAGGTTCTGCGACAATTTCCTGTCCGCGGGAAGTCAAGTCGAGCGCCAACTGCTCAATCTCTGCCTGATTGAGCCGGCAGCCAACCATATCCAAAAAAATTTTCATCTCAACGTTTGATTATTACAAAATCCGAGAAAACAACAGCTGCATCTCCCTCTGCACGCGTTTCTACAATCATCCCTGCCTTTCCGGACGTAAAACTGTCGTCGTTCACCGTCAGCAAAAGGTCCCCATTGACATTCAAGGAGAGCTCATTCCCAATACAGGTAGCGATAATCTCATTGGCAGCGTCTCCTCTATGTATTTGTTCACTAAAAGTAAATTGATCGCTGCCCAACAGTGTTTCAACCCCATTCTCCACTTTCATAATGCCGTAATAGCCATCGCTGCTAATGAGAAAGCTATAAAAGTTATCCTTATTCTTAAATCGGCAGATGAGTCCAAAGTTCGCATCTTCGGAACCGCTGATTTTCTGGGTTTGGACTCTAATTTCGGTGTCACTGAGTGGCAAATCAGCAACTGACCATGCACGTGAATTTGGAAGCTTAACCGATATTAAATAGCCGTCCTGGGAGTAACCTTTGAGCTCATAAGGAGAATTGGCTTTCTCCCAGCCCGTAGACGGATCCGAAAAATCGTCCTGGAAAATAACGTCACCTGGCTGTAACCAAGGCAGCTCATCGAAGCTCAACCCAGAGGGTGCACAACCGCTTAAAACTACTGCAGCCAGAAGGCACAGAATGAGTAGAAAGGGTTTCGGTTTCATCCCTTCAATCATACCAAATATTCTGGCTACGGATAACGCTAGTTGATTAATAAATTAGAGAGTCTCCAAATAGCGGTTCACTTCCCAATCCGAGACATTGATGCGGTAGGCTTCCCATTCAGCCATGCGTGAATCTACAAACTTTTCTGTGAGGGTTTCGCCAAAGGCTGCTTGCAAAACAGTATCCTTCTGGAACTCGTCTAGAGCCTCTTTAAGGGAGCCGGGCAGCATTTCAATTCCAAATGCGCGGCGCTCGTCCTCATTTAGCTCGTACACGTTGATATTGTTTAGTGGCTCTGGGCACGCCAACCTCTGATCTATACCATCCAGACCAGCTGCTAGCATCGCATTAAAAGCTAAATAAGGGTTTGCTGAAGGATCAGGACAGCGCAATTCTATGCGCACACCATTGTTATTTCCACTGTTCACCCTTGGAATGCGAATCAGTGCCGAGCGGTTGACCTCTGCCCAGCCGATATATACCGGCGCCTCATAACCCGGCACTAAGCGCTTATACGAATTGACACTCGGGGCGACTACGGCACTAAAGGCTTTCGCGTGCTTCAGTTGGCCAGCAATAAAACTATATGCTAATTGAGAAAGATGAGCAGGATCGTTACTATCATAAAAGAGGTTATTGCCATCGGCACTGATGGACTGATGGCAATGCATTCCCGATCCATTGATACCAAAAACTGGCTTGGGCATAAACGATGCAATCAAGCCGTGTTTCATTGCAATCGCTTTGACTGTTGATTTGAAAGTCAGTACGTTATCCGCAGTTTTGAGCGCTTCATCGAAACGGAAATCAATCTCATGCTGTCCTAAAGCCACCTCATGATGGCCTACCTCAATATCCAAACCCATTGTCTTCAGCGCTGACATTATCTCGGTGCGCACGATGAGCGCTTGATCGTTTGGGGAGAAATCAAAATAACTGCCTACATCATAGGGCACAGGGTGAATATTCTCATGTCCATTACGTAAGAATAAGAAAAATTCTGGCTCAGGACCGATGTTCAGCATCCAGCCGCGTTCCTCTTTGAGTTTTTTCAGGTTTGCTTTCAACCTTCCGCGCGGATCACCCTCAAACGGCTCCCCATTGGGTTTGTGCACATCACACAGCACCCTGGCGCGCTTGTTTTCTTCTGGTGACCAAGGCAGCACGGCGTAGGTATCCACATCGACCGTCAAGTGCATGTCACTTTCCTGAATGCGTGTGAATCCTTCGATTGAGGAGCCATCAAACCAAATGCCATTATCCAAGCATTCGGCAAAACGATCTGCAGGTCCATCTAAAGATTTGACTGCACCATTAATATCTGTAAATTGATAGGAAATAAACTTAATCTGGTCTTCCTTGACCCGTTTCAACAAGTCTTTGGCATCCATAAAACACCTCCAGTTATAGGCTAAATACGCTTCAGGCAGCAAGCCACGAAGCTCGAAAAGTTCACTACGCTGGATTTTGTGCCGAAAGTCACCTTCCGGTTTTGGGATAGCTTATTAGAGAAAGATTGAAATCCGTGCCAGATTTCGGAGGCATCCGCTGATCACTCGATTTTCCCCGGGTACCGGGTTAACAATCTTTTCGCAAAGAGGAACCTCCACCTCGTCATCTCATTTACATGAGACTCAGCCGCTATATCTTCTTTTATTCAGTTGTAAAATAAGTCCCCCATGTATAAAAACCTCCCCGCCATGCCGTGTGCGGAAAGGTTTTGAACCTGTGAGACACAGGGTGGCCCTTCCTGCGGGATCAGTCTTGACCGAAGTCTACCACCTCACCTCACACGAGATCAGGCCCTTTTTTAAGGTGTTGGTACAAAACTTCTAAGGCCGCATCACGAACACAGCAGGGTATTTATCTTATACCATGTTTCTGCCGTGTTGTGAAGTCCTATCCAGCTTTTGTCAAACTCCTATTCAGCTAAAATTCGAGGGTGTTGAAAATGTCCATAACATTAAAAAATGAATAACTATATGTTCAAGAAGATCACAATATGTTCATACCCCTCACCCCTTTGATTCCCCTCCCCAGCGTCTCGTTTCAGTGTAAAACTTTCCATCCGATGCTGGTGAGGGGAAAGATGTTTGCAGGC
>LDZT01008712.1_pt1 | contig 18674 bp, 11 predicted proteins | sample 615521 | NCBI WGS metagenome assembly LDZT01 (sample SAMN03408292, study PRJNA278302) | terrestrial metagenome | isolation source: oil reservoir sample SB1 | place: USA: Alaska, North Slope, Schrader Bluff formation | collected 2011-09
AAAAAGTTGTACGTTCTTTGCAACAAATCATTATTAGCCTCAAGAAAATCTTTGTTAGCTGCTGCCAAAGCTTCAATTTGTTTCAAAATTTCATCACTCTTTTCGAGATCCTCTTCAAGAGAAATCTCTCCTGTTTCATGGACATATCCACCGCGGAGATACCTATCTTGCAATGTATTGAGTGAGTAAGTAATTCTCCTTATAAAATCATTCTCAAACTGAGATTCTGTCGAACCACCCTCAATATCCTCATCAGTCTGACCTCCCCCAGTTGAAAGAGCTTCTTCCTCAATTTTGCTTTCCTCATCTTTAATGGTTTTTTGTGATGGTAATTCGCTCATTTTTTAGAGAAGTGCCTCAACTATTATAAATTCGATCATTGTTTCTACCTATTATAAACCATATTGAGTTGCTTTCTAGTTTGAGTTACTTTCCCATATCTTTTATCTCCACCCCTCTTCCTTCCCCTCATCCCCCAACCCCTCGTTTTTTTCCGCTATAATAACCCTATGGCAATTTCTGGCGCTTCGCCCCGCACCCTCAAGGCTTTTGATCGCTCTGCTTTAAGTAAGGAGAGTTCGCTCGAAGATATCGCTGGTTTTCTTCAGTTGATAATTAGTCATGATTTTGAAAATCCCCTACTTAAGTTCCCGGGCCAATTTATCTGGAGTCCAGCCAATCAAAATGAGTTTGTAGTTGTCCTATCTGAAAGTGAAATCTCAAATCGATATCAAGCCGGAGCCCCAAACTACAATGAGGTTCTTTTTGTCAGCGATTTTTTTGCAATCCTCAATGATATTGACAGCTATCTTCAGCAAGAACTGGAGAGGGCAGCCACAAGTATTGAAGAGGATGTTGAGGATACCAACCTCAAAAATCTTGCCAAAGAAGGATTAACGGAAATTTCAAAAAAACTTCAAGCTACCACCGCCAGCAACAGAGCCAGGGTTGGTCGTTGGAGCAACAATACCATTGATTTATCCAGCGAAATTGCGCTATTTAATACTGTCGAAAATCAACAGTTTCAATCGATCATTTCCATCGCGCAATCGCTGTCTGACGTTGCTGATGACTTAAACATCTGGCTAAGGATGTACCGCAACGTTGTCAGTTACAAACCTTTGGCTGAAGAACAAGATGGATCAGTAGAACCCAGCGACAACATAGCCACAGCCTCATCAGCCTCAAAATCAGAACAACAAGATGGCGGCACAGATCAAGAGCCATCAGAACCAGAAACCACCGAGCCAAAGCCTGAGCCGGACCCAGCCAAAGAATCAGTCAACCCGACACCCACCGAGTTCAACAGCGCTCTGGCCAACTTTTCATACTCATTTTCACAGGTAGTCCTAAATAACTTGCTTGCCGCCTACACCCTTGACGAAAACAATAAACCGATGGCGGAGTTTAGCGATCTGTCGCCAGAACTGCAAAACGAACTCAGGAGACAGCTGGCTCCACAAATTGAAAACATTATTTTATCCCTTAGCCAAAGCCAGCTTGAAGCGCTGCTTCACGGGGGTCCAAATGCCTCAGCTATTAGACTAGAAGTTTTTCGAAAAGCTCATAGCTTTGCCATTAGCTATCCCCCGCTCAGATTGTTGATTCAGCAAGCTATCAATGAAACCCACGCCTCGCTCAGCCAAGCTCAGCCAGAAAAAAAAGATAAGCTCACAGAAAAAATCAAGGAGACGAGCCACGAAGCTGCGCGAGAGAACTTGGAGATAGTTGCCTCTAAAGATGCTTCCCCAATAGATCGAGATCAGAAGATAGCCCTTAACACCCTACTTGTTTTTTCGTCACTTTCTCCTGAACAACTCCGTCAAGAGTTTGGGTCACAGTTAAAACTATTGTCAGGAGGTAAGGTAGACGATACCGCTTTGGGATTGGCTCAGGCAAATTTTGAGTCAACCATCACCAGCTTAATCATCTCTGACCCCATTCTCACTCCAAAGTTTATTGACTATTTAGATTATCCAAAGGTTAGAGCTTTTCTTGGAGATACCATATCCAAGCAGGTATACACCGACAACCGGCAAGCCATCCACGCGCTCTTAAAGCAATATTGGATAATGATGAGAGCCGAGCTCAATCAGGCTTACCCCTCATTAGAAAAGTTATCGGAGTTTTCTCCGCACCAAATTAAACTTAGCGATGAAGAGGTTAATGATCGAATGCATCGCGCCTCGTTAATAAGAGCCGATGTTGTTCGAAAGTTTGATACAAACAAAAAAGATGTAATTGGAGTAGCCACCGGAGGTGAGGTTGAGGATCTGGATAACAGTGAAGGCGCCAAGTATGTTAGGCACCTTAAAGAAAACTTTCTTAAAACAGCCGATGTTTCACAGCGCCGCAGATACCTCGAGAGCGTTGGGCTCGGCGATCAAGCCCAGCAACTCGCAGAAGCCCAAACAAAAACCGGCTCAAAAAAAGAGTATGAAATATCCGTCAAAGAATTTAATGACATTCTTCACCAAGCCCAGCAGGAGTTTGACTACTTTTTGTTTGTTGAGCAAGAGCTTAGATATCAGCAGCAATTAGCAGTTCAAAGTTTCATCGTTGCCCAAGCTGCCCAACAGGCGGCGCGACAACAGTTTGCCACCATTGCTCTCCAAGCTCAGTACTTAGATATACTTGAAGGCTCTTATTTTCTAGTTCCTCAAGAGAATTACTCATACCAACTTGCGGGCGAGAGCCAACCAACTCAAATTCCATATTATCCGCAGTCAACTGCCGACATGATTGCCATGTCTCAAGGGCTTGGTGATGGTGGTGGTGGAAACAATTCTCGAGGCGCTATCGATCAGCAAAAAATGGCAATGTTGGAAGGTTTGGCGGAAATGGGAGTTGATGCCGCCCTTAACTATGCCACGGGTGGGGCGTATCAAGCAGTTCCCAAACCACTGCGTGACATGCTCAACAAAATTGTTGTTAAAGAGTCTCTTAAAAAGATTAGGACAATTCTTAAAGCAATCAAGGCAGCAGCCTTAGCTGCAGTGGCACTGTTGGCAGCACTAGTAAAACTAGCTCATACTGCCATTACTGCTGCCGGAGCATTGGGAGGAACTTTGGTGGGAGGAGGGATTGGATTGGCGGCAGGTGGTCCGGTTGGAGGCGCAATCGGAGCTGCAGTGGGTGGCTTAGCTGGGTTCTTCACCGGCAAAGGTGCTACCAATAGCGCCCTCTCTGCAACCGCGTCTCAATCAGCTCAAGCAGGAGCGAGGAACGTGAGCGCTGCCGCTGAAGGTTTGGGTGAAGCAGCCAAACAACAAGCTTCTCTTGGTAGTATGAGTCCCGAGGCAGCAATGTCCGAATCGGCTATAGGAGCAAATGTCGCAAGCCAGGTGGCGGCATATACTGTTGCCGGAATGGGTGGCTTAGCCGCCGCCACCCTTTTGGTGATGACGGTTTTCCAATCAGCATTTTTGGTAGATGTCCCCCTCACCCCAGCTGAGTTAGATCGAATGGGAATTTCTCAATATGTACAAGTAAAAAAAGAGGCTAGAATTATCAATGAAAGCTCCGGATGTGCGGGCGAAAGAAGGTGTGAGAATCCAAGCTTCCCCGCGATGGTTCAATATGTCATCACCATTGAGCCAAAAAACAACTATATTCTTGAACTAACTTTCATCGAAGACAATGCGAAAACTCTTTACAACAAAGATGCATACCCATCTCCGGGAGACATTCCTTCTACACCACCTCACAACGAAGTATTTTTGAGTGGAGCTGATGAATCAATTGTACTTAATCCCATAGACGATGATCAGAGCAACAACCAGCACACAATTATTTACGAAAGAGAATATGGCCAAAACTACAACCACGCTCTTATCAAAAATGCGGTGACCGTAAAATTTATTTACTCAAAAGATGGGGCACAAGGAACAAATGAGTCTAGAAGCTCAACCTCAATTGCTTTGGGAGATGCCCCTCAAGAACTTCTTTGTTGGCCAAACGATGGCTATATTACTTCTGTTCCATTTAGAGGAATTGCGTCACACATAAACACAGATGCATACGATATTGCCACCGGAAGCAAGGTGGTTCCTGCTTATGCTCCCACAGATGGAACTCTGTGTGGAGGTGGACTTGGCAGCAATCCAAGAATTGGCTACGGTTATCACGTTACTCTTAGTACCTCAATACTGGGAGAAGATTACTTATTTGTTCTTGGACACCTAGATGAGCCATCTTTTTTGGTACCAAGAAGTGGAGATTGCACCGAAGTTAATAGGGGCGATCCCATTGGATTCGTTGGCAACACCGGAAATTCCACTGGGCACCACATGCACTTTGAAAAAAGAAAAGTTCCCGCAGGAAGTCTATCACTAACCGAGTTGCTAACGGGTGACACAGCAATACTGAATTATGGCCAAAAAATCCATTCGTGTGCTTCGGAACAATAAATGGCATAGGCATAACAATCATAGCAAACCACAAACAATGATAAAAAAACAACCCTGGATCAAATATTTTATAATTTTTATTTTTACAGTTATTGTGATAGCCGCTATTATTAGAGTGATCACTCCTCAAACAGATGAGCTGTTGCTGCCTCCGAGTGATGTTCAGAAAAAAAATCTTGATCAAAGCGTCAGCATCTACAATAATATTGAGTTTGTGGGTTCGACCTCAAGCATTAACCTATCGCAGGAAGTTGGTATTTACTCAAATGAGCTGGCGGGGTCCGAAGACAGCTTGGATGAATTAATAACCACCATTGTAACTTTGTTTGACCTTACACGAGATCCAGAATTGCCAGATAAAGAGTTCTACGTAGGTGACAGCTACACTCTTTCAAGAAGCACTCTTAGAGACGAGCTTATGCTTTCTAGAAGTACGTCGCCCGAAGTTTTTATCGAACAGATCTCTAACCCCCCACCTGGGGGCATAGACACTCAACAGGCAATAAGCCGAGCTGCTCAATTTGTCAACAGTATTTTTGGAGAGCACCAGTATATTCCTCAGTCAGATAATGTCGTCTATTTGGAAGGAATATTAGAGCCAAATCCCTCAACCGAAAGAGAGGCTCACTATGCAGAAATCTCTTTTGCCCAGCAAATTGACTCTCTCCCCGTTATTTTAGATCAAGAGCTATCCACCCCCATTATGGTTATGGTCTCGAATAATTACCTTATTCAAAAAGCTGTGTTCCGAATCAAAGAGTTCTCCCCACAAAAAATTGCGGAGGTTAATTTGCTTTCAATTGAGGAAGCTGTCGATCGCCTCAATCAGGATTCTGTGGGATCAATTATTGGAATTGCTCAAGAAGAACCAGAGCTCCTCTCCTTATCACAGATCAACGGAGGAATCCTTGAGAGCGCAGAACTTGAGTATCGATACGACTCTGAGCTTAAACTTATTTATCCATTCTACAGATTTACAGGAACACTAATCGACGACTTGGGTCAGTCCTTTCAGGCAGAGATTATTGCTCCTGCGATAAAGGTTCAGTTATAAGTTCGCAGATGATAAGATGGTTCTAGCAACCGATTAGGATATTTTATTCATGCAAGAACACCCAATTCCACAAGACATCACTGGCTATAAGTTTCACCTTGTAGGCAGCATGACCCTCAAGCAGTTTGCTGAGGTTTTAGTTGGTGTTCTGGTGGCTCTTGTTTTTCACAAATCTGGGTTGCCAGCAATTATTAGATGGCCTGCAATGATCTTCTCAGCCGGTTTGGGAGCTATGGCTGCATTTGTTCCTATTGAGGAAAGACCCCTGGATCATTGGATTGTCACCTTCATTAAGGTGCTGTTTAAACCAACCAAGTTTTTTTGGAAAAGAGAGCCCTCTATTCCAGATGCTTTTTTATACGAAACTCAAGAGTTGAGCGCACCCCAAACCCTTGAGGTAGATTTGTCTCCAGCAAGAAAAAACAAAATCTATCAATATCTCCAATCCATCAGTCATCCGATAGAGGAGATTGATGATTATGATCAAGCAGAACAACAACGGGTCAATCAATTGCTGTCTGGTTTTGAAAAAGTTAGCGTAGTTAGTAACCCAACTAAAGATAAAACCAAGCCAAATCTCACAGTAAGGGTGAGGGAGATGAGAGATTTAGAGCTTTATTCGTCAACTCAAATCAGCAACCAGCCATCAAAAAATGCTCAACAAAATTTTCCCACCAACCCACCCCAAACGAGCTCGACCAACCGTGGAGAGGGCGGTGCTTTAAGCAAGGACTTGTCAGAGGTAAGTGATGAAACTGAACAAAAAAAGATTGGTCAAAACAACCCGCCGAATCATCCCAAACCCCCCGCTCCCACAACCATCGTCAACACCCTTCCTCCACCAACCAACTCTTTGCCAAATCAAATTTCAGGCATTCTTTTATCCAGTGATGGCAAGTTGATTAGTGGCGCGGTGATTGAGATTAAAGATGAAAATAACAAAACAGTTACTGCAGTAAAAAGCAACTCTCTTGGTCAATTTGTTGTTTCAAGACAACTCCCTGATGGCAACTACACCCTGGCAATTTCAGCTGAAGGATTTCAGTTTGAGCCTATTCAAACGACGCTTGTGGGAGAGCTCGTGGGTTCTTTAGAAATTAAGGCTTCTGGCTGATAGATCTCTCACAAACTTGATTTAACAGCAGTTTTTATTAACTTGTGGTTTATTATTAGCCCCGATCTGAATTATACTATTAGACATGCCGCCCACATCACAATATCAATCCACTACTCAAAAGTTCTTAGATATTTACGATATAACAAATAATTTCGTCATCCTAAAAACCGGATTTGTAAGTTTTATTTTAAGTGTAAGTGCCATGAACTTTGGTTTGCTGGCAGAGGCTGAGCAAGATGCTGTAATCTACACATACGCCTCTCTCCTCAACTCTCTCAACTATCCAATTCAGATTGTGATTCAGTCTCAAACCAAGGATGTAACCGACTATCTCAATCTTCTTAAACAACAAGAGACAGAGGTCAGCACCGACCAAAAAAGGGACAGAATAGCTAGATATAGACAGTTTGTTTCTGATTTAATCAAGGAGAGAAATGTGCTTGATAAAAAATTTTATGTCGTTGGATCAGCAACACCAGGTGAGTTGGGATTAATAACTGCAGATAGTGTTATTCCTGGAAAAACAGAGTTTGATATCACAAAGTTTGAAAAGTCGGTAATATTAGAAAAAACAGAATCAGTGCTCGATCCAAGAAGAGATCATCTAATTAGTCAATTTGCTAGAATTGGCCTTTTTGCCAGACAACTCAACACACAAGAAATAATTCGTATTTTTTACACAAGCTACAATCCCGAAGCCAGTGAGGGATTAGAAGTCGCTGACACACTACAGTATACAACTCCCCTGGTAAGGGCCAGCCTCATTAAACAAACCCAACAATTTGCCCCCCAACAACAGGGCCTCAATGCTCAACCAGAGCAAGAGCAGGAGATTGTCCAACAGCAGCAAGTGACGGAAGAACAACCGCTGGCTACACAAGAAAACCCTCAAGTATCTATCCAAGAGCCCCAAAAAGAGGCGAGTGAGATCTTAGATACAACAACTCAACCCCAGATGGAGTCGGCTCCAACCGAACCAACCAACAACACCCCAACCATCTCCAACAGTGAGCTGCCTAATAGTGATCTGAATAATTTAAGTCAACAAGAAACACACGAACAATTACAAGCATCCGTCCAGCAACCAAGCATTAATCATATGAACACTCGAACAAACAGCATATACCCAACCCCAGCTCACGCGTTAGTTAACAATCAGCCCTCAGAGCAACCCAGAGAAAAAACCACCCCAAATAGCACTTCTATCACGCCATCGCAACCGCAACAAGAAGAGTGGAAAGCTGAGGCTCAACAAGCTCAGTCAACCCCACCACCCCAATCACAAGCAATTTCTCAGCCACAATCTTCGCCTAGCAATCAGGTCTCATTTCAAGAAAATCTCGATGAGTTTAACCCTCCTCCAGTTGACAAAAATAGTCAAAGACCTAATTCTGGTCAATCAAATTTCCAAAAAAGCACGTCCACAAACAACGAAAATAGGTCTGAAGATTTTGCTGTTCAAGAAACACCAACTCCCACAACCGATCAGCCTCAAGATAATTTGATTCAGGTGGTTTCACCGCATCCAACAGAGATAGATGATCAAAAAAAGATTGCGGAGCCACTTACCCCTCAGGAAACAATTGAAGAAGCTCCCGAGGCTCCTACTGAATCCACCAATAATTTAATAAACATCTCTCAAGTAACCAAACAACCAACGGCTCAAGCAACCAAACAACCAACCAATAAAGAACAAATCCCATTGGAGTCCCTAGATAGTCAAGATAACGAAGAGTTACCAACCAACCTACCACCCATCGCTGAAATCAAGTAAGATTGATTATCGAAGCATCTATTATTTGAACAAATAAATACAATCAATGTTATCATCGCTCAATTTACCAATACCATTCCTCAACAAAAAAAATAAAAACGAGGATTTAGACGAACATGAGCAGTTAGAGCTTAAACAAATCGAGGAGTTCTCTAGAGGTCTTGTCACCATTCAGGACATCATTGCCCCAGAAGCTATCGAGGTAGACTTCACTTATCAAAAGATAAACTCCTCTTACTCCAGAACTTTGTTTGTAGCAGGATATCCAAGGTCTGTTCCCGCCAACTGGCTCTCGCCTCTTATCAATTTTCCAACTCAAACCAACATCTCGATGTTTATTTTCCCAATGGATAGTTCTGAGATTTTAGACAATCTTAAGAGAAAAATAACCGAGATGGAAGCAGAAATTCAATCAGACATCCGATCAGGAAAAATTAGCAACATAAATACCGAGATTAAGTTAAATGATGCGAGAGTTATTAGAGAACAACTAGCTGCTGGAGCCGAGCGCTTTTATCAATTTGGACTCTACATCACAATCAAGGCAGACTCTGTAAAGGAGCTTGACCGCATTACTAAAAGCATCCAATCAACGTTGGGAGCTTTGCTTATTGTTTCAAAAAAAGCTACTCTTCAAATGGATGAGGGGTTCAAAACTACTCTTCCCATGGGCACAGATCTCCTTCAAGTAACTAGAAACATGGATACCACTTCCCTTGCTACAACTTTTCCCTTTACCTCATCTGAGCTAACAATGGACACAGGTATTTTGTATGGCATCAATGAACACAATGAGTCTTTGGTCATTTTTGATCGCTTTAGAATGGAAAGTTACAACATGCTTATTTTAGCTAAGTCTGGAGCGGGAAAATCCTACACAGTTAAACTTGAAATTCTTCGACAACTAATGTTTGATACTGAGATAATTGTTTTGGATCCAGAGCAGGAATATGAGGATTTGTGCAAAATGGTTGGTGGAGAGTACATCAACTTTACATTTGGCTCAAAAGCTAAGATTAATCCGTTTGATCTCTCTCAGGTTTATGAAGAGGGTCAGAACGAACTTGGCCAAAAAATTCTCTCACTACACGGTCTTTTAAAAGTAATGTTGGGCGAAATGTCTGCAGAGCAGGACGCTCTCTTAGATCGAGCCCTCATCGCAACATATAAGGCAAAAGGAATTACACCAGACCCAGCTACTCAAAAGAATACTCCTCCTATGATGGAGGATCTATACAAAACCATAATTGGTATGGAAAGCGCAGAAGCAGACGACATCGCGGCCCGTTTGGAAAAATATATTACTGGATCAACTAGAGGAATTTTTGATCAAGCCTCAAACATTAATATAAGAAATGAATTTACTGTATTTAGTGTAAAAGAAATGGAGGATGAGCTTAGACCAATCGCGATGTATGTGATTCTTGATTTCATCTGGACTCGCGTCAAAAAAGAGTTTAAAAAACGGCTTCTCATTATTGACGAGGCTTGGTACTTCATGCAACACCCAGATAGCGCCAAGTTTATTTACTCAATGACCAAGCGCGCCAGAAAATACTATTTAGGAATTACCACTATCACTCAAGACGTCGAAGACTTCCTTCACAATGATTTTGGGAAAGCAATTGTATCAAACGCCTCAATTAAGTTCTTAATGAAGCAATCAACCGCCTCAATCCCGGTTTTATCTGATGCCTTCTATCTTTCTGAGGGAGAAAGACAGCTGTTGGTTTCAGCCGATGTTGGAGAAGGTGTGTTTTTTGCCGGACAAAATCATGTGGCACTCAGGGTTGTAGCAAGCGATGAAGAACACCAAGTTATCACCACCGACCCCAGAGAAATAGACGCTAGAAGAAAGCGCCAAAAGATGGCGGAGTCGCCACCCACACCAACTACACCGAACCAAACTCAAGCGCCCGCTCAAACTCAAGGAAAAACAGTCCTGCCCAACAAAGAAGTTTTGGGGCAGCTTATGAGTTCTCTAGCTGTTAAATCAAATGAGCCAAATAAATTAAATCCTCAACAGAATCAGCCCGAAAGAGGGGGCCACTATACCATTGACGATTACAAGGAACCCACTTAAATCTTTTTCCCCCAGAAGTTCTGTCTGTAGAAAATTACCCCTTCCCAATGTGGAAAAGTATGTATATAAATATAGTTGCCAGCGTCTCAATAAAATGAGACAATCTCCTGCCAGATTTTCTGTTTACACTAAAAAAACAACTTAATTATGTCAACCCAAACACTCAGCCAAGAGGAAGTTAAATTAATTTGGAGTCAAGTAAAAGAAGAGCTTAAACTCAAGATTTCTCCCGCTGCTTTTAACACCTGGGTTCTCCTTAATCCCCTGACCACCATTGAGGTAATTGATCAAACAAAGGCAAGAGGAACCATTTCTAGTCCAAGCGCGTTTCATGCTACAAACTTAAAAAAAAATCTTTACTCACATTTAAAAACTTCTATCGAGAATGTCATTAAGAAAAAGGTTGAATTAGATATTAGGGTGAGTGATCCCGCCTCAGTTTTAGCCAGCCAAAAGCAGATGTTTGGCTCCAGCAATAAAGATAACTGGGGATGGGGTGGTTCGAAAAGTGGAGTTACTACCGCCAATAACGAAAGTCATAGCCGCCAGCCTACTTACTCAAATGGCTTTTATGGTAACGGCTCAAATAAGGTAGGCTCCCCTACGGTTGAGGAGCTGTTTTCTCAAAGCAACATTCAGTCTTCAAGTTTTGATAGAACCCTGTCAGCAGTCCGTCAGGCAGGTTTAAAAATGGATTATCAATTTGAGTCTTTTGCTGTTTCGGGAAGCAACGAAATGGCTCACGCGGCAGCCACCGCAGTTGCTAAGCGTCCTGGTGAAGCATACAACCCATTGTTTTTTTATGGTGGGGTGGGTGTTGGAAAAACACACTTAATGCAAGCCATCGGCCACTACATTCTCAAGCAAGACCCTGGATTGAAAGTAATTTATTGTACAGGAGAAGAATTTACCAACGATATAATTGACGCCATCAGAAATAAAAAAGCGACGACCTTCAAGAAAAAGTTTCGGAGTGCCCACACCTTATTAATCGACGATATTCAGTTTATAGGTGGAAAAAATGCGGTTCAGGAGGAATTTTTTCATACATTCAATGCACTCACCAAATTATCGTCTCAAATTGTTTTAACTTCAGATCGACCCCCAAGTGAAATCAATCTCTTGGAAGACAGACTTAAATCAAGATTTGAGGCCGGTCTTATGGTTGATATTCAGCAACCCTCTGCAGAACTTAAAACAGCCATCGTTCTCATTAAGGCTAAGTCTTCTGGATTATCAATGCCTATAAAATTGGCAGAGCAAATAGCCAGTCGGGTTGATGGAGCCAGAAAAATTGAAGGAGTGATTGCCACAATTAGATCGGAGGTTGAGCTTAAGAAAAAAGAGATGGATGAAGAGTTGATAACATCAATTCTTGAAAAGGAAAAGAATGATTCAAAGGATAAAAGAATTAAATTAAGACCTCAAAAAGTTATCAAGAAAGTTAGCTCTTACTATCAAATTAATCAAACTGCTCTCAAAGGAAAAAGAAGAAATAAAGAAATAGTAGAGGCTAGACACATGGCAATGTTTATCTTGAAAAATGATTTAGAGATGTCTTATGTTGATATTGGTAAGTGGTTCTCCAATAGAGATCATACTTCTGTTATGCATGCCAAAGACAAGATCGAGCAGCTCATTAAAGAAGATGTAAGCGTTCAAGAAGACTATCACAAAATCAAGGGAGAGTTGGTAAATATCTCTCGATAAAATGTGGATTTAATGAAGAAATTTATGTATTTTGGTCTTTCATTTTTCCACAATTGTGGAAAAACATGTAAAAAACTATGTTGAAATCATATTGAAAGAGTGTTCAAAGAAATCTCACTTTGTGAATAAAATTGCTTTTCCACTTTGTTAATAACTTCAAACTCACATTCATTTCAACTTTTTAGCTTAGGTTGTAAACATCACTTTCCTTTACCTTATCAGATATAAGGTCGGCATAAATACACATATTCACTATTCCTACTACTACTATTACTAGTATATAAATTAAATAAATAACTAGTTAGCTAAAATAATAAAAAGGAACAAAGTCAATATATTTCGTGTTTAAAAGTAAATAAGTTCTTGTGTTAAAATTATTACAGACATGCCGAAATTAAAAAATCCAACAATCAAACTTCAAAGAGAATCTTTAAAGAACGTTCTTAAATATGTTTACAAGGCTGTCCCTAGCAATCCCTCACTTCCAATTCTCTCGTCACTACTCTTCTCTCTTAAGGATAAAACGCTCACCCTTTCTTCAACAGATTTATACTTCGGCATTAGGTCTCAAGTGGCAACTACTTCAGATGAAAAGACAACCTTTGTTATTCCGGGTTCAATATTTAAAGATCTTATTAATTCTTTTGAGAATGAAATTGTAGAGATAGAGGTATTGGAGAACCGCATCAAAGTTTCTTCTGGCAAAAGCAGTGCAGAAATTCCAACGCAACCATATCATGATTACCCAGAATTCCCAGATATATCTGAGAAGGTTATTTCTCTACCAACTCAGCTTCTCGGGGAGATCGACGACTACGTTTGTTTTGCTGCTGGAACAGATCAGGCTAGGCCAATTTTAACAACACTGCTACTTAAAATTAAGGAAGAGGGAACTGAAGCGGTAGCGACAGATGGCTTTCGCCTAGCAACTTTAAAGGTTCCTCAAATTAGCTCAAAGAAAGAGATAAACATATTAATACCCGCTAAGTATTTCACTGAAGTGAAAAATATAGCCGAACAATCTTCTGTTGATGAAATAACGATTTATGCCGAGAATGAGCTAAAACAATTGAGGTTTGAAGTTGGTCAAAACAACATCTATGTTCGGTTGATTGAGGGAGAATATCCTCCATATGAAAAAATAATTCCTTCACACCTTCCTATTGAAGCTTTTGTGGATGGGGAAAGTCTTAAGGGAGAACTTAAAAGAGCTCACATTTTAGCTAAGGAGGTTTCCAACATTGTTGAATTGGTTATAGGAGATAATCTAAATAAGACCAAGAACGCTTTAGAAAGCATGGTGATTAGAGCCAACTCGGCAAATCAGGGCAAATATGAGGGAGTCTGCTCTCTAAATAATGAAGTAAGCCAAACCCTCCCCATATCCTTTAATGTTAACTACATTCTTGACTTTCTAATTAACTGTAATCCGGAAACACTCAGTATCTGTGCCAGCGAAAGTCTAAAACCAGTTATGATAAAAGTCCCGGATAAAAGCAACTATAGATATGTGGTGATGCCTTTTAGGGTAAGCTCAACATAGGGGAAAATCACTTGAACGAATTAAGGCGGTAGAAGAAAACTTATTATTCAGTTATAATCCCCCTTTCTCTTTGATTAAAAGGATGCAATAAACTAGAAGTAAAATTAGAAAAAAATATTATGACAAAACGAACATATCAACCCAAAACTAAAAAAAGATTAAGAACCCACGGTTTTCTCGCCAGAATTTGCGGCAAATACACTGGTTTAAAGGTGATAAAGAGGAGAAGGGTTAAACAAAGACAGAATTTAAGTAAGTCAGTTAATAAAAGGTATAAATAAGGTTTTTATATTTTTTCAACTGATAAAAAAATTGCTGTAAAGCAAGACCAATGCTTAATAAGAAACAGAAGCTAAACCTCTCTCTTCCTCAAGACAGAAAAATTTTTCAGGAAAAAAAAATAAAATCAAAAGATTTTACTCTCTTCTTTAGAGATGCTGATAGATTTAGGGCTTTAGTAGTTGTTCCCAAGAAATGTGTCCCGCTCGCTGTTGATAGAAATAGAATCAGAAGGCTTATTTATAACCAAATTAAAAATCATAAAATCGTAGAAGAAAAGAAAGAAGTGCTGGTTCTTTATCAATCGAAAGATACTGCTGGAAGTAAACTGTTTCTAAAAAAAACATTGAGAGAACTGGAGGAAACATTGAGCAACTTAATATAAAATAATAGCAAAACCCCCTCCTCAAAGAACGACAGTTTAACCAAATGCTTATTGGGTGGATTGATCCAAATAAAAAATCACATGAATAAAAGAATAGCACAACTTTATTTTGCTCTGAGGGAAATTAAACACAATTTATTTCTAACTTTTTTTGGGGTTCAATCGAGTTGTAAACACAACCCATCGTGCAGTCAACAAATGATGATGGATATAAAAAGCATAGGCTTTTTGAGAGGATTTCCTAAAGGGATATTTAGAATTATCTCTTGCGTTGGACGCAACTAGCAATCTTGCTATGCGTCTTTTATATCAAGTTTGGTTGGGTTATAATTTGGTGTTCAGAAGAGAGCTGGTTTATATAGATAACTTTAAAAAACAAAAAAAGAGCAATTATGATAGAACAATTCTTTACTTCATTTTTAATTATTCTCTACTCGGTCCTTGGAAATCTTGGTTTGTCTATTGTGATGATGACACTTTTGATTAAAGCACTTCTACTTCCAGCCTCCCTACCAAGCTTGAAAGCTCAAAATAAAATGAAAAAAGTGGCTCCTAAGATTGAAAAATTGAAAAAAAAGTTTAAAAACGACCCAAAAGGACTACAGCAAGCTCAGGTTGAGTTATACAAAAAATATAACGTTAATCCTTTGGCCGGATGTCTTCCTCAGATAGTAATGATAATAATTTTAGTTGGACTTTACCGATCTCTCAACACCTTTCTGGAGAATGGAGTGATTGATGGGATTGCAGTAAATACATCATTTCTTTGGCTTAATCTTACTCAGCCGGATCAAACATATGTTCTTCCAATTTTAGCTGGACTTTCCCAACTAATTCTCTCAATAATGATTTCTCCCGGCGGAGAAGTCCGCGATATAGTCCCCAATGAATCAAAAAACAAAAAAACAATTCAGAAAAATAAGGATGAAGAAGATATGGCTAGCATGGCAAAAAATATGCAGCAACAGATGATTTATATTATGCCTTTTATGACAGCATTTATTGCTTCTCGCTTCCCTTCCGGACTGGCTGTGTATTGGGTTGTTGCAAATCTTTTCACCGTTGCCCAACAGTATTTCGTTTCTGGGTGGGGTGGATTGTCTATATATTGGAAAAGAGCGATGCTATTATTAAATCGGGTTAAGAGCAGTGCAAGTTAATGCAATTAAGATTTTTGCATTTGTTGTTTAAATAACTATCTTTATCTTGATTATGAATTACAAAGAGTATTTAATTAACTTTTTTTATTTTTTGGGTGTTGATGAGGAACAGATTCATATTGATGTGGTAGAAAGCTCCGACGCAATCAGAGTTTCGGCATCGGTTGAAGCACCTCAAGCTGAGAAACTTATTAAAAATGGTGGGCAAAATCTAACCTCCTTACAATCACTGATGAGACTTACTTTCAAAGAAAAGTTGGAAGGGAAAAGACTGATTCTTGATATCAATGGTTTTGTCAAGCAGAAAGAGGAGCTTCTGGTTTCGAGAGCTATGGAGTTAGCCGAACAAGTGCTGGAAACTGGACAACCAAAAACTTTTTATGATCTAAATTCATTTGAAAGATATTTGGTTCACTCCTCAGTTGCAGGGGCAGAAAATTTACGGGGAGTCTCTACCTACTCCACTACTGTTGAGGGAAAGAGATATCTCACCATTTGTCTAGACGAAGATATGCCTGGCAACAAGATTGATGAGTAACTGAACAAGCAATTTTGAGACAGTCTGGCGAGGTTGTGTGAAATAATTAATATTCTTATTTTTGATAATGTCGAGCAATAAAATTATCGTTCATACCGATGGAGCCTCAAGAGGAAATCCTGGTTTGGCGGGGGCAGGAATTGTGGTGGAAGGCCTGAGCCAAAAATATGCCCTATCATTTTTTTTAGGGAATAAAACTAACAACGAGGCTGAGTATTTGGCTGTTTTGTTTGCTCTACGCCTACTTAATAAACTAATTAGTGAAGAGGCCGAAAGAAAGCTTCTAATAAGCTCAAAAGTTTGTTTTAAAATGGACTCCAAGCTAGTGGTGGAACAACTTATCGGGAATTGGAAGGTGAAGAACGTCCGCATGAAGAAATTTGTTGATGAATGTAAAATTCAAGTGGAAAGTCTTGGGTTTCCGATTCTATTTGAGCACGTGGATCGCGAACTTAATAAACAAGCAGATTGGCTTGCAAACGAAGCGATAGATCTTGCCAGCTGATAAAACTAAACAACATGCCTGCCATAAAAACAGAGTCGTACGACCAAGACCTAAAAGTTCTTTTAGTTGCTCAAGACTCAACCCTCTCTCAACTAGTTTCTGATTTTTTTTATCAACAACAAATTGCTATCAGAAGATCTCCCCTTTTGGAAGATGATAGTCACAACTTTGTTCGCACACAACTTGATCAAAACCAGTTCTACAAAATTGTTGTAATCCTGAATTTTTCTCAGCCCTTCGATCCCAATAACTCTCAAAATCAAAAACTTCTTGATTTACTTTTAAAAAATAATACCCCCAAAATTTTTGTTGTAAGATTATCAAGCAAAATAGACTCGACAATTGATCTTTGCGATGATTGGAAGAATCAGACTTTTCTCGAAGATAGTTTAATTAACCACATTTATCAAAATGGAGAAAACTGCAAAATCTTAATGGGGCTTGATATTATCGACTCCAACTCTCCTCTTCTCCAGCCTTACAGATCAATACTGCAAGCCACAGCGAATGGTTTTTTATTAGACCCGCAGTGTGAAATATATCCTTGTTCCGTCAAAGATTTTTTTGAGTCAATTAAGCGCGAGTTGATGAGACCCTTTAGTTCTCACTATTATATCAGGGGTCAGGGAATAACAACTGAAGAACTGTGCTTAAAGCTAAAGCTATTTTTTCAATCATTTTTTAACAAATCGTTGCAATGTTTGGATGTAGACACAACCTCAATAGTAAGGTTGGAAAAAAAAGAAGATATTGTGGAGGTTGTAATCGGCTGTGAGAAGGATAATTTGGTGCAAGAAATAAGTCAAGCCGCAGATCTCCAATTAATGAAGGTTGATCCCACAAAGCTATCGACCCTTGCGGGAAATCATCGTCATCTATCAACTCAACTGTCAAAGCCATTTAAACAAAGAGGGGATGATTTTGAGTTTGAAATAACTAAAAAAACAGATTTTATTAAGGAAAATACAACCAAGATTATAGGTAGCAATCAACACGTTTCTAAATCCGCTGAACATACGGCTACAACATCGGGAGACTCTCAAATAAATGATGTTAGCTTAAAAAAAGAAAAGAATGAAGAATCAGTTAAAAACAAAGATAAACCCAAGCTGAATGTGAGTACAGAGTTTAATCAAGAAGTAACCCAATCAGCAAATATTAGTTTTGATGATCGAGTGGGGAAGCTTTTTTTATCTGAGAGAACAAACCTTAAGACAAAAAGACGTTCGACAAAAGCAAACATAATCACTCGCATTAAAAGAAAGAGCAAAAATAAACAGTTTGTGTTTTTTGCCGGCCTAGCCCTATTGTTTCTAGGACTGATGTTTGGTCTTGGAGTGATGTTTTTATCAATTGGATATCATAAAGCTGAAAAGACCCTTATATCCAATATTTCTGCCTATCGAACTGGAGATATAAGTAGTTTTCAAAAACCAATTGGTCTGAGTTGGGGAGCGAAAATTTTAGATAAGATTTTGGATTTAAAATTAATTGACAATAGTTTTGTGGTGGAAGAAATTGGTGAAAGGTTGAATAATTCTATCTTGCTTTTAAATAAGCTTGAAGAAGACTCTAGGCTGATATATGGTCATTTGTTTGGAATTGATTTTTCTGAGAATCTAAATAGTTCTGACTCAAATAAGCCTCTCGAATCTCATCCTATAGGTCAATTGATTAAAAATTATCAGGGCAGTCTTGAAAATGCTTTGTCAGAACTTCTTGAGTTGCAAATGGAGCTGGAAAGTCAAAATGCAGCTCATTTTTCCTCAGAGCTTGGAAATCAGATGTCTATTTTAAGTGATGAAATCAAGTCTTCAACAAATAAGCTGAGGTCTTTGGGCCAACTAAGTCCCATATTGCCAGACTTATTGGCGGTAGGAGAAAAGAAAAATTATTATGTTTTACTCCAGGATAATCAGGAATTGAGGCCAACAGGAGGATTCTTGCAGGCGGTTGCGGCAGTTACTATTGAAGATGGTAGAATTACAGATCACCAAGTTTACACGGTCAACGCAATTGATTTAAGAGTTTTGGGAAATCTTAATGCTTCGCCCGAGATTGAAACTTTTTTGGGAGAATCACGACTACATTTAAGAGATGCAAACTGGGATCCAGAT
>LDZT01005147.1_pt1 | contig 18631 bp, 17 predicted proteins | sample 615521 | NCBI WGS metagenome assembly LDZT01 (sample SAMN03408292, study PRJNA278302) | terrestrial metagenome | isolation source: oil reservoir sample SB1 | place: USA: Alaska, North Slope, Schrader Bluff formation | collected 2011-09
GGCATCGGTGGCGCCTGGGCGTCTGACCGCGTGCTGATGATGCAACTGTCGCCCCCGGCGAAGCTGGGGGAGTTCTTCGGTCTGTACGCCATCGTGGGCCGCTTCGCAACCGTGCTCGGCCCGCTCGTATGGGCGCTCGTGGCCGACGGGATGGGTCTCGGCCGCACGTGGGCGCTCGTGTCGCTCGGCGTGTTCATCGTAGCCGCCGTGTTCGTGCTGTGGCCGGTCGAGCCTCCGCTTTCTGATGCCGCGGGTGCACAGTCTGCATCGGGAGAGGCCGCATGAAGCCTGACCTGCTGATCGAGCCCGCCCTCGTCCTTCGCGTGGAAGTACTGGGTGTGTCCGATCTTGCGCGGTACGTGGACGAGGCCCGCGCAAGCGCCATCTACCCGGAGGCCACTGCGTTCAGGGCCGGTGGCGGGGGCGCGTTCTGGTACTCGCACGGCAACATCGTGAACTCCGCGTTCGGCCTGGGTATGAGCGGCCCGGTGGAGCAGGAGGAGGTCGCGGCCCTCATCGCGTTCTTCGCCGAGCGTGACGAGCCGGCGCGCATCGATGTCTGCCCCTACGCCGACAGCTCCCTTATGCGCTGGCTGTCCACGTACGGCTTCGTTACGACGGGCTTCGAGACGGTACTGCTACAGCGAGTCGGCGCTGAGGAGGAAGGCGTCGACGAAGGGTGTTCGCCGATCCGGCCGGACGGACCGTCCGTGATGGTGCGTGAGGCGACGAGCCCCGAGGACCGGGAGCTCTGGGCGGAGTTGGAGGCGCGGGGCTTCGGGGATGATGTGGCGACCGATGAGGACCTGGTCCTCGCACGGGCGATCGCCCTCAGGCGCGATGCCGTGCACCTCATCGGTTATGTGAACGGGCAGCCTGCGGGTACGGGGATGCTGGTCCTCGCCGATGGTGCTGCGATGTTCAACGGGGATGCCACACTCCCGGGGTTCCGCAACAAAGGGGTACAGACAGCGTTGTTGCGCGCGCGGCTGCGCAGGGCCGCCGAGGCCGGGTGTGACCTTGCGGTGATAGAAGCGTCACCCGGCGGCACATCGGAACGCAATCAGCAGCGGGTAGGCTTCCATGTGGCGTATACGCGGGTGACCATGGAGCTGCCGAGGCGCGCGTGACCGCGCGTCCGCGGGGCGCGATCCGGTACCGGCACTCGCTATACTGGTGGAGCACGCACGCGTGAGAAGGGAGACCGTCATGGCCGCTCATCCTACCGTCGCCTTCGTCGGCACCGGGGTCATGGGTGCCGCGATGGCACACAACCTGTTGCAGGCAGGATATCCGCTCGTGGTCCACAATCGCAGCCGGGCCAAGGCGGAGCCGCTGCTCGCTGCCGGGGCGTCGTGGGCCGACTCCGCGGGGGAGGCGGCTTCGAGAGCTGAGATCACCATCACCATCGTGGGATATCCGCACGACGTCGAGCAAGTCTACCTCGGCACCGATGGTATCGTGGATCGCGCGGTGCCGGGGGCTTTGCTGGTCGACATGACGACGTCGACCCCGTCGCTGGCGATGCGGATCGCCGCCGCCGCGGCGGCGCGGGGCGTCACTGCGCTGGACGCGCCGGTGTCGGGAGGCGACGTGGGCGCACGGAACGGGACGCTCACGATCATGGCAGGCGGGGACCGCGCGGGTTTCGAGCGGGCGCTCCCGCTCTTCGAGGTCATGGGCAAGACGTACTCACACATGGGTGGACCGGGCGCCGGTCAGCACACCAAGATGGCCAACCAGATCGGCATCGCGGGCACGATGCTCGGCCTGATCGAGGCGCTGCAGTATGCCAAAGCCGCCGGACTCGACCTCGAGAAGGCGCATGCGGCGCTTTCGGGCGGCGGCGCGAACTCATGGTCGTGGGGCGCGTACGGCCCGCGGATCATCGCGGGTGACTTCGGCCCCGGCTTCTTCGTCAAGCACTTCGTGAAGGACCTTCGCATCGCGGTCGCGGAAGCGCATCGTCTCGGCCTCACCCTGCCCGGGTTGGAGCTTGCCGAGAAACTGTACACGCGCCTGATGGAGCACGACGGGGCCGAACTCGGCACCCAGGCGTTGTGGCTGCTGTACGAGAATGGGAACGTGGATGTATAGCTGCATGAGCGGGCGCTCCGGCGGTGACACGTTGCAGATGCGTTTCGACGGCCGGAGCTTCGTGGCGGCGCAGCCGTACGAGGAGGTCGTGGCGGGAAGCGGAGGTGGGTCGTGACCGAGCGACAGACAGCACCGCCGGAAGGCCGCCGCGTGACGATCGAGGTCACAGAGATACAGGGTACGGGCGTCTGCTCGATCGGGCACGTGGTCGGCGACCGCTGGGAGGTCGGCTCCGCGCTCGTTCCCGCTGGCATCTGTGGCTGGGCGTACGCGGCCATGCTGCCGTTCCTTCAACCCCTGCGCTTTGGCGGGGACTTCCCCTGGGAACCTGAGGGCGAGGCGCTCGTCTGTTGCCCCGACCCGGCCAACCCTGTGGTGTTCCGGCTGCGCGTGGCAGAGTGACGCCGACCCCGGCGAGGGTAGACCACGCTTGCTGTCCTCGGCGCACAGATCGCGCCTGCGGAGGCTGCGCTCAGGTCTCCCTCGCCGGTTCGGCGTGCGCTACTTCGACATGCTCGGCCGGAAGCGCCGCAGCATGAGCGAGCTGGTGACGACGCTCACGGACGAGAGCGCCATCGCGGCTCCGGCGAGCTCGGGCCTGAGCAGCCCGAGGGCCGCCACCGGGATGCCGAGCGAGTTGTAGCCGAGCGCCCAGAAGAAGTTCTGGTGGATCTTCTTGATGGTCGCGCGTGAGAGCTCGATGGCGGTCACCACATCGCGGAGGTCGTTCGTGATGAGCACGATGCCGCCGGTCTCCATGGCGATGTCGGTGCCTGCGCCCATGGCGATACCCACGTCGGCCTGTGCGAGCGCCGGGGTGTCGTTGATGCCGTCGCCTACCATCGCCACTGTGAGGCCGCGCGCCTGAAGCTTCGCGACCTCCTCGGCCTTGTGCTCGGGGAGCACCTCGGCGAGCACGTGGTCGGGCGCGATGCCTGCTTGCGCGGCGATGGCCTCGGCGGTGCGGCGGTTGTCGCCGGTGATCATGTAGACCTCGACGCCCATCTTCGTGAGCCGGGAGATGGCCTCCTTGGAGTCCTCCTTGAGCGTGTCTGCCACCGCGATGATGCCGGCGAGCGTGGCGCCGTCCACACCTACGAGCATGACCGTCTTGCCCTCGCTCTCGAGTGCGTTGATGCGCTCCTCGAAGCGGGCGATGTCGATGCCCTCGGCAGCCATCAGGCGCCGGTTGCCGAACGCCACGCGCCTGCCGTCGACCGTGCCTTCGACGCCCTGGCCAGGCACCGCCGCGAAGCCCTCGACCTGCGGCAGCTGCATCGCGCGCTCCTTGGCGTGGGCGATGATCGCCTCGGCCAGCGGATGCTCGCTCCCGCGCTCGAGTGCCGCCGCGAGCATGAATATGCGGTCTGTGTCGTGGCCCTCGGCGAGCTCGATCTCGGTCACCACGGGCTTGCCGTGCGTGAGCGTGCCGGTCTTGTCGAAGACGATCGCCCTGATCTTGTACGCGGTCTCGAGCGCCTCGCCGCTCTTGATGAGGATGCCGTTCTCGGCGCCCTTGCCGGTGCCCACCATGATGGCGGTAGGGGTGGCGAGGCCGAGCGCGCACGGGCACGCGATGACGACCACGGACGTGCCAGCCAGGAGCGCTTTCACGAACGGGGTGACGTCGGCGTAGAAGGAGGGGTCCACGAAGCGCGGCACCACGAGGAGCCACACGAGGAAGGTGAGCACCGCAAGAGCCACGACCACCGGCACGAACACCGCTGAGATGCGGTCGGCGAACCGCTGCACGGGTGCCTTGGAGCCCTGCGCCTCCTCGACGAGCTTCACGATCTGCGCGAGCGCCGTGTCCGCCCCGACCTTGGTGGCGCGGAAGCGGAACGAGCCGAGCTTGTTCAGGGTGGCGCCGATGACGGTGTCGCCTTCGCGCTTCTCCACCGGGATCGACTCGCCGGTGAGCATGGACTCGTCCACCGCCGAGGAGCCCTCGGTGACCACGCCGTCCACGGGAACCTTCTCGCCGGGACGCACCACCACGATGTCGCCCGCCAGTACCTGTTCCACGGGCAGGTCGACCTCGGCTCCACCACGAACCACACGGGCGGTCTTGGCCTGCAGGCCCATGAGCTTCTTGATGGCATCGCCCGTGCGGCCCTTGGCACGAGCCTCGAGCAGCTTGCCGAGGATGACGAACGTGAGCAGCAGCGCGCTCGTCTCGAAGAACACCGGCTCGCCCATGAGCGCCGGGACGAAGGTGGCCGCAAGCGAGTAGAAGTACGCGGCCGAGGTGCCGATCGCCACGAGTGTGTCCATGTTGCCGGTGCGGCGCTTGAGGGCATGCCAGAAGCCGCGATAGAACTGCGCCCCGGCGATCAGCTGCACCGGCGTGGCGAGCGCGAAACCGATGTACTTGAAGACCATCATCGGGTCCCACGTGCCGCCGACGCTGGCTTCCAGCCACCCGGCTACGGCACGCGGCACCGACTCCATGAGCGACGGGAGCATGAGGAGCAGCAGCGGGATCGAGAACGTCAGCGAGAAGATGAAGAGACGCTGCTGGCCGCGGATGTGCTCCTGCTGCGCCTCACGCTGCGCGTCACCGGCGGTGCCGGGTGCGGCGCCCTCGTCGCGCGGCACGGCGTCGTAGCCGGCCGCGCGCACCGCCGCGACGAGGTCGTCGACGGTGAGCGTGTGGGGGTCGTACGCCACGGTGGCGGTCTCGGCGGCAAGGTTCACCACGGCGCTGCCCACACCGGGCATGCGCTCGAGCGTCCGCTCGATCACCGCCTGGCACGACGAGCACGTCATGCCGATGATGCCAAGTGAGGCGGTGGCGGTGGCCGCGGCAGCGCTTGCCGCCATCTTGGCGGGGTCTGGCGCGGGCGGCACGGCCGGGCAGGCCCCGGTGTCGCAGGCGTCAGTGGACTCCGCGGTGTCGGCGTCAGTGCCAGTCGGCAGCGGGCCGCTGGACGCGGACTCGGGCGCCGGAAGAGTCGCCGGCTCCTCGTCCGCCGCCTCAGTCGCCTCCCACTCCACCTCCTCAAGCGTGACGACGCCACCGCGGGGCGTGAACCCCGCGGCGACGATGGCCGACTCCACGGATGCGGCGTCCACCGCACCTTCGGCGGAGAACACAGCGAAGCCCTGCTGCGCGTCGGCGGCCAGCACGGTCACGCCGGGTATCGCCGAGAGGTTCATCGTGACGAGCCGCTCACAGGCATTGCAGTGCATGCCGTCGATGGCGACCCGGTAGGTATGTGTCATGGTTCTCTCCCGTGTCCGTCGTTACTCCACGATGATAGTGCCGAACACCATCTGCATGCCGCATGAGAACGAGTACTCGCCGGGCTGCAGCGCGTCGGCCTCGATGCGTACCGTCTGTGGCCCGCCGGTCAGATCGGCGTAGAAGTCCAGGTCGTCGCTCATGACCTGCGCCATGCAGCCGCTGGCCTGCGAGAAGGTGATCTCAGCGGGAACGCCGACGCTCAGGCGGATCACATCGGGGTCATACCCGTTCGTGGCGTCCACGCTGATGCGCTGGACGTTCCCCTCCACGGTCGCGGCGCCCTCGGTGGTCTCGCCGGTGCCACTGTTGCCGTAGCACGCACATGCGGGAGTGGACCTGTCGCCGCCCGGGAAGACGGCGGGCTCCCCGGCGTTCTGCGCGCCGCGATCGGCGGCCTCGGCGACCTGGTAGGTCGTGACGAACGCCAGCACGGCGATCAGCAGGATCAGGGCGGTACGCAGGTGCGTGGTGGTGGTTGCTGACATCGGTGGTTCCTTTCGATCGGTCCCGGCCGGAAGCCGGGGAGGGTTTGTCATCAGAGCAGGCCGGCGAGTGCGAGGACCGGCACGATGTCCGGCCCGTCAACGCCGGCCGACCCGCCCGCGGCGGCGCCGACACGGAGCTGACCTGGCATCATCCCCATGCCGCACGTGAGCGTGTACGTGCCTGCCTTGGCGGCGGGCAACTCCACTACGGTCACGGCATCGGGCGCGAGGTCCACAAGCACGCCGAGCTGCGGTACTGCGAGCTGGTCGGAGCAAGCGTTCGCCTCCTGCCGGTCCACGATGAGCCGCACCGGCACGTCGGCGGGGATGTCGACGGTCGCGGGCTGGAACTGCACGTTCGCGATGGTGAGCGGGACTTCCAGCACACCGTGAGCGCTGGTGATGGACTCGCCGGTGGCGGCAGTCTGCTCACTGCCGAGCACCGAGGCCCTCACCGACTGTAGTGTCACGGGAGAGCCGAGCAGCATCGCGCTGCGGTCCAGGTATGTCACGCCGAAGACGAGCACGACGACCGCCAGCGCGACCGTCACACGCTCCTTGAGCTTGCGGGGGATGAGGCTTGACGCGGTGCCGAACCCGAGCATGAGTGGCGCCGTGCCCAGACCGAACGCGAACATCGCGGTCGCGCCGTTGGTGGCGCTACCGCTGGCCGCCGCGTTGAGCTGCGCGGCCATCAGCGGCGCGCACGGCATCAGACCGGTCAGCAGTCCGAACGTGACCGGCGTCGCGAGCGTGGAGCGGTCCCGCTCGGCATCGGTCACGGCCTTGCGGCGCACGGCGGTGAAGGCGCGCACAAGGAACTTCGGCGGCCTCGGCGTGAAGCGCGCCGCCCACGGCACGCGGCCGGTCATGCTGAGCGCCAGCACGACCATGAACGCTCCGGCCACCAGCATCACATACGGGCGGATAGCATCCAGGTCGAACGCCGAGCCGACGGCGCCGAGCAGCAGACCGACGAGCATGTAGCTCACGATCTTGGCCGCCTGATAGGCGAGATTGGATAGGGTGCGCCGGGCGATGGTGCCGTCCTCGGTGCCCTTCAGGGCATAGGTGACGACCATCGGCCCGCACATCGACACGCAGTGGAGGCTCGTGATGAGCCCCAGCGTGAGGGACGGGAAGAACAGATCCACAGGTGACACTCCTCATGTCGACGGGCGCGCAGGGTGCGCGGATGAGACGTACCGGCATCGGACCGGTACGCGCCGGTGAGGAGTGATTCTAGATCGTGAGGCGGACCCCCAGCGGGTCGAGCGGCGGAGGTGACGACGTCACATCCGGGACCGCCACATGCCAGGAGGCCGGCACCGGAGCGGCGACCTGCGTCACATACGCCAGGAACGTGGGCGCTTCGAGCGCAGTGGGCTGCGCTGTCACCGCGTCGTCCGGCGTGTGCTTCATGATCATGGTTTCAGGGCACTCGTCGCAGGCGGGAAGGAAGTCACCACAGGTGGTGGTGCTCACATCGCCGCAGCCAGGCATGGCGCACACGGGGGTGGCGACGCTGACGAGCGCGACGGCGACGAGCGCCATCGCGAGCAGTCGCGCTATGAGTGCCGTGCGTGCCATCGGTCCTCACTGACGAGAGTGGATCGTGCTGGACAGTGCGTATGCAACCAGTGTGCCAGGCGATGTGCATTGCGCGCACTTCCGACCCGCGCCCGGGGCCTGCTCTGGCCCCCGGCGCACCCACCGCCCAGCGCGTCACGTCCCGTAGCCCTCCCACAGAGGCGTCGAGAGGTACCGTTCGCCGGTGGACGGGGCCACCGTGACCACGGTGGTGCCCGCGAGTTCGGGACGCGCCGCGAGCCGCAGCGCGGCGACCACGTTCGCGCCCGAAGAGATGCCCACGAGCAGTCCCTCCTCGGCGGCAAGACGACGCGCCATGGCGATCGCGTCCGCACCGGAGACGTGCTGCACCTCGGAGAGCGACCCGTAGTCGAGTACCGAAGGGATGAAGTTGGCGCCGATGCCCTGGATCCCGTGAGGTGCGGGGGTCAGATCCTCACCGGCGAGGCGCTGTGCGATGATCGGCGACTCCGCCGGCTCGACCGCGACACGCAGCGCATCGGGACGGTGCTCGGCCAGATACCGCCCGACACCGGTGATCGTGCCACCGGTGCCCACGCCCGCCACGAAAGCGCCAAGACGTGCGTCGCCGAGCGACTCGTCGATCTCAGGGCCGGTCGTGCGATAGTGTGCGGCAGGGTTGGCGGGATTCTCGAACTGACGCGTGAGGAAGGCGTCCGGGGTACGTTCGGCGATGGCCTCGGCCTCGGAGACCGCCGCCGCCATGCCGCCCGCCTTCGGCGTGAGCACCAGCTCGGCTCCGTAGGCGGCGAGCAGTATGCGCCGCTCGAGTGACATCGACTCGGGCATGGTGAGGATCACGCGATATCCCCGTGCGGCGCCGATCATGGCGAGTGCGACACCCGTGTTGCCCGAGGTGGGCTCCACGATCACCGAGCGGCCGGGCTCGATAAGCCCCCGGGCCTCGGCGTCATCGACCATCGACCGCGCGATGCGGTCCTTCACCGAGCCGCCGGGGTTGCGGGACTCGAGCTTGACCGCGACGGTTGCGGCCAGCCCTTCGGCGAGCCGGTTCAGGCGGACGAGCGGCGTGGAGCCGATGGTGAGGTCGATACGGTCCGCTATCGCGCTCATGATGCTTCCTCCGCATCGTGGTCGTCCTCGTCCTCATGCGGGTCGAAGTTCGGATCGGCGCTCTTGACCTCGCCGGCGATGGGCTCCCGGCCGTGCTTCCCCAGGTAGTCGTCCACGGCGACCTTGAGGCCGTCGGTGGCGAGCACCGAGCAGTGCATCTTCGCGGGCGGCAGGCCATCGAGTTCCTCGGCGACCTGGTTCTTGGTGATGGCCACGGCCTCCTCGAGCGTCATCCCTTTGGCCATCTCGGTCACGATCGATGAAGTCGCAATCGCCGCGCCGCAGCCAAGCGTCTGGAACCTGATGTCTTCGATGCGGTCGTCGTCGACCTTGATGGTGATCTTCATGACGTCGCCGCAGACCGGGTTGCCCACCTCGCCGATGCCGTCGGCGTCCTCGATCACGCCCACGTTGCGTGGGTTGCCGAAGTGCTCCATCACCTTGTCGCTGTAGATCATCTGCGTCTCCTAGTCTGTGGCGCCACGCAGCGCGGCGACGGTCTTCGCGTACAGGGGGTTCATCGAGCGGAGCCGGTCCACGATAGGCGTCAGCTGCTCGACCAGGTAGTCCACGTCCGCTTCTGTGGTGGACCTGCCGAGGCTGACCCGGAGCGATCCGTGCGCGAACTCCACCGGACACCCGATCGCGAGCAGCACATGGCTCGGCTTGAGCGAGCCCGAGCTGCACGCCGAGCCGGTCGAGACCCCGATGCCGACGGCGTCCAGGTGCAGCAGCATCGCCTCGCCTTCCACGCCCGGGATCACGAGGTTGGCGATGTGGGGCAGGCGCTCCGGGGCGTCGGCGGCGTTGAGCTGCGCGAACTCGATCGCACCCGTGAGCCGCTCAACGAGCCTGTCGCGGAGCGCGGTGAGACGCGGCGCCTCGACCGCCCGCTCGGCATCCATGAGCGTGAGGGCGGTGGCGAAGCCCACGTTTCCCGCCACGTTCTGCGTGCCGCTGCGCCGGCGCGACTCCTGGCCGCCACCCATGATGTAGGGCGCCAGTCGTACGCCGCCCTTGAGGTACAGCGCCCCGGTGCCCTTGGGGCCGTAGATCTTGTGGCCGGAGAACGAGGCTGCGTCCACTCCGAGAGCCACTACGTCCAGGTCGATCTTGCCGAGCGTCTGAGCCGCGTCGGTGTGGAAGAGCGCGCCGCGCTCGTGGGCCACGCGCGCCAACTCGGCGATGGGTTGCACGGTGCCGATCTCATTGTTGCCATGCATGATCGAGACGAGCACGGTGTCGTCGCGCAGGGCCGCCGAGAGGTCGTCGGGATACACGGTGCCGTCGGGTCGCGGCGCCAGCTCGGTCACCTCGAAGCCGTGCTTGCCGAGCCAGTGTGCCGGTTCGAGCACGGCGTGGTGCTCGAACGCCGAGATGATGATGTGCCCGTTCGTACGACTTCCCGCGGTGGCCAGGCCGATGAGCGCGGTGTTGTCCGACTCGGTCCCGCCCGAGGTGAATACGACCTCCTCGGGCGCCGCGGCTCCGATGGAGGCGGCCACCTGTTCGCGGGCCTTCTCGAGCCCACGGGCCGCGTCCCGGCCGAGCTTGTATAGGCTGTTGGCGTTGCCGTACTGCTCGGTGAAGAACGGCAGCATGGCGTCGACCACCCGCTGGTCGGTGGGTGTGGTCGCTGCATGGTCGAGGTAAACCGTGGTGTCCATCTACTCGCTCCTTCGCGGGGTGCAGGTGAGGGGGACGCGATCCAGATGCGCCTGCTCACCGGCCAGGTCGGCAAGCGTGAACCTGGAGAGCGCGTCGCGCACCGCGGCCGCCACGCTCGACCACATGGTCTCGGCGGCACAGCCACCCTCCCGGCCGCACACGTCGGGGGTGCACACTGACGACGCGATGGGGCCTTCGAGCGCTTCGACGATCTCGAGCGCGGTGATCGCGGTGGGGTCCCGCGCGAGCGTGAAGCCACCGCGGGCACCGCGAGTCGCCCGCACGATGCCGGCGCGACGCAGGTCCGCCAGCAGCTGATCCAGGAAGGCAGCCGGCAGGCCGCGTGCGCTCGACAGCTCCCGTGAGGCCAGGGGCGTCCCGTCTGGCACGGTCGCCAGATCGACCAGGGCGAGCAGCCCGTATTCGCTTCGTGCGGAAAGGCGCATGGTTCAATCACCGCTATTCTGACCAAAGTAGTCAAGTATTTTGACACGGTACGCCTGCAGTTCGTGGACGTCAAGGCGGGATCGTACGGCCGTCCACCACACCCCGCGTGTGCCTCCTGCTATGCTTGGATGCATCCCTGCCGAAAGGAGCGCCATGGAGCGGGACGCGGGAGTATGTGCCACCCCCGGGATGCTCACCGATCTGTACCAGCTCACGATGGCGCATGCATACCGCGAAGCGGGTGTGGCGGACACTGAGGCGTGCTTCCACCTCTACTTCCGGGGCAACCCCTTCGAGGGCGGCTACACGGTAGCGTGCGGTCTCGCGCAGGCGATCGAGTACCTGCAGGCCATGCGGTTCACCGCCGAGGACACCGCGTATCTCTCAACGCTTACGGGCAACGACGGCGGACCGCTGTTCTCGCCCAGCTTCCTGGAGTGGCTCCGCTCCCTCCGGTTCGACGCCGACGTACATGCGGTGCCCGAGGGCACCGTGGTGTTCCCCGGCGAACCGCTGCTGCGCGTCACGGGTCCGATCACCACGTGCCAGCTCGTGGAGACGACTCTGCTCAACATCATCAACTTCCAGACGCTCATCGCGACCAAGGCCGCACGGGTGTGCAGGGCGGCCGAGGGAGACCCGGTGCTCGAGTTCGGGCTTCGGCGGGCGCAGGGACCCGACGGGGGACTGTCGGCCGGCCGGGCAGCATACATCGGCGGCTGCGCCGGAACGTCGAACGTCCTCACCGGGCAGCGGTACGGGGTCCCGGTGGGCGGCACGCACGCGCACAGCCTGGTGATGCTGTTCGACTCGGAGATAGAGGCGTTCATGGCATATGCCGAGGCGATGCCCAACAACGCCGTCCTGCTCGTCGATACGTACGATACGCTGGAAGGGGTCCGGAACGCCGTACTGGCGGGGGAGCGGCTCCGCGAGCTCGGCCACGACCTTGCGGGCATCCGGATCGACTCGGGAGACCTTGCGTGGCTCTCGATACGGGCGCGGGAGATCCTCGACGCGAATGGTTTCGCCGCCACGCGCATCTACGCCTCGAACGAGCTCGACGAGCACACCATCGAGAGTCTCAAGGAACAGGGCGCCGCGATCGACGTGTGGGGCGTGGGGACCAGGCTGGTGACCGCGTACGACCAGCCCGCCCTGGGCGGTGTGTACAAGCTCTCGGCGGTCCGCGAACCGGGCGGGGAGTGGCAGCCGCGCGTCAAGGTGTCCGAGCAGGCGGCCAAGGTGACGACGCCGGGGCTGCTGGGCGTACGGCGCTTCACCGACGGGGATGGCCGATTCGTCGGCGACATGGTCTACGACGAGCTGGCGCCGCCCGATGCCGAGTGCCTGATGGTGGATCCCGCCGATGCGACGCGGCGGACCTCCTACCGTGGCGCCGATTCCCGAGAGGAGCTGCTGGTGCCGGTCTTCGAGCAAGGGAAGCTCGTCTATGACGTGCCCGCCATCGAGTCGTCACGCGAGCGGGCGAGTGAGCAGATCGGCCGGCTCGACCCGAGTCACGTCCGTCTGCTCAATCCGCATGTGTACAAGGTGGGGATGGAGATCGGACTGTATGAGCGCAAGACGGCGCTCATCCTCGAGGCCCGTGGTCCCGGAACCGGACGCTAGGAGGGCGAGGGCCGTGCGTGCACTGTTGCTCGTGGATCTGCAGAACGATTTCATGCCGTTCGGCGCGTTGCCGGTCGCCGATGGTGATGCGGTGGTGCCCGTGGCTAACGCGCTGATGGAGCGGTTCTCCCTCGTGGTGGCCACGCAGGACTGGCACCCGGTGAGCCACGGGAGCTTCGCATCGAACCATCCCGGCGCATCGGCCGGGGATGTCGTGGACCTCTTCGGGGTAGAGCAGGTGCTGTGGCCCGACCATTGCGTCCAGGGGATGCCAGGCGCCTCGTTCCACTCTGCGCTCGACGTGGGAGGAGTGGATCACGTGATACGTAAGGGTACCGATCCGTCGGTGGACAGCTACAGTGCCTTCTTCGACAACGACCATCGCAAGGACACGGGACTGGCGGCCTTCCTTGAGGAGCGGGGAGCTGAGGATATCGTGGTCATGGGTCTGGCGACCGACTACTGCGTGGAGGCGACGGTCCTCGATGCGTGCGGCCTCGGCTTCGCGGTGACGGTCATCATGGACGGCTGCCGGGCCGTTGAGATGCAGGAGGGTGATGGGGACCGCGCGTTCGCGCAGATGCGGATCGCGGGAGCCCGTACGATCGCTCTGGCGGACCTGATCTGAGGAGGACATCCATGAAGGTAGTGGCGATAGCGGGCAGCTCGCGTAAGGGCGGCAACACGGCCCGGATGCTCCAGCGTGTCCTGGCCTCTCTCGAGGCCGAGGGTGTGGAGACCGAGCTGATCGAACTGGCCGGCAAGAAGGCGCAAGGATGCACCGCATGTCTCAAGTGCCGCGAGTTCCAGGACCGGCAGTGTCACGGACGCAACGACGCTATCAACGAATGTATCGCAAAGGTGGACGAGGCTGACGGTGTGATCGTGGGGTCGCCGGTGTACTTCGCCGACATATCGGCCGAGACGAAAGCGCTCATAGACCGGCTGGGCTACGTAGCCGGCGCCAACCCGGGAATGCTGGAGCGCAAGGTCGCCGCCGCTGTGGTCGCGGAGCGGCGCGCAGGCGCCGTCCATGCGTTCGACTCGATCATGCATATGTTCCTGATCCGCCAGATGATCATCGCCGGATCCACGTACTGGAACCTGGGTATCGGAGGACCCCTCGGTGCGGTAGAGGAAGACGAAGAGGGCATGCGGACGATGGATACGCTCGGCACGAACATGGCGTGGCTGCTGGAGCATACAGCGGCACACCGCTGAGCCCGTCCATCGTGAGCGCGTGGCATCGGTCACTGCGCGCGCCGTCCGTCATCTCGGGCTTCGGGACCGGGGCACGCCAGCCGATATCTCTACCAGGGACATATGAGGTGCGGACCTTGTGTGGAGGTGCCGGATGAGACGCATACTGACGACGGTGCTCGCCCTGGCGCTCGCGTTCGCGATGCTGCTGCCGGCGACGGCGATGGCGGGTCGTGGCGGCGTCCCGTCGAGCGAGAACGGCACGGGGGCTGCGGCCGTGAAGGCCGACCGCGATGTCGAGGTGGACGTCGAGGAGAAAGACGCTCGCGGCCGGGACATGAGCGAGGACGCTCGCGGCGCAGAACCGGGTGGTAACGCTCGCGCAGTGGCGGGCGCGAACGCGGGCGGTTCCGAGGAGGAAGCCCCCGGCGATGGCGAGACCGAGCAGGATCGGGAGCGGATCCGCAGCCAGGAGGCTTCGGATACCGTATCGATGAAGCGGACCGGGATCGCGAACGCGGTCGACCGTCTTGAGGCGAACCTCGCGAGGATGCAGGCGGATCTGGAGGCGGGCACGCGCAGTTCGTTGCCCCCCGGACTGCAGAGGGCCATCGCGAAGTTCATGTCGTGGCTGGGCGTCGAAGTTCCCGACGAGTCCTCGCTCCCGGATGACGGAGACGGCTCCGAGGAGACGAGCGGTACTGTGGAGACGAGCGTCACCGTGGAGCCCGACGATGGTTCTGGTGATGACGGAGAGACAGAGGGGGATGCGGCGCAGGAGAGCATCTGAGCCGCACGACCTCGGCTACGGAGGCCGGTTGCCCCTCAGGGCGCCGGCCTCCGCGTGAGTATCCGCGCCACCCACGCCTGGTGAAGAGTTCGGCGCATCCGGGGATTCAGCGCCGTCTTGACGAGGGCGGGGGCGTCTGCCATGGTGCTGACTGAACATTCAGTCAGCAGTCTTCTCCTCTCATGGAGCGATGTATGGCGACCGATGGCCTTTCCGCGCGCGAGCGCATACTCGGTGCAGCGGGTGATCTCTTCGCCGACCGCGGTTACAATGGCGTGTCGATCGCGGACATCGCCGAGGCTGGAGCCATCTCCACCGGCCTCGTGTACTACCATTTCAAGGACAAGGAGAGCCTCTATGAGAGTGTGGTGAGGGAGGGCCTCCACCTCCTGGAGGAGGCGGCCGTCGCCACGCTCGGTGCAGAGGGGCGTCCCACCGATCGGCTCGAATCGTTCATCCACTCGTACATGGCGTTACTGGAGGGTCACGCCGCGCTCATGCGCCTGCTCATCCGCAGCGTCACCGATGTCAGCAGTCCCGCGCCGGGTCAGGTGCTCACGCGCAGCGCTGTCACCGTCGACCGGCTCCGATCGGTGATCGAGGAGGGCGTCTCCTCGAGCGAGTTCAGGCCGGTCGACACCTATCTAGCGGCGACGGCGTTGTTCGCTATCGTCAACACGGTGATAACCGCTCGCGTCCTCGACACACCTCTCAGTGAGACGGGTGGTGGGTCGATCGAGGAGCGTGCCCGGTCGATGACCCGACTGTTCCTGGAAGGGGTCCGCGCATGCTGAGAATCGCTCAGAGGATCATCAGGGCTCGAAGGACGGTCATGGCGATCACCGCGTTGCTGGTGATCGCCGGCATCTGGGGAATGATGAACAACCGCGTCAACTACGACCTCATGTCGTACCTTCCTGACGACGTTGATTCGGTGCAGGGTCTGGAGATCGTCGATGACGAGTTCGCCCTTGGCACCATGATCCAGATCATGGTGTACGACGAGAGCGACGCCACGGTGGACGCGCTCGCCGAGCGGATACGTGAGGTCGAGGGCGTGAAAGCGGTGCACTGGGTCACTGACCTGGCGCCAATCACGCAGCCCAGGGAGTTCCGCGACGAAGGGGCGATGTCGAACTACTACGCCGAGGGAGGGACGCTGCTACAGGTAGCGTTCGATGGGAGCGCCAACGACCCGCACGTGAAGGAGGCCATCAGGCAGATACAGGACCTGTTGGATGACTATGACACGCTGCTCACGGGGAACCAGCAGCTGGAGCTCGAAGAGGTGATGGATCAGGAGACGGCGCGGTTCACGCTCGCGGTGCTCGTACTGGTGACGGCCGTGTTGCTGCTGACGATCCCCTCGGTCGTCGTGCCGCTGCTCTTCGTGCTCACGATCGGAGCGGGGGTGGTGCTCAATCTGGGACTGTCGCACTATCTCGGCCAGGAGATGTCGTACATAACGGGCGTCATCGTCTTCGCACTGCAGTTCGCGGTCACGATGGACTACGCGCTGTTCCTGTACCACCGGTTCGAGGAGGAGCGCCGCCGCTCGGAGCCCGAGGAAGCGATGATCACCGCAGTAGCCGCCACGTTCAAGTCGGTCTCGGCTGCAGCCATCACGACATGCGCGGGCTTCTTGGCGCTGACGGTCATGCGTCTCGGCTTCGGTGAGGACCTCGGTGTGACGCTGGCGCGCGGCGTCCTCGTCACCCTCGTGATGGCGCTCACACTGCTGCCTGCACTGATCCTCACCGCGCTTCCCCTCATCGACCGGACCAGACACAAGGTCCCGTCGTTCGACTTCTCCAAGGTCGGCCGGTTCGTTGCGAAGCATGCCGGTGCCGTGTCGGTTGTGGGAGTCCTGCTCTTCATCGTGGCTCTTTGGGCGAACTCGCAGATATCCATCACGTACGACCTCAACACGAGTCTTCCCCGTGACATGCCCTCGATACAGGCCGAGCGGGCCATCTCGGAGGCGTTCGGCCGGGAGAGCACGATGATAGTCGCGCTTGAGGACACGGGCAGCGCCGTGGATATCGAGCGGCTGAGTGATCGCCTCGAGGGCGTCGAGGGGGTCACTCGTGCCTTCGGATACGCGTCACTCGTCGATCCACGTATCCCCGTGGAGTTCGTGCCCGCGGAGGCGCGGGAGTCGTTCTTCTCAGGGGGTTACACCTACCTTACGCTCGATGTCTCGTACGACATGGCGGACCCGCGGCTCACCGAGACCATCGAGGCGGTCCGGGCGGTCTGCGATGAAGAGTGGCCCGGCGCGTCGTATGTCACGGGTCAGTCGGTCCTGATGAACGATATGGAGCGTGTGTCCGAGGGTGATGACGTGCGCATCAACCTCATCTCCATCGTGGCGATCGTGGTGATCATCGGCATCGCTTTCAAGTCGGTCGCTGTCCCGGTGGCGCTGGTGCTGGTGATCCAGCTCGCGATCCTCGTCAACCAGGGTTTCGAGGTGCTCCGCGGTGACGAGCTGATCTTCGTCGCGTCTCTGGCGATCGGGGCCATCCAGCTGGGCGCGACCGTCGACTACGCGATCCTGATCACCACCCGGTACGAAGAGGAGCTGAAACGCACGCATGAGCGGCTGGAGGCCATCACGGTCGCCGTGTCCGAGTCGAGCCAGTCGATCCTCGTGAGCGCTTCCACGATGTTCGCGGCGACGATCGGGCTCGCCGTGATGTCCAGCATCGGGATCATCTCCTCACTCACGATGCTTATCGCACGGGGTGCGGTGGTGAGCTTCTTCGTGGTGGTCGTGATCCTGCCCGCGATCCTTGTCGTCGGGCAACCGTTGTACGAACGGCTCAGCATCGGCTGGCCGCGTCATACAGTGAAGGGTGAGTAGCAGATGGCACAGCCCCTGAAGATCGTCCGCGTGACCCGTCGAGCCTCCGTCGTCGCGGTGCTGACCGCGGTGGCGCTGATGTCGGCCACGGTCGCTTCGTCTGCTCCGGCGCCGGGCGCGCCTGAGTCGCTGGTGGACAACGAGACGGTGTACGTGGTCGCTGACGCGTCCGGCACACCTCGGACGACCGTAGTCGTCGACTGGCTGCAGGTGCGGGGTCACGGCGCGTTCGAGATCGCCGACCCGGCGCCTGGCGCCGGGTCCATAGAGTCGCTCACCGACGGCTTCGATCCCGCCAAGAGCGGCGATATCGTGGCCGCGACGGTGGACGTGGACGGGTACGGTGACTTCTTCTATCGGGCCGAGACCGACGCCCCGCTGCCGATCGATATCTCCGTCACCTACTTCCTTGATGGCGAGGAGATGGCCCCGGAGACGTTGGCCGGCAAGAGCGGTCGCCTCAGGATCGAGCTCGAGGTCGTGAACCACCTCGAGCGCACGGAGGTCGTCGAGTACCTGGATGCCGATGGCGCCCCAGCATCGTCCGAGGTCACGTACACGGTACCGCTGCTGTGCGTTCCCCAACTCGAGCTCGATGGCACGCGCATGAGGGATGTCGTACCGCCCGAGGGATCGCAAGTCGCCATCACAGGCCAGACGATGACCTACGCTATGCCCATGATGCCGATGCCGGAGGCGACAGTGGCGATCGAGATGGACGCGCGTGACATCGAGTTGGCACCCACCGTCGTCTCGGTGTTCCCCACGCTCTCCGCATCGCCCGACTTTTCCGCGGTGGAAGAGCTCGTGCAGATGCGCGATGCTCTGTCGATGCTGGAGGAGTTGTCGTCCGGACATCGCATGGTGGCACAGCGCCTCAGCGGTGAGCTCGCCGCGTACGACCTCTCATCGATGGCTGGCGCGGCTGACGGGCTGAGCGCACTCCAAAGCGGCCTCGGCGAACTGGCTACTGGCGCGGAAGGTCTCGCGCAGCTCTCGGCTGCCCAGTACGCCTACCTCGACGGTGTGATCGGGTCGATCGACACGTCGCAGTTCGACCAGCTCGACCAACTCGGTCCGGCGATCTCGCAGATGCGGGCGGCCGCGTCACAGCTGGAGACCGGCACCGCCGGTCTCGTGACGCTGCTTGACGGTCAGATCGCCCTTGCTGAGTCGGTGAAAGCCTCCAATGCTGGTCTGCTGGCCGAGGCTTCGGGCTACGCTGCCGAGTACGGCGCGTACAGCACTGACGCCACGGCGCTCGCCGCTGCCGGCGATTTCGCGAGCCTTGCAGGCGGGCTCGGCGTGCAGGACCAGCTTCTCAGCATCCTGCTCGATGGTGGCGACCCGGACGGTCCGGGACCGCAGCCGGTGATGCCCGGGCTTCGTGACACGCTCGACTCTCTCGTCCAGATCCATGAAGGGCTCACCGGTCTGCGGCAGGGCCTTGAAGCTCTTGAGGCACAGGCAGGGTCGCTGAGCGCGGTCCCAGCGGCATTCGAGGAGCTGAAGGG
>LDZT01006529.1_pt1 | contig 18603 bp, 12 predicted proteins | sample 615521 | NCBI WGS metagenome assembly LDZT01 (sample SAMN03408292, study PRJNA278302) | terrestrial metagenome | isolation source: oil reservoir sample SB1 | place: USA: Alaska, North Slope, Schrader Bluff formation | collected 2011-09
GGCTCATCGCTCACCCTGTTTGCCGACCGCAATGTGGACCGCAACCTCTTCGGCATCATCGAGCTGACCGCCGGACAAACGCAGTTCTTCAACCCTTTCTTCATCATTGTCATGGGATCGCTCTTCTCCATGCTCTGGGTGAAGCTGTCGGAGCGCAACCTCAACCCCAACATCCCCGCCAAGTTCGGCTATGGCATCATCCTGCTCGGCATCGGTTACCTCATCACCCGCTTCGGACTGTACAACCACAACGAAGCCTACCTGGTGCCCCTCTGGATCATCATCGCTATCTACTTCTTCCACACCGTGGGCGAGCTCTTCATCTCCCCCATCGGCCTCTCCATGGTGACCAAGCTGGCACCCGAGAAGCTCTCCGGCACGCTAATGGGCGCCTGGTTCCTCTCCTTCTCCGGCTCTAACTTCCTGGGAGGACAGCTCGCAAAGCTCACCAACAGCAGTGACGCGGTTGTGGATGGTGCAGCGAATGCGGAATCCCTGACCCGTTACATCGATGTCTATACCAGCTTCGGCCTGATCGCCGTCGCCGCCGGCCTCCTGGTGCTGATTTTCTCACCCAGACTCAACAAGCTGATGCACGGGATCAAGTAGCTCTTGGCTATCTGATAAAGATGCCAAATCAATGCACATGCGCTCCCGCGTGGTACGTGATCACGATCTCGCGGGCAATAAAGGACTCCTGTCCTGAGCTGTCGGTGCAGTAAACAATGAAATGATAGTGTCCCTCCTTAATCGGCTTCCCGTTCACGGTGGCGGGGATGACGATGTGCTGATGTGCCACGTAGGCCTGCTTCGTTCCGGCGATGGGCGTCTCACCCAGTGCGATGAAGTCGCTCTCCAGCCAGGTTTTTTCAAAAGCCACGCTGTCCGTCGCTGCACGCGTCGCGGTGGCACCGTTCACCGCCGCATGGTGCGTATGCCCGTCGAATGCCCCGTGGATGTCCACCTTGTACGATGCAAGCGCCACATTATCAGCAAACTGCACTGTAAACTGCAGCGTGCTTCCCGGCATCACCTCCTCATCTTCCGCCGGCTCCATCACCGTGATCACCGGCTTCTCATTGTCGATATCCTCCGTATCGCATGCCATGAATGCAACTGCGCCCAATAAAATGATCCCCGCTAAATACAATGATTCCTTCATAATTTTTTAAAATTAATGGTTACCCCTGACTATTGATTGCTGCGTTCAAAATGGAAGTTTCACAATCAACTGCATATTTCTTCCCGGCTCCGGTGCATTGAGTTTGCGGTAGAAGCTCAGGTGATTCAAAAAAGCCCTGTTAAGCAGGTTGTCGATCTGAAAAGTGGTGATGACGTACCTTTCGCCTAACCGCCAGTGCATTTGTGCCGACAGGTTCCAGAGGGTGGTACCCGGTGTCCGCTCCTCGTTTTTCGCGATCCTGTTCTGCTCCATCACCCATTGGTTCTCCAGCCCAAACGCATAGTTCGAAACCACGTCCTGCCCCGCTCCGGAATAGGTGAGGCGGGTTGTCACTACCGTCGGGGGAGAAAAAGGCAGCGGGTAGTGATCGGTCAGGTTCCGGTTATAGACATATTCCAGATCGGACGTCACGCTCCATCTTTCATCCAACTCCAGCTCCGCGATCACCTCGCCTCCGGCCATAAAGGCCTCCGCCTGCCGGTACCGGTATATCTGTCCTGCATGGGGCAAAATGGACCAGCTGCCCGACGGCTCCAGGTAAATATAATTGGAAAACCAGCCTATGAACGGATTCAGCGTAAGCCGGAATTTCCGTCCGGTATACCGGTAATCCAGATCCAGCTGATACCCTTTCTCCGGCGTCAGCCCACTGTTTCCCTGTTCGTGGCGGAAAGCACCGTGGTGCAGTCCGTTTGATGCCAGCTCATTGGCACCGGGATAGCGGAAACTTTTCCCCACATTCATCTTGAGTGAATGATGCTCCCCGGGACTAAACGCAAAGCCGAGCGAACCTGAAAAATCGCTGAAGGAGCTGTGCAGGTCTACCGATCGCAGCGCGTAAAAAGCGGCCTCCTCGTGAGAATAGCCTTGCATCACGAGATGGTCCGCAAGCACGGGATCATCATACCCATTCACCCTCATGCTTCCCGCATCATACCGTATTCCACCCGTGAGCAGGAAGGTCTCTGTCACCTTCAACCGGTTCAACCAGTAGGCGCCCGCCGAAAACCGTTCAAAACCGGGTAGCAGAAAGGAGTAGCCTCCAACCCTGTTGTGTTGCGCCTCCGCGGAGAGTCCGAAAGTCTTCGACCACCGTTTATCCTCATCCCTCAGCAGCCGTACATTCGCTGAAAAGGTCTGCAGCCGCAACCGTAATTCCAGGTCGGGGTCTGCCACAGGCGGTTGCTGATTGCTGTAGTGCGTGTGAAATGGCGACAACTCCTCCCGGTGGTTCTGTTGAAATCCCAGATCCAGATTGAGTTGCGATGCGGCAGAAAGCTGCCATGCACTGTTTGATATCAGCTTAAAATGATTGGAAGCAGCATAGGGCATCTCCACATTTCGTTTCGACCCGTCTGGCTTGAGCCTCGAGAGCAAAGGCATGCCGTGCGCACCCGGGAAATAGCCGTTTTTCCCGAAAATATCGGATACATGCAGCCAGCCGTCAAACTTCTCATGGGTATAATTGACCGAAAGAGACAGATCCACCTCCCTGCCAGCCGTATTCTTCATCCGGCGCCCGTGTACCGGCATTCTCCATGTCAGATATTCAATGGTGTCGGTGGGAATACGATAGTCCGCATAACTTTGCACCGTAGCCCGGGCACGGTAAAAAAGACTCCCGCTCTTGCGGCTCGCCATCACCGATGCACCCAGTAGAGCGTTGTTCGATTTCCCGATCAGCGTCGCGTCTCCCCAAAACATATCGTTCTCCGGCACATGGGGCGGAAGGATCTCAATCACCCCTCCCATCGCGTCGGAGCCAAAGAAGAGCGACATGGGGCCCTTATGCACCCGTACATTGTCCACATCATACTGGTCGATCTCCAACCCGTGATCGGCACCCCATTGCTGATGCTGCTGCACGATGCCTCTGTCTACCACTGCCACACGGTTGAATCCCAGTCCCCGTATCACAGGTTTCGAGAAGCCGGCCCCGATATCCATTGACGCGATTCCGGGAAGTGAAGCGAGCGTCTGCACAAAATTGGTTGCATTGTTTTTTAACAGGTAGCTCCTGCTGATCTCCACCACGGGGAGGGAGCTGATCCTGTCGAACGGCCTGTTACGTTGCGCCTGCACGGTCACTTCGGGCAAGAGGTAATGAAGGGTATCAGCAGCCTGTGCAGAATCAGCAGGGTGCACCGAAGCGGTTGCTCCTGCTGTCAGCAACAACAGGATGAACAAAATCTTCATCGGGAAATGATTAATCGGGTTGGGACTGAGGATGGCAATCGGCGCAAAGACCCTCGATCACCACAAACACCTCTTGCGACACAAAACCTGCCGGCAGCTCCACGTCGAACCGCGTTTTCCCCTGCAGGCACAGCACCTCGTCGCACTGCCCGCAATGGAAATGCGCATGCAGCCGGTTTTGATCGGGATGATGCCCGTTGAGCGCATACTTCACCGAGTTGTCGTTCAACACGATCCGGTGAATGATGCCACGCTCCTCGAGTGTCTTCAGCGTCCGGTAGAAAGTCACCCTGTCGAACAGATCGGGGAACGACTTCTTGATCTCCTCCTCCGACAGCGCCGATTCGCTCTGTAACAATTCTGACAGGATAAACTTCCGGCAGCCGGTATGCTTTAAATCGTATTGGTGTAAGATTTCATCTACAGTCATTGTGAAACAATCTTTCAAATGCAACAATGCTGCAAATATAGCTTCTTTTCATTTACCCACCAAACAATCGGATTTATTTTTGCTTTTTTAGGAAAAAGGGAAGATCATCTGACTGCGTCATCCATCATCATTCTACCTTTTCATATCTGCAGCATCGCAATTTTAATTCCACCAGTAAGTTAGTTTCAGCATAAGGGCTCTGTTTCTCACCTCCCTGGTATTCGAGAAGTAATTATCGGTATAAACAATAAAGAGATCCGATACAGGTTTGTAGCGCCACTGAAAACGTATATTCACATTGGTATTATTCAGCTGCTCATTATACTGAACAAATGTTGTCAGATATACCTTTGGAGAAAAGGTAATATCCAGTTTAGGGCCGACAAGCCAGAACCGGTGATGTTTAAAGGGCGCCGGCAAGCGAAGATCGGTATATATCGTGTTCACCGACAGGTTCAGATAGGGTTGGTACCGGTAGATCAGGGTTGCCTCTATCACGTCCATATTGCCGCTAAAGAAACCGCCTTTTGCATACATCAGGCTGCCGTTTAATGATTTGCGGGGACTCGTGATCACCTCAGTGTACCATTGCCGGTATCTGTAATCACTTCCTGCCGGAAGAGTGACTTCACTCACATGCGTTGGATCAAAATCCTCGGTTAACTTCACCTGAATATCGCTTACACCGGTCGACAGGGTTGTTTTGCCATCGAACTCAACGGTATAACCCACCTCCAGTATATGATCCAGTTTATCAAAATCCATTGAATAGTAACTTTCCAGATCCAGGTAAGGGCCATGCGAAACCACCAGCTTGTTGGGTATAAATGAGTACTTAATCTCCGGATTAAAAGAGATGTAATCCCGCCGTCTCACATAGCCGGTTTCAGCAAGGAAGTTCTTACCCACCGCTGTCTGCCTGAACTCAAAATTGATATGTCTTTTGCTATAATTCACCGAAGCTCCCTGGGCAAACTGTTTCTCGGGATTATCCGGCTGAAAAGAGCGGTGATAGAAAAACTTACCCGTCCACACGTTGTCGTTACTCGCCATGTTATAATCCAGTGCTGCCACCCGGTTAAAGCGAGCATCCCCTGAATATTCCTTATTCACAAACATAAAACTCAGGTTCGAACGGGAAAAAAGTTTCTGCTGCATCGATAGTACTGTATAGTTACGAACAGGCATCAAGCTCGTTTGGTCGGTAGTCATATGCATGAATCCAAGCCTGAAATCGTCTCCGAGCTTTCCGGTGAACCTTGCTCCTGCAATAACAGGAGCATCCAAGCCTATCCGTCTTGAGAAAAAAGGCGTTACATCGTGCTCACCATATTCCGAAAAGAGATCCTGGTTCTCCAGAAAAAACTGCCTTTTCTCCGGGAAGAAAAGTTCGAACCTATCTACGTTCATCTGCTGTTGATCCACCTCCACCTGTGCAAAGTCGGGGTTATAAGTCAGATCCAGATTTGTGGAGGTAGTAAACCCTATCTTAGCATCAAATCCAAAATTTTTTCGGTAGCCCGCCTTCTCTTCCACTTCAAAATCATGATGATAACCCCCTAATAGATAAGGAATCAGAGAGAGGTTTATTCCCGGTTTGGGCAGCTTCTCATCAAAAATGAGCACACCCGTATAGGCAGGTGAAACGTGCGGAAACTGCCGGGGAACAGGTGCCCAGGCCGACTTCTCGTTCGTCTTCAGATCAAGCCGTCCGAAGTTGGCATACCAGACCCTGCTCTCGGCCGGATAACGGATCGATTTAAACGGTACTTTCATTTCAGCAGTCAGTCTGTCCATATCATCCTTTACCTCAACCTCCATTTTGCTGTCCCAGTTAAGATTGGTACCTTGTCCCGTTACAATTCCATCCCACAGCGCCCCAGATGCAGAAAATCCGAAGGTGTAAGCCATAGTCTGATCCCTGAAAGTATCAAATACCAGCAGGAAGTTATCATTGTTATTAAAATTGAAATCTCTTCTGAAAGACTCCGCCACCCTCTTTCCCGGAATGGTATCATAAAACATTACAGCAATATACAGCGCTTTGTCATCATAGGTCATCATCACTTCCGACTGCTGTGTCGGGTATCCGCTGTCCACAGGGGTCACCAGCCAGAAACCTGCCGCTTTTTCAGCTTCAGCCCAGGCCGGCTCATCCAGCACTCCATCCAGTTTGATCTCCCCCTGTTTCATCTTCTTAGCTACATAGACGAAGTTTTTGTTGTGAATATTGATACCGACGGTATCAGGCAGAATGTGGTGTTGCTGAGCGAATAAGGAACCACAGCAAGAGATAGTAGCCAAAGCAATCAATAGGTTCTTTCTCATTTACCGTTATCGTGAATCAAGGCCCCCCTTTTTATTGAAGATACCAGGCGTACATCATTTCTACGCCTTTTTTTATATCGATGGCATGGTGCCAGCCCAGGCTGTGCAGCTTGGTCACATCCGTCAGCTTGCGCATCGTGCCGTCGGGTTTTGAAGCATCGAAAGAGATGGTGCCTTTGTAGCCAACGGTTTCCCGGATCAGATATGCCAGATCACGGATGCTGATCTCCTCGCCCGTGCCGATGTTGATGTGGCAGTTTCGCACTTCCGTGCCGGGGCCTTTCAGATCGGCAAAATCGACCCGCTCCATGATATAGACGCATGCATCCGCCATCTCTTCGCTCCAGAGGAACTCACGCAAAGGCGTACCGGTACCCCAGAGCGACAACTGATTTTCCGTGATGCCGTATTTGCGGAGGATATCCACGATCGCATCAAGGGCGTCAGCACCGGTGATATTTTCCACGGGCCGCTTGTTCAGATCCGACTTGATGGATGGCCAATCCTGCTCTGCCAGGCATTTGGCGAGGTGCATCTTCCGTATCATCGCCGGCAGCACATGGCTCCGTTCCAGGTCGAAGTTATCATTCGGTCCGTAGAGGTTTGTCGGCATCACCGCGATAAAGTTGGTGCCATACTGCAGGTTGAAGCTCTCGCACATTTTCAGTCCTGCGATCTTGGCAATGGCATAAGGCTCGTTGGTATATTCCAGGGGGCCTGTCAGCAACGAATCCTCCGGCATCGGCTGCGGCGCCTCTTTGGGGTAGATGCAGGTGCTCCCCAGAAAAAGCAGTTTTTTCACGCCGCTGCGCCAGCTCTCGCCGATCACGTTGTTCTGTATCTGCAGGTTGCGATAGATAAAGTCGGCCCTGTAGGTGTTGTTCGCCACAATGCCCCCCACGTGCGCCGCCGCCAGGAACACATATTCCGGCTGCTCCTCCGCGAAGAAACGCGCCACGGCAACGCCATCCATCAGATCCAGCTCCTTGTGTGTGCGGCTTATTAAATGCGTATAACCCTTTTGAATCAGGTTATTCCAAATTGCCGATCCCACCAGACCCCCGTGACCGGCCACGTAAATTTTCGAGCTTTTCTCCATTGAGTGTATTACATTTTTGCAACCTTCCGCATATCATGCTGCACCATGCGTTTCACCAGTTCAGGGAACGATGTCCGGGTAGGGTTCCACCCCAGCAGGGTCCGTGCTTTTGTGGGGTCGCCCAGCAGCTGTTCCACCTCGGCAGGACGGAAATACTTCGGATCCACCTCCACCAGCACCTTTCCGGTTGCTGCATCGATTCCCTTCTCGTTCACCCCTTCCCCTTCCCAGCGCAGGTTGATGCCCGCCTCTGCGAAGGCCAGCGTACAAAACTCCCGCACAGAATGCATCTCACCCGTGGCGATCACAAAATCCTCCGGTACCGGGTGCTGCAGCATCAGCCACATGCATTCCACATAGTCGGGAGCATAGCCCCAGTCACGTTTCGCATCCAGGTTCCCCAGGTAAAGCTTGTCCTGCATCCCTTGGGCAATCCGCGCTGCGGCAATGGTGATCTTGCGGGTGACGAACGTCTCGCCCCGTCGTTCGCTCTCGTGGTTAAAGAGGATCCCGTTCACGGCAAACATGCCGTACGACTCGCGGTAGTTCTTCGTGATCCAGAAGCCGTAGAGCTTCGCCACGCCGTAGGGGCTGCGCGGGTAGAAAGGGGTAGTCTCCTTTTGCGGCATCTCCTGCACCAGACCGAACAGCTCCGAGGTCGATGCCTGGTAAATACGTGTTTGCTTCTCCAAACCCAGTATCCGCACCGCCTCCAGCAGTCGCAGGGTTCCCACAGCATCCGTTTCGGCTGTGTACTCCGGCACGTCGAAGCTCACCTTCACGTGGCTCTGTGCCGCCAGGTTATAGATCTCATCCGGCTGAATGGTTTGGATGACCCGTATCAGCGAGCTGGAATCCGTCATATCTGCGTAGTGCAGGTTAATCAGCCGCTTTTGGTGCATATCGCGCACCCACTCATCCAGGTAGAGATGTTCAATGCGCCCGGTGTTAAAAGAACTGGAGCGGCGCATCAGTCCGTGCACTTCATATCCTTTTTCCAACAGAAACTCTGCCAGATAGGATCCGTCCTGGCCGGTGATTCCGGTGATCAATGCTTTTTTATTCATGTTCACGTTTTGTTAGGCGCGTCTCACCCGACAACAACATTCCCGGGTTAATCTTCATCACAACGGGAACCTGCGGATCACTGTCCACCTGCAGGATGCTTTTTGCGAACCGTTTAGCTGTTTCTGTTTTGCCGCACGCTTTCGGCCCTTTTATCAGCACCCCCCCCCGAAGCATTCAGTTTTTGCCTGATTTCTGCTTCTATGATTCTTGGATCATAACGCATGAACTCTTCTTTTACAGACAAAAATACAAAAACCAATCTACTTTACAATTTGATATCATTTTATTTTACAGATTACCATACTCTCGCTTTACAAATTACTAAAGAGCTTACCGCTTATCGAAGTGAAATATCGAGCGTTCCCCTAGGTATATCAAAATGCCGCATCCTTCGGTTAATACCCCGATTTCCCTTCCGCAATGCCAAAGCCCGGAGAAAAAGAAAACTGTTCAGAGTAAGGCGATTCCCTGTGTATTAAAAGCCGAAATTATAGCCAATGCTGATGCCCGGCGTAAAAAAGTTCTTCTTCAGCATCGCACTGTTTTCCCCGCCGAAACCCATATCGCAATAGACGGAGAAGTCGAAATTCCGGTAAGCATAACCGGCCAGCGGTGCAAATGCGAATCCCGTATATCCACTCGCCCCGAACACAGCGCCTATACGCGGCTCCACAAAGAACCCGTCTGAAATACCCTGTCCCGTGACGCGATACCCAGCCAGCGCCATGAGGTAATTAAACGCATCATCTTTGTCATTCATGATGCTGGTGATGAGCTTGCCTTCCCCGTAAGGATTATTGAAAGCTTTTGCCCCCAGGGATATGTAATTCCCGGGGTTCTTTGCAATGAAAACATCCTGTGTGAGCCAGCTCAGCGTTCCACCCAAACCGAACTTTTTGTCGCGTTCAGAATTCGCCACGGTGCCCGCATCACCGGAAATGTGGATATAATTGTTTTTTTGTGCCTGCATGGTGCACAATGTGGCCATAAAGAACAGAAGGATAAAAATGGATCGTTTCATTGTTTGATTATTTTAAGAATTACCGGCAAATATAGGCAGTTATTTTATTGAGTCAAAAAAAAAAATCGCGGGGTTATGCCTGTTTTTTTGCCGAAAACACTGCACTTTAATTTACCGAAACGACTGCATTCTTGGTTTGACCCTTAGCACTACCCCAATGCAACATCTAAAAGCATCATAACTGCAAAACCAAGCATTGCTCCGATTGTAGAAAAATCAGTCTCGTCTCCGGTTTGTGATTCAGGGATCAACTCCTCAACAACGACAAAAATCATTGCTCCTGCGGCAAATGAAAGTGCGTAGGGCAATAATGGCGTAATTGTCCATACCAGATAAGCACCTGTCACCCCTGCGATTGGTTCTACAATACCGGATAGTTGACCATAATTAAAAGCTCTTAATCTGGACATACCCTCCCTGCGAAGTGGAATTGAAACAGCTGCTCCTTCGGGGAAATTCTGTAATCCAATTCCAAGTGCAAGCACGATTGCGCCAGCAAGTATCCCGGTATCGGGATTATTGGCCAATGCTCCAAAAGCAACCCCGACAGCCAAGCCTTCCGGAATATTGTGCAGGGTGATTGCGAGCACGAGCAAAATACTTCTCTGCCAGGAAGTTTTAATTCCTTCAGCGTTATCTATGGATAATCCCATGTGCAGGTGAGGTAAAATTTTATCTACTAAAAGCAGAAAGACTCCTCCTGCTAAAAATCCGATTACTGCAGGAACCCAAGGAAGGGTGCCGTTTTCTGCTGACATTTCAATTGCCGGCTGCAACAAAGACCAGAAACTTGCAGCAATCATCACTCCTGCTGCAAATCCCAACATTGAATTGAGGATTTTTTGGTTGATTGATTTAAAAAAGAATACCGTTGAAGATCCCAATGCTGTTAAAAACCAAGTAAAAATAGTAGCCCCAAGTGCAAGTAAAACAGGATTGTAATGAAGCAACCTTTCCATTTTCGTAGTTCTATTTAATTGTTATTCGCATTCATTGGATATTCCGGAGCATACAGACCCCTTGGAAAACCAGGTTTAACAGGTATGTTTTAACTGACATTCCGGCGGTTATTGACCCCTCTCTATTGGTCGGATACAACAGAGCCAAATGCGTGAAGCCTTTTAATGTGAAGTGCTTTACAAATCGCAATCAATTCATTCTTTTGTTTTTCTAATAATTGTTGCATCTCATTTTTCTTTCAAAGATAGATAATTTTCGAATTGTTGCCATTTTTTCGTTAAAGCTTGCCTGTAACTCTGTTATCTGTCAGACAAAGTTATTCAATAGATTGATATTTCCTGTATTATGGGTAGCTTTTTTAAACCCGTCGAATTCGACGGGTTTAAAGTTGAATCCACTCCGAAAAGTCGGGCGGATAATTTAGTTGATAATTTTGTTTTACTACATTCGTTATAACAGGTAAATTTTTATAAATCTTTATATAATCAACGCGTTAAAATTAAAGAATATAAAAAATCACACTGTAATTTATCCCGGTGTGAAATTGCACCCTGCTTATTCGAAAAAAAGAGACATTCACAGAATGCCTCCCTTTGTTCTTTTTTTGAGATTGGGTGTTACCGTTGTTTCGTTGTGTTGGTCATGTGAAACAGGAGGGTGCCTCCCTCCATGATCTGATCGTAGGTGATGAACTTCTGGTCGTAAGGTTGTCCGTTCCACTCAATTTTATCGACATACATATTCTCTTTGGAGAGGTTGAGCGCTTCCATGGTAAATGTCTTCCCGTCGCCCAGCTGCAGGGTGACCTTCGGCAGCTGCGGTGCGCCGAAGACCAGCTCGCCGCTGACCGGGTTGACCGGGTAGAAGCCCATGGCGGAGAACAGGTACCATGCGGACATCTGCCCGCAGTCGTCGTTGCCGATCAGGCCGTCGGGCTTGTTCTGGTAGAAGTCGGTGGTGATCTGACGCACCAGCCGCTGCGTCTCTTCGGGACGGTCGAGCCAGTTGTAGAGGTAGGCCACGTGGTGGCTCGGTTCGTTGCCGTGGGCGTACTGGCCGATCAGGCCGGTCACATCGGATAGATTACCGGTAGATTCCTGCGTGGTGTTAAAGAGATAGTCCAGTACCTCACCTGTTTTATCTTTGCCGCCCATCAGCTCAATCAGTCCGGGGATATCCTGCATCACGTGCCAGGTGTACTGGAGGGCGTTGCCTTCGGTGTAGTGCCCGCCGATGCTGGAGTCGGCATGCGCCAGCTCGTAGGGGTCGAAAGGAGAGAGCCATTTGCCGTTGGCATCTTTGGGGCGCATGCTGTTGGTCTCCTTGTCGAACAGGTTTTTGTAGTACCCGGCACGTTTCATAAAAAATGCGTAATCTTCCTCTTTGCCCAGTTTTTGTGCCATCAGAGCGGCGCAGTAGTCGTCAAAGCTGCATTCCAGCGTGCGGGAGACAGACTCAGTCCTGACCAGGTCGTAGGGGTAGTAACCGTACTTGTCGTACAGATCCCAGTTTGTCTTGTGATGGGTGCTCTCGGTAAGTGACTTTTTAATCTCACCGTACACCTTCTCTGCATCGAAGCCGGTGAACCCTTTGAGGTAGGCGTCGACGATCATCGGGATGGAGTGGTTTCCGATCATGGTGTAGGTCTCCTGCCCCATCAGCGCCCAAATGGGGAGGTGCCCCTGCTGACTGCTGTAGTCGGTCATCGCGTTCACCAGGTCGGAGACGATCTCAGGGCTGAGGATGGTATACATGGGGAAGGCGGCGCGGAAGGTGTCCCACTGCGAGAGGGTGGAGTAGTAGGTGCCGGTGGGTGACTGGGTGACCCCGTTCGGGCCCACGTAGCGGCCGTCCACATCCGCGATGTTGTTGGGCTGGATGTAGAGGTGGTAGAGCGATGTGTAGAAGCTGGTCTTCTCATCATCCGTCCCCTCCACCTGCACGCGGGAGAGGTAACGGTTCCACTCATCCTTCGCCTGTTGATGTACCTCGTCGAAATCCCATCCGCTCACCTCGGCAGCCAGGTTAACTTTGGCCCCTTCGACGCCGGTGGTGGACATGGCGATCTTCATGTTGAGGGTGGTGTCGTCGCCCATATCGAACGAGAGGATGTATCGCGGCGCCTTCTCGCGAGGGTCCTGCGGGTCGAGCTTTTCGGAGGAGAGGATCGGCTTGTCGAACTCGATGATGAAGTAGTAGGTACGCTCCACCCATTCGGTGCGGCGGGTGTGTCCTGTGATGGTGCGATCGCCCTCGAAGGTGATCTCGTTCTCCAGCACGTGGGTGTAGAGCCGTTCCTTCTGCCACACCAGCCCGCTCTGGAAGTCGGCCAGCACATTCGCCGGCTTTCCTTCCGCGAAGGTGTAGCGGTGGAACGCCACGTGGGGGGCAGCGGTGATCTCCACCTTCACCTCGTTCTCGGGCAGCTCGACGGCATAGTAGCCGGGGGAGGCCTTCTCGGTGGATTTGTCGAAGCGGCTGCTCAGGTCGTCGCGTTTCTCGCCGGCGAAGGGTTGCATCAGCAGGTCGCCCAGGTCGACACAACCGGTGCCGTTGAGCCGGTTCTGCGAGAAGCCGTTGATCCGCTCATCATCGTAGAAGTAGCCGGAGCAGTACTCCCAGGAGAAGTTGCCCGTCTCGGGTCCCGGCTGCATCATCCCCAGCGGGTAGGTAGCACCGGGAAAGGTGTGTCCCGTGAAGGCGGTACCGATGAAGGGGTTCACATACTGTGTGAGGTCGCCCTCATTGTTATTTGTCGTACTGTCGCTCTTCTTCGTGCAGGCCAGTGCCAGCAGGAGGGTAGCGAAAAGGAGGATTGTTTTTTTCATTTTCTTTTAGCGTTTAGCTGTCTGTGATCAGCTGTCAGCTTTCAGCAATCAGCTGTCAGCTTTTTAGGTGAAAGCTTTTGTCCATTAATCATCTTACTTTTACTTGTTACTTTTTAATTCCTCAATCATCTCTCTTTGCCCGTTTGGTCTCCCAGATAAAATAAGCAAGCAAGCCCAGGAAGGCGAACAGTGCCGTGATTTGTGCTCCGGTGCCGTTGGGGTCTTCCCATACATTCAGGTTGAGCACGTTGCCGTTGCCTGTGAGGAAGATGATTAGGGCTCCCAGTACGCCGAAGAGCGCTGCGCCCGCGATGAAGCCGGAGGAGATGAGGATGGCCCGCTGGTGGCGGGCGTTGGTCAGCTGCTTGTCCTTGCTGCTTTTGTTGATCCAGTGGTTGAGCAGTCCCCCCACTACCAGCGGGGTGTTGAGCGGCAGCGGGATGAACATGCCGAGAGCGAAGGCGAGGGGTGAAACGCCGAGCCAGTTGACCAGGATGGCGATGATGGCGCCGATGCTGAGGAGTATCCAGCTGACGCCGCTACCGGACATCAGCGGTTCGATGATGGCGGCCATGGCGTTGGCCTGGGGGGCAACCATCGGGTTGGGGTGCTCGGGCGTGGCGACGAAGCCGTAGGCCTCGTTTAGGATGAAGATCACTGCGCCCACGGTGGCTGCCGACACCAGCGTGCCGAGGAACTTCCACGACTCCTGTTTGGCAGGGGTGGTGCCAATCCAGTAGCCGATCTTCAGGTCGGTGACGAAGCCGCCCGCCATGGAGAGGGCGGTACAGACGATGCCGCCGATGATGAGCCCGCTCACCATGCCCTGCCATCCTTCGAGGCCGACGGCGACGAGGATCACCGACGAGAGGATCAGCGTCATCAGCGTCATGCCCGACACCGGGTTGGAACCGACGATGGCGATGGCGTTGGCGGCCACCGTGGTGAAGAGGAAGGAGATGATGGTTACGGTGAGCAGTGCCACGATGGCCTGCAGCAGGGTGATCTCCACGCCGAAGAGCAGGAAGAGGAAGATGGCGGTCAGCGTGAGGAAAAGGAAGAGCATCACGAACGACATCGCCAGGTCGCGCTGCGTACGTTTGCCGCTACCCTCTGCCGCACCGGCCACTCCTTTTTTGCTGACAGCCAGCTTGAAAGCGCTGCCAATCACGCCGGAGGAATTGATGATGCCGATGATGCCGGCCATGGCGATGGCGCCAATGCCGATCGGACGCACGTAGGTGGCGAAGATCTCCTCGGCCGTGAGGGCGGCGAAGGGGTTGAGGCCCCCGCTGGCCGCGGCCAGCGCGCCGATCTCATTCACCAGCGGGATCAGCACCAGCCAGGAGAGGAGCGACCCCACGGTGATGATCACCGCGAAGCGGAGTCCCACCAGGTAGCCGAAGCTGAAGATGAGGGCGCTGACGTTGAATTTGAACACCATCTTGAACCTGTCGGCCAGCATCGCCCCGGCGGGGATGATGCGGGTGCTGATCTCCTCGCTCCAGAGACGGAAAGCGGAGAAGCAGAAGTCGAACAGCCCGCCGATGAGCCCGCTGGTGACCAGCAGCTTCGCCTGGCTGCCCCCCTTCTCACCGGTCATCAGGATCTCGGTGGTGGCCGTCGCCTCCGGGAAAGGGAGCTTGCCATGCATATCCTTAACGAAGTACTTGCGGAAGGGGATCATGAAGAGGATCCCCAGGAAGCCGCCCAGCAGGGAGGAGAAGAAGATCTGCCAGAAGTTGATCTCTATCTCGGGATATTTGGCCTGGAGAATGTAGAGCCCGGGGATGGTGAAGATGGCTCCGGCCACGATCACACCCGAGGAGGCGCCAATGGACTGGATGATCACATTCTGTCCCAGTGCGTTCTTGCGGCGGAAGGCGGCCGAGGCGCCCACGGCGATGATGGAGATGGGGATGGCGGCTTCGAACACCTGTCCGATTTTCAGTCCCGAGTAGGCTGCCGCGGCGGAGAAGATGACCGCCATGAGCAGTCCCATACCCACCGACCAGGAGGTGACCTCCTTCACCGGTTTGTCTTCCGGCAGCACCGGCTTGTAATCCTCTCCCGGCTGTAGCTCGCTGTACGCGTTGCCGGGCAGTTTCATTGCTTTCTTATCTACTTCGTTCTGTTGCATAATTTTTTCAGCTATCAACTGTCAGCTATTGTCTGTCAGTTTTTTTTGTAAAAATTTGATCTCAAACCTACAAACCTACTAACGTTTTGAAATTTTGTCGAAAATACAAAAAAAAAACCGATATGAAAAGCCGATTTTGTTAACTTTGCGTGAAAATGATAGTGACAGAACAGATATGAAGAGAATCAGATCCCTTGTTACCGCTTTGGCGGCAATTGTAGTATTTATTTTTTCAACACTGGAGAGCAGGATACAGGCACAGGATTACACCCTGCAGGATATTGTGGGCGGTAAGTTCCGCGAACGGGGTGTGGAGGAGATGACCTCGTCGCACGACGGGAACTATTACTATCAGGCCGACGGTGAGCGCAGGGTGGTGGTCAAGTATGCCTATGCCAGCGGTGAGGCGGTGGACACCCTTTTCAATACCCGCACGGCGCGCAATTGTAGTTTCGACACCTTTCAGGGTTTCCTGGTGAGCCCCGACGAGAACAGGGTGCTGCTCTACCGCGACCGGGAGCAGATCTACCGCCACTCTTTCAAGGCGGACTACTACTACCACGATGTGCGGCGCAACATGGTGCGGCGCCTCTCCGACCAGCCCTCGAAGCAGATGATCCCGCTCTTTTCGCCCGACAGCAAGATGGTGGCCTATGTGGTTGATAACAACATCTTTCTGACCAAGTTCGACTTCGATACCGAGTCGCAGGTGACCAGGGATGGGGCTTTTAACAGCGTGATCAACGGCGCCACCGACTGGGTCTATGAGGAGGAGTTCGGCGTGACGCGGTTGATGGAGTTTTCGCCCGACAGCAAGCTGCTCGCCTTTGTCCGCACCGATGAGTCGGCCGTGAAGGAGTTCTCCTTCCAGATCTACAACCAGGAGCTATATCCCGGCTTCCGCCGCTTCAGGTACCCCAAGGCGGGTGAGGCCAACGCCACTGTGGAGTGCCGCGTGTTCGACATCGCTGCCCGCACCACCCGCACCATGGAGCTGCCGCTCGACGCCGATGGCTACATCCCCCGCATCGCCTTCACACCGAACCCGGAACAGCTGGCGGTGATGACGCTCAACCGGGATCAAAACCGTTTCGACCTGTATTTCGTCAACCCACGCTCCACGGTGGCACGGCTGATCCTGCGGGAGGAGAGCGATAGCTATGTGGACACGGAGTGGCTCAGCGCGATCCGCTTCATGGGTGACAGGTTCACCTGGGTGTCGGAGCGGGATGGCTATAGCCATATCTATCTCTACGGGCTGACCGGCACGCTGCAGAAGCAGCTCACGCGGGGCAGCTACGATGTGACCGCCCTGCTGGCCGTAGATGAAACCTCGCAGACCATCTGGTATCAGGCAGCGGACGAGAGCCCCCTGCGCCGCAACATTTACCGGTTGAACATCAACAAGGGTGCGCCGCAAAAGCTCTCTCCACAGCCGGGATTGAACAGCGCTACTTTCAGCGAACAGGGGCGTTACTTTGTGATGCGGCACAGCGATGCCCGCTCGCCGGCGGTGATCACACTGCACGAGGGGAGTGGGAAGCAGCTGCGGTTGCTGGAGGACAATGCTGCGCTGCGCAAAGAGCTGGCTGCTGCCAACCTGCCTGAACGGGAGTTCATCACCCTGCCGGCAGCTGACGGCATCACACAGCTGAATGGCTGGATCCTGAAGCCGTGGGATTTCAACCCTGCGAAGAGGTACCCCGTGGTGATGGTGCAGTACAGTGGCCCCAACTCGCAGGAGGTGCAGGACCGGTTCAGCGTCTCCTGGTACCACGCGCTCCTGAGCAAAGGGATGATCGTGGCCGCGGTAGATGGCCGTGGTACCGCCGCCCGCGGAGCGGCCTTCCGCAAGAGTACCTACCTCCGGCTGGGCATTCTGGAGTCGGACGACCAGATTGCGGCGGCACGCTACCTGGGCTCACTGCCCTACGTGGATGGCAGCCGTATTGGCATCTGGGGCTGGAGCTACGGCGGCTATAACGTGCTGATGAGCATGAGCCGTGGCAGCGGAATATTCAAAGCTGGCGTGGCCATTGCACCGGTGACCGACTGGCGCTTCTATGACACGGTTTACACCGAGCGGTTCATGCGCACCCCCGGACAGAACCATGATGGCTACGAGCAGGGATCACCCCTGGCGCTGGCGGAGCAGCTGGAGGGGAAGCTGTTGTTGATCCATGGCACCGCCGACGATAACGTACACCTGCAGCACTCCATTGAGTACAGCAGCGCACTGATTCGTGCCAACAAGCATTTTGAGATGTTTTACTTCCCTGACTTTGATCACTCGATTGTGGGTGGCAACGCGCGGGCTTATCTCTATGAGAAGGTGATCGGTTTTTTTATTGAGGAGCTTTGAGAGCGTGTGCTGCTAACCGCTCTTCACGAACAATAGCGACTCGCTTTCAATCACGCAGCAGGTTGCAGGCGTCTGCAAATGAATCAGGCTGATGCCGCCCGGATCATCTCCGGGCGGCATCAGCCTGTGTAACCGGTAAACAAAAAAACGCTTTTATTGTTTAAGAGTGAGAACACGTAGGTGTATCACTTAACAAAGCGAGAGAGAGAGTCGAAGAGATACCGCGGCGGCAGATGGATTGCCGCGGGTATATAACAGTATGGAAAAATTTACCTTCATTCAGAAAATAACCAGGAATCCCGCATTCGGATTGATGCCGATGTTGTTTTTTTCCTTCCTTGCCGGCATCGTAACGATCTATGCCGCTGTGGGAGTAGCTCTGCTGTTGTCATTCGCCGGCTTTTTATGGGTGGAGAAGCCGCTGCGGCTCATCTACCAGCTCTCACTGGTCACCTTTCTTATCGCTTTCATCCTTTCTCTTTTTCACTTCACACCGGAGATGCCGGTAAACAGCTTCTTGATAGTGGAAATTATTTTCCTGCTCTCACTCATCATGGCCCGCTTCTCGCGCAGCCGAATGGTATCGCGGTTGGTGAAGCGTGAGAACGTGATTGCACGCAACTACCTCAAGGAGACGATGCGCGTTGTTTTTCAAACACAGTATGGCCTTTTGATACACCTGCTGCTGGTGATGGGCGTGCTGTTGCTCGGTGGTCCCGGCTCCGGGGAGCTGCACCAGCCCTGGATCCTTATCACCGCACAGGCGGTGTTGCTGGTTGTGATCCTCCTGGAGAGCGGGCGCCTTCATCTGCTTACCAGGAAGCTTTATAAGGAGGAGTGGTTGCCGGTGGTGACCGAGAGTGGTGAAGTGACCGGCAAGGTGGCCAAATCGATCACCAAAGACCTGAAGAACCGCTTCATGCACCCTGTGGTGCGGGTGGCGCTGATCTACCGCGGTAAGATCTACCTGCGTGAAAGGGAAGCCTCA
>LDZT01010969.1_pt1 | contig 18590 bp, 17 predicted proteins | sample 615521 | NCBI WGS metagenome assembly LDZT01 (sample SAMN03408292, study PRJNA278302) | terrestrial metagenome | isolation source: oil reservoir sample SB1 | place: USA: Alaska, North Slope, Schrader Bluff formation | collected 2011-09
TCACCTGAAGTCCAAAGTTGGAAGTCATATCACTTAGAAATATTATAGCTAAAGTATAAATAAAAATCGAAAGAAAAAGAGCTAAAAAGTGATAAAAAGTTAAACCTCTTTAAGAGGTTCTGAAAGCTACCCGCTATGCGGGTGCGATATTTAATATATGTAATTGTCTGAAAAACAATACAAGGATTGGTCTATGTCAATTAAGAATAACAGAGGGCTAAACGAGGTACTAAATCAAATAAAATTTCAGCTGAAGGCCATTACACGAAAGCTAAATATCAAGTACCAATATATAGATAGCGAGGATCTCTATCAGGAAGCATTATTTTATTTATGGCAACAATACAATACTGGGAAATTGAAAAATAAAAATAAGAGCTATATTTTACAGGGCTGTTATTATTATCTAAAAAATCATATCAGGAAATATGTCAAGTTTAAAGATTGCCAAATAAACAATAATTTTTATTACAATACAGAAAAGTCAGATAAAGATATTCATGAAGGCAATAGATTGGGTTATTCAGGATCTATTACTTCTGGTCTTGATGAATATTTATATTATGACGAATTTCAAAAAGACCTATCCTCAAAAGAAAAAGTATTGTTAAATTTAAGACTTAGGGGACTAAGTACTCGTGAGATTGGCAAAGAGTTAGGTATTTCTCATACTATGGTTTTAAAAATGCGGAAAAAGATGATGGCTAAATACAAATCACTGTATCAATAAATAATATAATTAAATTAATTTTCGGTTTCCAGGAAGGCGATTTTATTACTTGTAAAGGTGTATATTGAATTTTTATATATATCTAAAGATTAACGATAAGGAGAAAAGCTTATGGCAGAAGTAACCAAAGAGATGATTTTGAAAAAAGCTGAAGAACTAAAGATACAATTTGTGAGACTGAAATTTACTGACATCATGGGTATTCCGAAAAATGTCGAAGTGCCGATCAGGGATTTAAAAAAGGCCTTAGATGGTGAAATCATGTTTGATGGTTCTTCAGTACAGGGATTTTGCAGAATTGAAGAATCTGATATGTATTTACAACCTGATTTTAACACTTTTATGGTCAATCCCTGGGAGGAAGAGAAGGATGTAGCGAGAATTATTTGTGATGTTGTCAATCCAGACAAAACGCCCTTTGCCGGTTGTGCCCGTACTAATCTAAAAAGGGTATTATCAGAATTAAAAGACATGGGATTTACGGCTAATTTTGGTCCTGAAATGGAGTTCTATCTTTTTGGCAGAGATGAACAAAATAGAGCAACTACTTTTACTAATGACCAGGCTAGTTATTTTGATCTTTCTCCGGTTGATTTGGGAGAAGAAATCAGAAGGGATATGGTAATAACTTTAGAAAAACTGGGTTTTGAAGTTGAAGCTTCTCATCATGAAGTGGGTCCCGGTCAACATGAAATAGATTTTAGATACTCAGATGGTATGACAACTGCCGATCGCATCATGGTATTAAAGCTGACAAGTAAGACTATTGCCATGTGGCATAATCTCCATGTAACATTTATGCCTAAACCGGTTTATGGAATTGCTGGTTCGGGTATGCATACCAATATTTCTTTATTTAGGAATGGGAACAATGCTTTCTACAACCCTGATAACAAGGATGGCTTAAGCAAAGAAGCCCTTTATTTTATAGGAGGTGTAATGAAACATGCCAAAGGATTGGCAGCAATAACTAATCCTTTAGTAAATTCTTACAAGCGCTTGACATCCGGTTACGAAGCACCTGTCTATATTGCCTGGTCTCACCGTAACAGAAGCCCTTTAATCAGGGTGCCTATTGCAAGAAAGGATGCCACAAGAATTGAATTAAGGTCTCCGGATCCATCCTGTAATCCTTATTTGGCTTTTGCCGTTATATTGTCTGCAGGGATGGATGGAATCCAGAAAAAGATTTTACCTCCTGACCCGATTAATGAAAATATTTTTGATATGGAAGAAGTTAAACTTAAAAAATATGGAATTGAATGTTTGCCTAGTAATTTAAAGGAAGCCCTGGATGAATTTAAGAAGGATAAGTTCTTGCATAATGGATTAACCGAACATATAATTAGCAATTATCTGCATGCAAAGTATCAGGAATGGGACCTTTACAGTCTTCATGTTCATCCCTGGGAATTGGAACAATACCTTTCAGTTTATTGATATAATTAAAAATAATGAGAGTGAGATGGGTTGAATTGCTTAATAAACAATTTTAACCCATCTTTTTATTTTTAGTATGTAAATTTTCTAATTATTTCTTCAGAAAAATTTCTATAGAAAACACCTCTATACCTCTAACAATCAATTAAGTATTTTATTTAACCATAAAAAACCACCTTCTAAGAAGGTGGTTTTGCATTTTGATGGGTCTGTCTGCTATCATATTTTTAGTTAGAAAAAAACTGTTATTAAATATATAATGAGATATAATAAAGATACAGTGTTTTATCCAAATTTTTAGATTAATAAAAGAGGATAAGAAAAGATATGAGAATACGAATTAAGTATATCAATGGGATACGTTTTAAGAGATTCATCATTACTTCTGCTCAACGAATAAGACAAAACAAAAATCATCTCAATGATATAAACGTATTTCCCGTTGCTGATGGTGATACCGGGACCAATCTAGCTATTACCATGAATAACATTGTCACAGAGGTGAAGAATTATCAAAGAAGCTCTTTTGAAGAGATGATTCAACGCATAGCCAAGGCAGCCTTAACAGGTGCCAGAGGTAATTCCGGAGCTATCCTTGCCCAGTTTTTTCAGGGGCTAGCTGAGGCAACCAAAGGGATGAGTCGTCTAACAACAATCGCTTTTTCAATGGCTGCAGTACAGGCAGCAGAGCAGGCCACCATGGCAATAGCTAATCCCAAAGAAGGTACTATCATTACAGTTATGAAAGACTGGGCACATTACATTAACGGATTAGCCCATAAGACACCAGATTTTGTAGAATTGTTTAAAAGATCTCTCAAGAAAGCCAGAGTATCATTATTAGAAACACCTAATAAATTGGCAATATTAAAGAGTGCAGGAGTTGTTGATGCCGGAGCGGAAGGTTTTGTAAATTTGTTGGAAGGCATTGTAGATTTTATTGAATATGGGAAACTAGCAACAGTCAAAAAAGAGGAGAATGAATCTACTGCTGATTCAGCAGATAAAACTGTCTCTTATTCCAAGGAAAAAAGTGAATTCCGATATTGTACAGAGTGCTTTATCGAAGGGGAAGGATTGGATAAGGAATTGATAAGAAAAAGGTTAATTGATCTGGGAGATTCCCAGGTAATTGCCGGTTCTGATGAACAAATCAGAGTTCACATTCATACCAATCAACCTGATTTTGTCTTTTCAGTGGTTGGCTCTATGGGAAAAGTTGTAGAGACCAAAATAGATGACATGTGGGAGCAAACAGAAAATTTTCATAAAAAGGTAGAAAAGCAAAGAATTTCCCTGGTAGTTGATACAACCTGTGATTTACCGGATGATTTAATCAGGAAATATCAAATTAAGTTGGTTCCCATTGCGGTACATATTGATCAGCAAAGCTTTTTAGACCGAATAAACATCTCTACAAACGAGGTTGTTAACTATCTGGAACAACCCCATCATCATGTCAGCACTTCGCAACCTCCTTATCAGTATTTTGAGGATGCCTACCTGCAAGCTGGTCAGGAAAGTGAAGCAATCATTTCTATTCACCTTTCAAGGAAGCTAAGCGGTACTTATCAGGCAGCCTGTGTTGCCAGCAAAAAAAGTCAGTATAAAGATAAGATTAAAGTAATAGATGCCAGGACAAGTACTGTTTCCCTGGGTTTGCTTGTATTAAAGGCTGCACATCTTATAGATGCTGGTCTTACACTGAACCAGATTGTTGGAAAATTGGAGCATCATATAGCAAAAAGCAAGCTATTTATCAGTATTCCAACATTAAAATATCTGGTCAAAAGCGGGCGCCTGGATAAGGTAAAAGGAATAATTGGTTCAATGATGCATTTAAAACCAGTTATTAGCCTTAACCGTGAAGGGGCTTTTAAGGAGGCAGCAAAAGTAATTGGTTACCAGCGTTCATTGGATAAGACTTTAGAATTAGCAACTCAGTTTGCCAAAAATGTGCAGAATCCCTGTTTTGGTATTGCCCATATTCAGGATATTGAATTAGCACAGTGGTATCAAAGAGAATTACAGTCCCGTTTCCCAAAAGCTGAAATGTATATTGCCGAAGCTTCTCCCGCCTTAAGTGTTCATATTGGAAGAGGCGGTACCGCCATTGCAATAATGGGAGAATAGGTGCAATATTTATATTTTCTTCCAAAAATTTAAATTGATTTGGTAACTCCAGGAGATAATTAATTATTGTTATAATATCTACTATTAATAGAATGGAGAGCAATCTTGAAAATTGGAATTTATCATTTGATTTCAGAAGTTCATAATACAGGTTATGTCGATGATTCATTAAGACCATTTCTTGATTCTATTGAAAAATACCTGGGTGAATCAATGGTTAATATCAACCCAAGTGATATTAAAAGAAGGTCTTATCTCCCGGTTATTCTGATTAAATCCGGGGGGGCAGAGGAGAAATTCAAGAGAATCTATCAACAGTTCCCATCTCCTTATCTTCTTATCGCGAGCTGTTTGCATAATGCACTGCCAGCAGCACTGGAAATAAAAGAATATCTTCAGAAAAGAGGAGAGCAGGTTGAGATATTGCACGGTTCAGCTGAATCGATTGCAGATAATTTAATACTATTCAGAAAGGCTATCGAGGCAAAAAAAAGTTGCCGTCGGTTTCGGGTTGGTGTTCTGGGCAAACCTTCTGATTGGCTTATTGCCAGTGGGGCAGATTATAATATAATCAGAAAGAAACTGGGAATAAGGATTTATGATATTCCTATTGAAGAAATGATCAGACACATTGACCAGGTAAATGATAAGGATATCCCGACTGATATAATTAGCAGATTAGAAGGTTTTGAAAAACAGGTAATACAGCAATCACTGAGAATTTACCAAGGATTAAAGAACTTAACCCAGGAATACAATTTTAATGCAATTACTGTTCGCTGTTTTGATTTATTGGATTTTTATAAAAATACTGGCTGTCTGGCTTTATCTTTATTAAACCAAGAGGGGATAATAGCCGGTTGTGAAGGAGATGTGCCTGCCCTTATTTCCATGATTATTGTTAATCAATTAACCAAGCACCCCGCTTTCTTAGCAAATATTTCCTGCATCAATCAGGAAAGAAATGATATTATTTTTTCCCATTGTACAATACCAATTAATATGTGTGAAACCTTTGATTACAAAACTCACTTTGAATCAGGATTAGGAATAGCTATAAGAGGCAAGGTTAAGAAAGGTCCGGTTACTATATTTAAGCTAAATGGTGATGTTGATAATTATTTTTTGGAAGAAGGGGAGTTAACAGATAATCTGGAATTGCCCAGCCTATGCCGCAGCCAATTGCAGATCACTTTTAAAAAACCGGTTACCAATTTTTTGGAAAAATTCATTGCAAACCATCACATTATCTGCAAAGGATGGCATAGACAGGTATTTGAAAGGTTCTTTTCACTTATTCTATAATATATTTTGATGAAAAAATTAACCGGAATTGCTGTGTTTTTCCAGAGATGAATAAATATTTTAACATCAGAAAAGAGGTACCTATTTTATGAAAATCGGAATTATTTCTGATATTCATGCTAATGCAGAAGCCTTACAGGTAGTTCTTAATGAATTAAAAGATGTTGATGGAATTGTATGTTTGGGTGATATCGTTGGATATGGGGCAGATCCGGAATATTGTATTGAAAGAATAAGAGAACTGGATATTCCCTGTATTAAGGGAAATCATGAAGGTGCTCTGACCGGAGAATTAGATTTAAACTATTTTAATGATTATGCCCGAAGAGCAATTGAGTGGACCAAAAAAAAATTAAAAGAGCAGGATTTTATTTATCTTAGTAGATTAGGTAAGAAAATTACAATATATCAAGATGTTTTAGGAGTGCATGGCAGTCCTCGGCAGCCTTTGTGGGAATACGTCCTGGATAAACAGACTGCTGAAGAAATTTTTAATGCTTTTGATTTTCAAATCTATTTTATAGGACACAGCCATATTGCCGGGTATTTTTCTTTTTCACGCAAAAATGAAGTTGTACAATATACTAGTGCATTTGATGGAGCCAGGATATTTATTCGCCCAGATCATAGTTATATAATTAATTGTGGAAGTGTCGGACAACCCAGAGATAGGAACCCACAGGCAAGCTTTGCAATTTTTGATACTGATGATTTTATTGTAAATATCAAGAGAATTGATTACCAAATTAACAAGGCACAGGAAAAAATTAACAGGGCACATCTTCCTCAATTTTTGGCAGAGAGATTGGCTCTGGGAATCTAACCTAAGATAGAGGTGAATCGTAAAAATGAAAGAGGCAATGTTCTATAAGGTTCTACAGGAAGGAAAGGTCAGGTGTGAACTGTGTCCTCATCAATGTGAGATTTTACCGGGGAAAAGAGGGATATGTCGGGTAAGAGAAAATAGAAACGGTATTTTGTACAGTTTAAACTATCAGCGATTAATTGCTGCTCATATCGATCCTATTGAAAAAAAACCACTATTTCACTTTTATCCCGGTTCTCATTCATATTCAATTGCGGCAATAGGATGTAATTTTCATTGTTTGCACTGTCAGAATTGGTCTATATCCCAGGTACAGGGAGATGTTATTAAGGGAGAAGAGATATCTTCGGAGAATATAGTGCAAGATGCACTGGATAATAATTGTGTATCAATCTCTTATACCTATACTGAACCAACAATTTATTATGAAACTGCATATGATACTTCTAAAATTGCTCATAAAAAAGGTCTAAAAAATATTTTTGTTACCAATGGTTATATTAGTCCTGAAGCACTGAAGAATATTGCACCTTATCTTGATGCCGCGAATATTGATTTAAAGGCCATAAATGAAAAATTTTACAATACTGTCTGTGGTGCTAAATTGCAGCCTGTACTGGATAGTATAAAACTATACTATCAACTGGGGATATGGATTGAGATAACAACTTTAATTATTCCCGGGTACAATGATGATAGCAATGAACTAAGACAAATAGCGAGGTTTATTGCTGACATTGATAAAAGCATCCCCTGGCATGTTACCGCTTTTTACCCTACTTATAAATTAAATAATACGCCTGCTACTCCATTATCTACATTGGAGAATGCCTATACAATTGGAAAAGAGGAGGGTCTAAAATATGTATATCAGGGGAATATTGGACAAGGAGAAAACACATATTGTCCTTCCTGTGGAAAATTGTTAGTGAAACGAAATTTTTTCAATATAAAGAATCAAATTGATGATGGCAAATGCCCTTTTTGTGGATATAAAATCCAGGGTATAGGCATGTCTTAGGTAATAAATTAATTATTTGTAAGAATATTAAATGGATATTTTGAAAGGAAGGTACTACAAAAAAATGGAAAATAGTGAATCTTATATTGTATTTGGACCGGTTCCCTCTCGTCGATTAGGCAAAAGTCTGGGCGTCAATAATATTCCCCCCAAGATATGTACCTATTCCTGTGTTTATTGCCAGGTAGGTAAAACATTAAAAATGGAGGTAGATCGTTCTCTGTTTTATGATACTAAAGAAGTAGTAAAAATAGTTGAAGAGACAGTGAAAAAATTCCAACAAGAAAACGAAACAATCGATTACCTATCTTTTGTTCCTGATGGAGAACCTACTCTCGATTTGGAACTGGGAGAAAAAATAAGACAGTTAAAGCATTTGGGTATTAAGATTGCTGTAATATCGAATGCTTCACTGATCTGGCAAGAAAAAGTGAGAGAAGATTTACAAGAGGCTGATTGGGTTTCTTTAAAAATAGATGCTCTTACACCTTCTATTTGGCGAAAGGTTGATCGACCGCATCGTTCTCTTGAATTAGATAATATTCTGGAAGGCATTAAATCTTTTTCCAAAGATTATAATGGAAGTTTAAATACGGAAACCATGTTGGTGCGAAATATGAATGATCAGGAAGAAGAATTACATAACATTGCACGATTTATCAAAAAACTAAATGCTCATAGATGTTATATCTCTATTCCTACGCGTCCCCCAACGGTAAAGTGGGCACAGCCACCTTTTCCGGATAAAGTCACTATGGCTCATCATATCTTTCAAGAATATGAATTACCTGTAGAATGCCTGCTTGGGTTTGCGGTACAATCGTTTGGTTCTACAGGAGATATTGAGAGAGATCTCCTCAGTATTACAGCAGTACATCCCATGCGTGAATCGGAGATAGTAAAATTTCTAAAAAAAGCAGGAAGAGATTGGGATGTGATGGAACGCCTTCTCAAGGGAAATAAGATGTTATTAACATCTTATAATAATAAAAATTTTTATATGCGAAATTTTTCAGCAACGAAAGATAAGTAATATTAAAGAATTAAAAAAGAAGTTATTTAAATTAGCGAAATATAATCTTTGATAACTTATTACGCTTGATTTCAACCGCATTATAAGGGCATAGTTCCTGGCAACAGAAACAGCGGATACATTTAGAGAGATCAACATGAGGCCTCTGCTCGATCATTTCTATACATTTAGCGGGGCAATTTTGAGCACATAATCCACAGCCTACACATTTTTCATGAATGAAATGAGGGCGGGGACGTAGCAAATTATACAGAAAATTGTCAAGGCCTTGGGGTAGATGCAGAGGGATATGGCGACTTCTGGAGGTTGCAGGGACCTTAAAGGGGATAGGCTTAAAATCAGCTATATCGATGCCCTGGATGTCAAGTTGTTGAAAATCATCTGGTATAAGGTCTCTTTCTATTGCCTTCATAAGTGTAAATACTCGCCTGGGCTCGAGGCCAATATGATAGCAGAAAGCAAGATCAAGGGCATGGGGGTTGGTTGAAGCAGCCAGAAAACCCACCTGCTTTAAGTCACCTGCAGAAGGACCAGCTCCTTCCATGGCTGTAACTGCATCGATTATAGAGAGCTGTGGTTTCACATATTCGGTAACATCAACCAGCATATTGGAAAAATCACTTACATCACTCATTCTAAGATGGTAATCGGCTTTCAGCAGTCCGGGGACAGTCCCGAAGAGATTTTTTACTGCACCGGTATAAATAGTAAATCCATGGGTTTTTAATTTAGCAATTGAAATAACCACGTCAACTTCTTTAATAACTTGTGTCAGGGTAATCTGTTTTAGAATTTTCCCTTCAGGATAAGGAAAATCTTCTTGTTGAAAATTCCAGTTTAACTGAGCGCCTGTTCTATTGGCTACTTCCTCCATACCTGTTTCCCGGTAAATTCCTTTTAGCCAGCTTTTTGTAAAAGGGCCGCCAGGGCTATCAGCAATAATTACTTTTGCACCAAGTGCTTGGATCTGATTAACAATAGCTTCAACCAGGGCAGGGTGAGTGGTAACTCCAGCCTCCGGCTGTTTTTTCATGAGCAGATTAACTTTTAGTAAAACCTTCTGTCCGGATTTAATAAATTGCTCTAATCCACCCAATGGTTTAAATAAATTATATGTGGATTTTTTAATTTCCTCATTTTGATAGCTGTTACAGGGGACAATGACAACCCTTTTTTCCATAGCTTATTCTCCCAAAAATAATTTTTATTCATTATTATTAGATTAACTTTATCATAATTTAGCAAATAGTAAATGCTTTATTTAAAATTTCTATCAATATTACCGCCGCTAAGTATCACTGCAATTTGTTGTCCTGAAAAATTATTCGGATTTTCCAAAATAGCTGCAACCCCTACTGCACCTGCCCCTTCGACAATAAGTTTTTCTTTTTCCCATAATAAATTGATGGCTTTTTCGATAGACCTCTCTTTAACCTGGAAAATTTGGTCTACGTATTTCCGGACAACTGAAAAAGTAAGAGAATCCTTTTCAATGCCTCCGGCCAGTCCGTCTGCCAGGGTCGGTGAATGAGGATACTGATCAGGGGATAACACCTTCCCGGCCTTTTGCGAGTGATACATGGCAGCATCATTTTGGGCTTGAATGCCAACAACCCTAATGTTGGGATTGCTTTCTTTTATGGCAATTGCAATACCGGAGATAAGTCCTCCGCCACCAATAGGTACCAGTATAGATTGTAAAGATGGAAGTTGTTCTATTAATTCTAATCCAATCGTTCCCTGGCCGGCAATAATATCAGGGTCATTATAGGGAGAGATATATACTTTATCATTTCTTTGGGCCATCTCTCTACCATATGTTTCTGCCTCATCAACTGTTTTGCCATAAATAATCAGTTCTGCGCCATATTTCTGAATTAAACTTTTCTTTTTTTCTGGGGTCCCTTCGGGGATAATTATTTTTGCCTTTAATCCTAATTCTCTGGAAGCCCGGGCAATAGCATGTCCATGATTACCCGAGGAGGCAGTAATTATCTCTTTATCTTCTTTTTCCATTTGGTATAATTTGTTGATTGTTCCCCTTATTTTGAAAGAATTGGTAATTTGTAGATTTTCTAATTTTAAAAAGACATCTCCATGAATTAGATTGCTAAAATACGAGGATTCCTGCAATTCAGTTTTCTTTATTAGATTGGCAATTTTTTTCTGTGCCAGAACAATATCCTGTAATTTCATATATTATAATTTCCTTACTTTAAATATGATTCTCTATAAAATTTTGCCTATATTCTGCAGATTAAAAATATTAAAAATTTTCTTTAAGATATCCAGAAAATATTGATAGGCTTTTCTCTAATTTCTGTGTATCTCCCCCAAAGCCAATTCTAAGATGATTCGGGAAACCAAAGCATTCACCAGGGACTACCAGCAGAGATTTATTATTAAATAGTTCCAGGGCGAGTTCTTTAGAACTAATGGGAATATTTTTTAGTTTGGGAAAACATAATACTCCTGCCTGTGGAAGATAATAATTAAAGAATTTATTATGTTCTTCAAACCATTGTTTTAATGTTTCCCTATTTTTAATTATGATATTATGATTGCGTTCTGATATTTGCTTGAAGTTGTCTAGGGCAAATTGAGCCAGATAATCACTTATTGGAGAATTGCTTATCGAAGTGTAATCTTTATAACTCCAGCATTGTTCAATGATTGATTCAGGTCCGGCAATCCAGCCCAGCCGCAAGCCCGATAATCCATATGCCTTAGACATACTGCCGACACTAATTGCTCTTTTGCTCAAGGAGCGGGCATAAGGGGGTACAATACCGGGGTGATAGATTAGCTCATGATATACCTCATCACAGATTACATAAAAGTCGTATTCTTCAGCCCATTGTAAAATTTTTCTTAATTGTTGTTCATTGATTACCGCACCGGTAGGATTGTTGGGGATATTTAAAACTAATAACTTTGTTTTATGGTCTAAAATAGTAGACAATTTTTCTAAATCCGGCTGGAAATTATCTTCTGCCGATAATTTCCAAAATTCAAGCTGGGCACCACAGGCTTCTACCGTCGAATATAATGCCTGGTAGGCAGGCCAGAGGGCAACAACCTTATCCCCACTATTAACTATTACGTTAGATAACAGATAATCAGCCTCAATTGCCCCTGTTGTGACAATAATGTTTTCCGAACTCGTATCAGAACCATACAGATTTGCAATTTTATTCCTTAATGCATCAGTTCCCATGGTGGGATTATAGCCAATTTTTATTTTTAATAGCTTCTGTAATAAATTCCCACTCGGATTTAATTGGTTTAATTCTTCTAATGTAAAGGGCTTGGCATCTGTTTCAGCTAATTCGTATTTTGCCCTGGTTTCATAAGTATCTAACCATCTTTCAACCTGAAATTCCTTTATTTTCATAAAAAATTCTCCTTATTTCTTTCTGCAAGTTTGGCAAGTAATTTTTAATTTATCTCTTTATGTGTTTGGAAAAATCTCGTCTCGGGATTATTACCCCAAGACGAGATTTGAACATATGATATTCGATTAATTAAATAATTAATTATTAATAATTATTTGGACTAATTAGCATTCATGCACTGGGAAAGATTTTGCGCAAAAACTTCTGGATCTTGTTCTAATAAATCACCGTATTGTGCATAGCAATCAGAGATTTTATTTAAATCTCCCATAAAGTAGGCATTGACTAAATTATCCCAGATGGGAGACTGTTGAACTTTTGCCAATCCTTCATTGATTACCGGAAGAATTTCTTCTGGGTCTCCTTTTTGGACATAGAAGACATATTCTTCCTCAGTGTTAATAGTGCCAACAATTTTGATTGGATTGTTTTTAACAAAGGCCTCTGCTGCCGGGGTATCAGCAACAAAAACATCGATACGTCCATTGACTAAATCCATGATTCCTAAGTCATTGGTTTCATATAATTCCAGTTTAACATCAACACCCTGTTGAACCAGGTTTTCTTCCAGCCAGTCGGCCTGGGTTGTTCCTCTCTGTGCGCCAACACTCTTCCCTCCGATTAAGGCAGTTGCTATGTTTAATTCTGAGTCTTCTTTGACCATTACCCCTTGACTGCCTGACCAATAAGTATTGGATGCATCGGCTACTTCTAAGCGCTCTTCAGTTAAAGTAGCACCGGCAGCCATCAGATCAATTCTATCTGATTGAAGTGCAGGTATCAGAGAATCAAAACCAATATCCTGTATTTCTATTTCGTAACCCTGAATTTTTGCAATAATTTTCATTAAATCCATATCAAATCCCACAAAATTATTATTTGCATCAATCCATTCGAATGGTGGCCAGTCTGCCGAAGTTCCTATTATAATTTTTTCAGGTGCAGCTGAAGCAGATAGGATACCCATTGCTATTACTACTACAACAATAATTAGAATTCCAAAGTTTTTCCCTAATTTTTTTAACATTTTATTTACTCCTCCTTAATAAATTTTTTTAAGTAATTCTTCAGTTATTTATTTTATTCCTCTTTCAGATTAAACAGTGCTCACCTCCTCTAATTCTTTCTTTGAAAGATTTTAGCTACAGACCGGGAATACGAAATCTATTTTCTACCATATCTAAAATCTTTGATAAAATTGAAACTAAAACAAGATATATCAATGCCACTATGATAAAAACTTCAAATGTTCTGAAATTCCGGGATGCAATAAGCCTGCCTTGTGACATAATTTCCGGAGCCTGTATCATATAAGCCATAGAAGAATACTTTAATAGGTAAATAAGCTCATTAGACCAGGAAGGAATAACCAGCCGCAACATCTGTGGCAGAATGATATGTCTAATAGCCTGCATCTGGTTCATTCCAATGGAATAAGCTGCTATTAATTGTTCCTTTTTTACAGATTGGATTGCGCCCCTAAAGTATTCAGCTTGATAAGCAGCACTATTTATTCCCAAACCTATCATGGCAGCCGTAAAAGGCGATAACATGATACCGATCGAGGGCAACCCAAAATAGAGAATAAATAATTGGGTAAGCAAAGGTGTGCCCCGGATAATTTCTACAAAGAAGGAACAGACAGTATAGATAAATTTATTGCCATACACTCTCCCCAGTGCTGTGGGAATGCCTATAACAAGGCCGATAGTAATGGCAATAATTGTTAGTTCGATGGTGACAATTGCTCCTTCCATTAATTTTGGTAATATATCCCAGGCAAGTGCAACAAAACTCATTCTTTCTTACCCCCATATAATTCAGTAATTTTATGCAGGAATTCTTGAGTTCTGGGATTTTCAGACTGAAGAAACATTTTATCTGGTTTTCCTTCTTCCACAATTACACCTTTTTCCATAAAAATAATATCATTGGCTACTGCCCGTGCAAAACCCATTTCGTGAGATACGACCACCATAGTCATTCCACTTTCCGCTAATTTAGTCATAACCGTCAATACCTCACCAATTAATTCAGGATCAAGGGCAGAGGTAGGTTCATCAAAAAGAATAAGTTTGGGATTCATGGCCAGTGCTCGGGCAATAGAAACACGTTGTTGCTGGCCACCGGATAATTCAGCGGGATAGGCATCTACTTTATCTCCTAATCCAACATCATTAAGTTTCTCCATACTTATCTCCGTTGCTTCTTTTATAGGTGTTTTTTTAACCACCAATAAGCCAATTCGAACATTATCCAGAACTGATAGATGGGTAAAAAGGTTAAAATGCTGAAAGACCATACCAATAGAGGAACGAACCAGGTTAATATCCGTATCAGGGTGAGTTATTTCCGTATTTTCCAGCCAGATATGTCCCTTATCTGGGGGGGTTAATTGGTTGATACAGGTAAGCAGGGTACTTTTCCCGGTCCCCGAAGGGCCGATAATAACAGTAGTTTCTCCCTGGTTCACCTGGAAAGAAATTCCCTTTAATACTTCCAAATTTCCATATTTTTTATATATGTTTTCAGCTTTCAGGATAATATTCGGCATCTTAAATCCTTTCTATGACAGATTGTTGTTTGCTTGTTTTAATTTCATAACCTGGAATTCTATACTTTTCTTCCAATAGCTTCAAAACCTGGTTACCGACAAATACCAGTATAAAATAAATCAAAGCACAGAAGGTATAAACTAATAAGGCATTTCCAAAGGTACGGGCAACTATATAGCGCCCCTGTCTTAACAGTTCTGTAACTCCAACAGCATAGGCCAGGGAGGTGTCTTTTAAGACCACTGCATATTCATTAGCCCAGGAGGGAATTGATAATCTTAGTGCCTGAGGCAAGATGATATGTCTAACTGCCTGGAACATATTCATTCCAATAGATCGGGCTGCTTTCATCTGGCCATCTCCAATTGATTGTATTGCACCTCTGAAAATTTCAGCTTGATAGGCAGCTGACCTTAATCCCATTGCCAGTATTGCCGCGACAAAAGGGCTAAAGTTTAGATTGAAAAAGGAAGATCCAAAATAGAATAAAAATAATAATACCAGGGCAGGGACCGCTCTGAAAAAGCGCTCAAAAGGACGAATAAACAAAATATTGATAATATGAGACCCATACACTCTCCCCAGTGCCAAAATTATCCCCATTATAAATCCCAGGGCCAGGAAATATAATGTTAAGACTATAGTAGTTACTGTTCCGGATAATAAGGACGGAAGTCCTTGCCAGATTATATTTATCTGTTCCATTTGCTATTACAGGCTCCTTTATTGATAGGCCTAATATATTATTATTTTATAACAATAACGCAAAATAAAAAAATCTCGCCGCCTCTTTTACAATTAAAAAGAGGGGCGAGATAAATTTCCCGTGGTACCACCCTGCTTGGAAAAATAAAAAACTAATTTATTTTTCCCGCTTTAGGTTTGTTTTAAAGGTAACTGCCTATTTTACTTTTTGACGAGGATCTCTTTTGGTCAATGTCAGCCAAGGCAATTTCACCAAAATACCTTTCGCTGGAAGACTGACAATACCTACTTACCTCTAAAGTATATCTATTTAATTTATATTTATATTAAAGGTATACATTTTTTTTGTCAAGCAATTTGCCGATATGGTATGCTACAATAAGAAAAACAGAATATTAAGAAATAAATTAATTATTTGTGACAATTTTAATCAATAGCTCAGCAATGGTCAGTACTGGAGATTAGCATATTCTTGATTATGTATAAAAGATAATGAGAAAATAGATTTGTTATTCTAATTTAGAAGGAGCAAAAAATGCAAAAACCAATCCAAAGAGTTGCCGCAATCCACGATTTATCCGGATTTGGGCGGGTTTCCCTGGCAGTAGTTATCCCAATCCTCTCTACCATGGGTATCCAGGTTTGTTCATTGCCTACAGCAGTGCTGTCCACACATACCGGAGGTTTTCATAATTTTAAGTTTATTGACCTGACAGAGCATATGAGAGAATATATTGCTCATTGGAAAGAGATAGGTATCGATTTTGATTGCATCTATAGTGGTTTTTTGGGTTCATCACAACAGATAGAAATAATATCTGATTTTATTCGTGATTTTGCCAAGGAAGATACCCTGGTAGTGGTTGATCCGGTTATGGGTGATGCTGGGAAACTATATCCATCCATGAATCAAAAAATGGTTAAGGAAATGCGAAAATATATCAAAAAGGCTGATTTGATAACACCAAACTATACAGAAGTGCTTTTTTTGCTGGATGAACCAATAAATCAAGAGGTAAGTGATGATCTTATAAAATCATATATAAAACGATTGGTAGACTTAGGGCCGAAAACAGTCATAATTACCAGTGTTCCAACCAAGAAGGAAAGCAAAAGTATCACCAGTGTTATTGCTTATAATCGTGATGATGGTCGGTTCTGGAAGGTTAAATGTGATTACATCCCTGTATATTTCCCGGGCACCGGTGATGTATTTACCAGTGTTATTGTCGGTAGTTTGCTGCAAGGGGATAGCCTGCCAATTGCCCTGGATCGAGCTGTTCAATTTATTACTGCAGCTATCAAGGCAAGTTATGGACATAATTATCCCCAGAGAAATGGTATAATGCTAGAACGTGTTTTAGGAAATTTGACCCTACCGGTTATGACCAGTAGCTATGAATTGCTTTAATGATTGATAGATAACCAAAAGCTGTTAATTAATATATTGCCATTTCGTAACGATTTCTGAAGATAGCCTTTGGTTTTCTTTACCCCATATTGCATCATAAATAAATAGTTCATCATTCTTTGTTAAGGGGAATATTTTTTGTTTTACGATTATCTCTCCGGGATACTTTATCTCATGCTGATAAAAAATCTGTAGCTGTCTTAATTTACATTGAAGCTTAACCTCTTCAGGTTTAGCATTTAGAACCCAATCAATATATTTAGAATTGTGGACATGATCCAAAATATCAATGTCTTCTTTTTGAATAATAAAGCTATTTGTAATATTTTTAGCGGAAGACTGCTTTAGAATGTCAGAATTTAAAATTGTTTGCTCACATGCCTTCTCTGGTTTGATTATTTTTGGGTTTGAAAATGCTGATAATATTTTTGCAGGCTTCTTCTTTTTAATATTATAAAAAAGCCACTGGGATGATGCCTTTGCTAAAATACTATTGTGCTTGTTTTTAATTATAAATTCCCGATAGGCAAAACATCTTTTTGTTTGTGAAATCCAGGTCTCGATCTTAATTTGCTCTTTTAACAGGGACAATTCATTGATTTGGATATTCCAGCTAAGCAATATCCAGGAATATCCCTCTTCAAATAAAGACTTTAGTGGATAACCAAATGATTTGGAATGATTGCCTGCAGCCTCATTAAGATAATCAATTAGTCTAACCAGACTTATCTGCTGATTATGTTGAATATCCTGAGAATGTATTTTACGTTTTTCTTGAAAAACTTGCTTCATTTTATAACATACTGTTCTAAAGTGTAAGATAGCTCATTATAATAAAAGAAATGTTGTAAAGTAATAGCTTAAAAATCTGCAATAACTTTCTTTATTTCAGGCATCTTTTTGATTGCCTCATCTTCTCCTGCTTCTATAACTTTAACCCTTTCTTTTTCTTTCATCAGAAATGAAATTTTACCTGTATAACTTGGTTCAAGGATTATATCGGCATCTCTTAAAGAAACCTTGGTCAAATCTTCTACCATTATTTCAATACTTCTGTCAGCAATAGAAATAATATTATAGGGGTCTTCTCTTTCTTCTTCAATATTCTGGAGATTTACGGCAATTACAATATCGGCACCCATCTCACGAACCACATCCACCGGTACCGGATCTTTTAATGCTCCATCCACTAATATCTTATCTTCAAGTTCAAATGGAGAGAAAATCCCAGGAATAGAGATAGAAGCCGCTACAGCATTAGAAACCTTCCCTTTCTCCATGATAATTTTATCCCCGGTGATTAAATCTGTTGCAACTGCCTTAAAGGGTATTTTCAGACCGTATTCAAAATGTGCCCAATTGGAAATTTTGTCAAATTCATCTCTTATGCTAACTGTAGAAATAAGACCCCTAGGTAAACGTGGACTTGCTATTAATTTTGGTAGATTAACTGAAAAGCCTAATATATTTCTATCTTTGGTTTGTTGTAATTCAAAGGAAATACTATTGAAGGTAATATAGTCAGTAAAATCTTCCTCTAAAAGAATCCTTTCAATTTCGTTTGCATCGAAACCTACAGCATAGAGTGCCCCAATCAAACTTCCCACACTGGTTCCTGCAATAAAGTCTATCTCAATATCCTCTTTTTCCAGGATTTTTAATACACCTATATGCGCAAAACCTTTTGCTCCTCCTGAGCCCAGGGCTAATCCAATTTTTGGTTTGTGCTCAGCAACTGCTATCCCGGAAAAGAGTGAAATGCATATTACTATTATGATAAATTTATTAATATAACTGTTTTGATACTTCATGCTTAACATTATAGAGGATTGCCTACCCCCGCGCAAGTGATAAAATAGTATCGAGTCGCGAGTATCGTGTATGTAGTAAAAGAAAAAGACCGAGAACCGAGTAAAATCTTGTTAATTAATTAGTTTCTCTTGACTTTGACACTTAATCTTCCAAAAACCCTTATTTATCAACAAATAAAAAAATAAAAATGCGCATTTTTGCACTACATTTTTTATCTTACCAGG